>Ga0208373_1004872_pt1 | contig 11643 bp, 1 predicted proteins | sample RifOxyC2_FD_184036 | JGI IMG/M metagenome (GOLD analysis project Ga0208373, IMG submission 184036) | Soil microbial communities from Rifle, Colorado - Rifle Oxygen_injection C2 (SPAdes) | ecosystem: Environmental > Terrestrial > Deep subsurface > Rock core/Sediment | place: Rifle, Colorado... | reverse complement strand
TTTAGGTCTTGAATATTGGTTTAAGGAATCAGTGGCAGTTAGAGGCGGCTACAAATATCAGATAGGTGGCAATGATGCAATAGGCGGGTTAACCGGCTTAACAGCTGGTGCCGGTTTAAAGGTATCGCAGATGCAGATAGACTATGCATTTATGCCGTTTGGAGACCTTGGCAGTGCGCATAGAGTATCATTATTAGTAAAATTCTAAAAGAGGCGTTCTATAGTTCTGATGTTCTGAAGTTCTATAGAACCATAGAACATTTAGTTTCGTTCTTTAAAATAAACACAAACAAGATAGATTGATTTAAAAAATAATATTCCCGAAAAGGCTACCCCTGAGAAATCAGGGTGAACACGCAAAACCGTGGGGCTAAAAAGACAGTGTGATAGTTAGATTGTGGGATTGTGCGGTAGTTAAAAAGGTAGATATTTAATATTCCATCGCACAATATTGCAATCGCACAAAGCACTATCTTAAAGCTAGCAGGTTACCGATAAACCAAATGAAAAATAAAGTATTTGTTAAATATATAGGTTACAGAAAATATTCATTCTCTGGGTTATTGAACGGGATGAGTAGTTTCAGTAACCTATTTTATTTTTTAGGTTCCGTTAAGGAATCTAAAAAATAAAACTGAGCAGTTTATCCTGAGTTAAATTGAAGGAACTGTAAGGAGTCGAAGTATAAAAAATGATCCACTAGACAGAACGAGTTAATAGCACAGCAAAAACAGGAAAAATAATGGAAAATAAACTAAGACAAATATTGGAGGCAAAAATGACTGTTTTTAAACGTACATTGATAATTTTAATAATTTTTTTATGTTCGGTTCATTTTGCATTTGCTTTGGTTGCATTTCCGGGTGCCGAAGGATTCGGGGCTGCAACCCGCGGTGCATATGGTAAAAGCGGTACAACTCCAATTGTTATTAAAGTTACAAATCTCAATAGTAGCGGAACAGGCAGTTTTAGAACTGCACTACAGAATAGTTCTCCAAGAATAATTATTTTCACAGTAGGGGGTACAATAAATTTAGGCGGTAGCGATATCCAAATTACTAGTCCGTATGTTACAGTAGCAGGTCAAACAGCGCCAGGAGGCGGTATATGTATCAGAAACGGCGCGCTCAGGCCGGGTACTCATAATGTAATAATTAGAGGAATCAGATGGAGAGGCGGCAGACCGGGCGGAGATTCCCAGAATTATGATTGTATCAGCATAGAAAATCAAAGTACACAGCCATATAATATTATCGTGGATCACTGTTCGCTGAGTTGGGGTTCGGATGAAGTTGCTGTAACTTGGTATGCTTGTCATAATATAACATGGTCTTGGAATATGATTACCGAAGGATTAAATAGCGGCGATCATGCATACGGATTATTAGCCGGGAATAATTCAACAAAAATTTCTATTCATCACAATCTTTTTGCACATCAGAAAATGAGAATGCCGGAGTGTAACGGCGGCTCAAACGGTGAGATTGTAAATAATATAATGTATCACTGGTCTTCACATGCTACTGATTTTACGGATAGTACGGATTTTGGTGGTAGACAAAAACAAATGTGGAATGTCATAGGTAACTATTATAAACAAAAAAGCAGTGAGGGTGAAAAAGATGGTATTAAGCTTTTTGTTCAACCAGGCGGCTGGAACGGACAATATTATTTAACTACTGATAGTAAATTTTATATAAAAGGAAATGTTGATCCCCGTAGACCGGTAAGTACTTCCGGAGACGAGTGGAGTTGTGTTGCGTTGGTTACTAATAGTAATACTATCCCATATAATTCGAGTTTTTCACAATATAGGTCAGAAACACCTGTTGTTGTTCCTGCATCAGCAGAAGCAATAACTTCTACCACGGCAGAGTATGCATATGATGTTGTGTTGAGTAAGGTTGGAGCACTGGCACCTTCTCATGATATAAGAGATCTACGTATGATAAATGATGTGAAAAATGGAACTGGAAATATAATAAATACTGTAGCTGAAAGCGATTATCCTGTATTAGCATCCGGTTCGGCACCGGCAGATTCGGATAGTGACGGAATGCCAAATGATTTTGAGGATAATTATTCTCCTTTTACCACTACAGGACTTAGTCCGCATACTACTTCACCGAGCGGGTATACATGGATAGAAGAATATATAAACGGATGTTTTCCTGGTTCAATATTTGCATCAGCAACCCCGGATAATATAACTGCTGACGGCGCGAGCAGCGCCGTAATTAGAGCTGAGGTTAGAAATGAATGCGATTCTCTTGTTACCTCTAACGTTCCAATAACATTTACGATAACAGGTGTCGGTACTTTCGGCGGTAGTAAAACATATAATGTAAATGCGGTTAGTGGAGTGGCGAATGCAACTTTAACATCAACTGAATCCGGAATATCTACAATAACGGTAACTTCAGCTAATATGAAGAGTTATACCATATATGTACCCGTATCTTCTTATGCATTGGAGTGCAGTGCAAATCCGGCATCCATAACTGCGAATGGGACCAGTAAATCCACAATAACAGCCACTATAAAGGATAAATCTGGAACGGTATTTGATACTAATTTACCCGTAACTTTTACGATTAGCGGTCCTGGATCATTACCTACTGCACCATATGTAGTTAACGCAAATCACGGAGTAGCAACAGCAGAAATGACATCTACGACTACAGAAGGAACAGCCATTGTGACAGCATCTTTTCCGGGAGCAATATCTGTGCCAGTTAATATAAATACAATTTATGTGGGACCTTCAGCGGTTGCAGATTGGCATTTTGATGAAGGTTCGGGAACAACAGCAAATGATGTATCAGGTAATAATAATACTGGTGCATTATCAAACGGACCTACCTGGGTAGCGGGAAGAGTAGGTAATAATGCCTTAAGATTTGATGGTGTGGATGATTATATTACGGTACCAAATTCTTCCAGTTTAAATATAAGAAATGCAATAAGTGTTGAGGCATGGATAAATACTGAAGAAGCAACTACTGACGCGCAAACTACAAGACGAATCGTAGAAAAAGGTGCATATGCTTTAGGTGCAAGTGATAAAGCATATTTTAAATTATATATCGGAGGTTCTGCATACGAATTAATAAGAACATGGAATACTTCTGATACAAATATTTGGCATCACCTCGTAGGAACATATGATAGCGCGGCAGGAGCAAACAACATGCGATTATATATTAATGGTGCATTAATTGAATCAGCTACTCAGAGCGGCACAATAGATTCAAATACCGGCGCGTTATTTATAGGTCAGAAAGCGGCAAATATAGGACGTTTCAAAGGAAGAATAGATGAAGTAAAAATATTTAATCGTGCATTGACGGCAGGTGAAGTACTTACTCATTATCAAAATGTATCGCAACCGGCAGACACAACTGCACCGGCAACAATAAATAATTTAAATATAAGTAATATTGGATTGAGTAGCATGACACTTACCTGGACATCAGTTGGTGATGATGGAACAACCGGAACCGCAGCAAGTTATGATATAAGATACGCATCATTCAGTATAACTTTAGGCAACTGGACAAACGCAACAACATGTACGGGTGAACCGACACCAAAAGCAGCAGGCGGTAGTGAAACATTTACTGTAAATGGATTAACAACAGATACAACATATTATTTTGCAATAAAAACAGCAGATGAAGTACCGAATTTGTCATTGATATCTAATAGTCCCAGCGGAAAAACAAATACACCACCACAAGCAGATACAACAGCACCGGCGGCAATAAACACATTAGCAACGACCAACTTACAACAGACAGCAATAAGACTAACTTGGACCAGTGTAGGTGATGATGGTACAACAGGAACCGCAGCAATTTATGATATAAGGTATGCGACGTATACAATAACAAGTAATAACTGGAGTAATGCAACAACATGTACCGGAGAACCAACACCACAAGCATCAGGTAATAGTGAAACACTAACAGTAAACAATTTAACAGCAGACACAACATACTATTTTGCAATGAAAATAGCAGATGAGGTTCCTAATACAAGTGCATTATCAAATGTGGTTAGTGGTAAAACGGCAGTAATACCTCCACAACCCGACACAACAGCACCTGCAATAATAAATACATTAGCAACGACCAACTTACAACAGACAGCAATAACATTAACATGGACCAGTGTAGGTGATGATGGTACAACAGGTACCGCAACAGGTTATGATATAAGATATGCGACATATAATATAACAAGCAGCAATTGGACTAATGCAACAACATGTACAGGAGAACCGACACCTCAAGTATCTGGTAATAGTGAAACACTAACAGTAAGTAACTTAACAGTAAATACAACATACTATTTTGCGATGAAAGCATCAGACGAGGTTCCTAATACAAGTGCATTATCAAATGTAGCAAATGGAAAAACAGCGACAATACCAACTGACACAACAGCACCGGCGGCAATAAACACATTAACAACCGGAAGCTTAACAACAAATAGTATAACATTGACTTGGACTTCTGTCGGCGATGACGGAACAACGGGAACCGCGACTAACTATGATGTACGGTATCTTGCAGGTACCCAGATAACTGAAGCAAATTGGTCAAGTGCAAATCAGGCTACAGGAGAACCAACGCCAAGGGCATCCGGTAATACTGAAACACTAACAATAAGCAACTTAACAGCGAACACAACATATTATTTTGCAATAAAAGCAACTGATGAAATACCAAATACAAGTGCATTATCAAATGTAGCAAATGGAAAAACTTTACCTACACCAGATACTACACCTCCGTCAACTGTAAATGATTTAGAGACAAAAAATGCTTCCATGGCATCACTTACACTAACATGGACATCGGTAGGCGATGATGGAATAATAGGAACTGCATCAAGTTATGATATAAGATACAGAGCAGGCACACCTATAACAAGCAGCAACTGGAACACCGCCACACAATGCACCAATGAGCCTGTACCTGCATCATCAGGAAACACGGAAAATTTTGTAGTAAACGGTTTAACAGCTAATACAATATACTATTTTGCAATGAAATCAGCTGATGAATTGAACAACGCAAGCGGGATATCAAACACAGCCAGCGGACAAACATCTGCTTTACCGGATACGACTTCGCCGGCTACAATAAATACATTAACAGCAAGTAATATTACATCAGTATCTGTAACGTTGAATTGGAGCAGTGTAGGCGATGACGGAACTACCGGGACAGCTGTGACATATGATATACGTTATATGGCAGGAACTCCTTTAACAAGCAGTAATTGGAATTCGGCAGCACAATGCGATAACGAACCTACACCTCAAATAAAAGGCAATAGTGAAACATTAACAGTAAGCAATCTTAACCCAAATACAACATATTATTTTGGGATAAAAGTTTGTGATGAAGTTCCAAACTGGAGCGGGACATCAAATGTGGTTAGCGGAAAAACGTTGGTTGTTGGAAACGATCCACCGACAGTCAGCAACATAATGCAATATGATATAAATAATATAACGATAGACTGGGGAGGTTGGATAAATACACAAAGAGTAAAAACGGTATTCACCGTAACTGACCCGAATGCAAATAATACACTGCAGTACAACATCCAATTTTCGATGACAGCTAATTTTTCAAATAATTATATAAATTCAGAGATACCCAGTTCAGCTAGTCTGACAAACGGTCAGACAACAAATTATATTACATCTAATTTGGCGGAGGGCAGATGGTATTGGCGTGTAAGAGCAAAAGATAATACCGGATTATATGGTTTATTTGGAAATGGGAGTGTGATAGGCAATAAAAATTTTGGAATAGATATAAGCGCGCCTATCGGTTCAATAGCTGATGCGGAAATATATATTACATCGTGTGCAGTTTCTATAACTGCGAGTGATAGTTTATCCGGGTTAAACACATCGCCATATAAGATCAGATATTCAACATCATCCAACTTCGATGCATCGATAACTACAACTATCGATTGGTTTAATGAGACAACAAAAGAAATAGCATCATTACAATCGAACACGACATATTACATACAGTTAAAAGCACGGGACGAAGTAAGTAACGAGAATAATTGGTCAGCAAGTTACGTAATTAAAACGTCAGTTGTAAACAATTCAACTCCAACGCCCGGAATATCCTTAGTTCCACCGGTTAGCTTCTTAACAATAGATAAGGTAGAAGGAGCAAAACTGCAGCTTAGCTGGTTAGGTTCTTCTTCAGCCGAAGTAGTGGCATACAATATATACATGTCAACAGGAGCAATGGATTACTCATTGCCCAGCTTTGTAACATCAAGTACACAGACAGAAATATTAATAAGCAATCTGACAGCTGATCAGGAGTATAAATTTGTAGTAAGGGCATTAGATTCCAACGGTGATGAAGAAAAAAATATTTTTATAATGGCCGACACAGCAGTAGAACATATAGTAAATGGTATGGGTCGCGTAAGGGTACCTCGGAATGGAATGGATTTAAACGGAAAGAAGATAACATTAATATCAGAAAGTTTGAATGAAGATGTAAGCAACATAAGAGATGTAACATTTGAATATAAAGTGAGCAGTGATACCGTTTGGATTGCGGTTCCGGCCGCAAATACAAATCATCCGAACCCGGATACAGATTATCCGTATTTTATAAACTGGGATGTAAGCGGATTAAGCGGAAGCTATAAGTATAATGTTAGGGCAGTAGTAACCGATAAAAATGGCAATAGAGACACTAGGACGGGATATGTTACGATTGGTATTGATGACGAGACTCCTGATATAGACGAGAGTAGTAACTACAAAAGGGAAAGAATAGACAACCGCAGTGAAAATGAAATATTGATGGGTGAGCCGAATATAGATCAAATCTGTAAAGTTACTATTCCTGAGGGAGTACTTACAAGCATCAGTACTATGCTAAAAATAATTATAAATCCTATTATAACACAATCGATAAGTAAAAATATGGAATTGGTTAATGGTTCTAATTTAATGTTGGTCGGGTATATACATGATATACTGGTAGAAGATGGTCAGCGTACGTTTACAAAAGAGTTGGAGATTTCGTTACCATATTTGGATAAAGATAATGATAACAGGGTAGATGGAACAAATATTGGTACAAATAAATTAATAATATGTAGTTTTGATGGAACAATCGGAAAGTGGGAGAAGATAACAAACTCAACAGTAGACAAAACAAAGAAAACAGTAATCTGCAGGACAAAACATCTATCTTATTATGGTGTGTTCATGGTATTAAGCGGTGATTTAAGTGTTGCACATGTATATCCGAACCCGTTTAAACCATCACTTGGTCACACAAAAATATTTTTTACAAATTTAACAAACCATACAAAGATAAAGATATTCAATGTATCAGGTGAATTGGTATATGAAGATGAAAAAGACACACCGCAAGGTGAATTAAGCTGGGATGTAAAAAATAATAATGCTAAGGAAATTGGAAGCGGAGTATATATTTATATGATAACAAATAACAATGGACAAACGAAGAAGGGAAAGCTAGCAATCATTAGGTAATAAAGGATAGTACACAGTATACAGTATACAGAATACAGCTAAAAGAATAAAAAAATAAAATAAGTTATTTACGAAAGGGCTGCTCCCGAGAAATCGGGATGTGTTCGCAAAACCAATGGATCCCGCATAGCGGGATGGCCAGGTTGCCGAAAATATACATCTTGTTTACTACAAAGGACGAATAATTTCGACAACCTGGTTCTTTATTTGGAAAAAAAGGTAAATAGGTAGAACGGTTATTAAAAAAATATACATTTTTAGTTGTAGTAATATCGGAGGAAAAGAAAAAATGATTTTTTTCAAACGTACATTAATAATTTTGATAATTTTCTTATGTTCGGTTCATCTTGCATTTGCGTTAGTTGCATTTCCAGGTGCTGAAGGGTTTGGTGCGGCAACCCGTGGGGCATATACAACTACTTCTAATCCTACTATTTATCAAGTAACAACGACTGCAGATAATAGCAATCCCGGGAGTTTTAGGTATGCAGTTACTAGGTCCGGACCAAGGGTAGTCATTTTTAAAGTTGGAGGAATAATAACACTTGGAAGTACGTTGCGTATTGATAATCCGTACATTACGATTCTCGGCCAGACGGCACCCGGCAATGGTATATGTATTAAAAACAATCCTGTGAAACTTGGCAGTCACGATATGATTATAAGAGGATTGAGATTTAGAAATGGGCATAATCGTAACGGTTCAAATGACAGGCAGGGGAATTGTCTGGCAGCAGAAGTCCTATACGGCAGTGTCGGTAATACAAGCAGACAATCATACAATATTATCATTGATCATAACTCATTTTCATGGGGTGGCGATGAATTAACTTCGAGTTGGTTCCCTGCTAACCACATTACCTGGCAATGGAATATAGTCGCAGAATCTCTTTGGTCCCAGAATTATCCTAGTGTTACCGGTTATGGTATTATAGCCGGAGATGATGCTACAAGTATAAGTATGCATCATAACTTAATGGCACACAACAGAGCCAGAAATCCGGAAGTAAATGACGGCACTTCGGGTGAAATAATTAATAATTTAGTTTATCACTATACTAATAAAGGTATAGATTTCATAGGTGCTCCAAATGAGTTTTCTCCTTTTTTAGTTTCAAACTGGAATTGTGTTAAAAACTACTTAAAAAGAAATGAAAGCGGTAAAAAACCAATTATAATTTTTATTGGTACGGGATATCAAAATAACATGTATGTTAAAGCCGGTTCTAAATATTTTATGCAGGGCAATTTTGATGCCGATAAACCAACTCTGACCGGTGACTGGGATTCTGTTCAATTTTATGATGATGGGAACACAAATACCAGTGAAAATTATAAATCAGCCACACCAGTTATTACACCTTCCGGTATAAGAGAAAACACGGTTGAAGATACATACAATTTAGTATTAAATAATGCCGGCGCGCAGGCACCGGTGCCGGATTCTGTAGATGCCCGGATAATAGATGAGGTTAAAAATAATACAGGAACTATTAAACAAACTATCAGTGACAGTGAATATCCACCTTATCCAACAGGCAGTTATCCGCAGGATTCGGACAGTGACGGATTACCGGATGCTTTTGAACAACAATATGGCGGAAATACAACAGGGTTAACTCAAAATGGTTTGGCACCAAGCGGATACAGCTGGATAGAAGAATATGCAAATAGTTGTTTTCCAAAAACAATATTTGCATCAGCAAATCCGGAAAGCATAACTTCCGATGGTGTCAGTAGCACTATAATAAAAGCAGAATTAAAAGATATATGTAATTGGCCGTTGACAATAAACGTACCGGTAACATATACAATAACAGGACCCGGTACTTTTGGCGGCAGTAAAACTTACAATGCTAATGCGGTTAACGGAGTGGCGAATGCAACATTTACATCAACGGAATCAGGTATATCCACTGTAACTATTACTTCACCAAACATAAAAAGTTACAATGTATATATACCGGTTTCCGGAAATACTCCTCCCGATACAACTTCACCGGCTGCAATAAACAATCTAAGTGTAACAACAATATCATCAAGTACTATAAGGTTACAATGGACCAGTGTCGGTGATGACGGCACAACCGGGACTGCGACCAGTTATGATATTAGGTATAGAACAGGTACACCTATCACAAGCAGCAACTGGGGCAGTGCGACACCATGCACGGGAGAACCGACACCGCAGGCATCAGGAAATAATGAAACATTTACAGTAAGTAGTTTAACACCTGATACAACATATTATTTTGCAATGATGGCAGGCGATGAAGTAATAAACTGGTCAGGAATATCAAATGTAGTAAGCGGGAAAACAGCAGTAGTAGGTGACATAACATCACCCGGCGCAATAAATACATTAATTACAAACACTCCAACTCTTAACTCCATAACTCTCAATTGGACATCTGTCGGTGATGACGGGACAACGGGTACCGCAACAAGTTATGACATAAGGTATCGTGCAGGAACACCTATAACGAGCAGTAACTGGGGCAGTGCTACACAATGCAGCGGAGAACCAACACCAAGGGCATCCGGGAATAGTGAAACATATACGGCAACTGGATTAACACCGGATACGACATATTATTTTGCAGTGAAAGTATTGGATGAAGTACCTAACACAAGTGTGGTATCAAATGTAGTAAGCGGAAAAACAGCAGTAACACCGCCGACAGATACAACCGCACCAAGCATGATAAACACACTAGCAGTCGGTAATCCGACAACAGCATCAGTGACATTAACATGGACTGCTGTTGGCGATGACGGTACAACCGGGACCGCGACCAGTTATGACATAAGGTACCGGGCAGGTACACCGATAACGACAAGCAACTGGGGCAGCGCGACACCGTGCACAGGCGAACCGGTACCGCAAGCATCAGGAAATGCAGAAACATATACAGCGAACGGACTTACAGAAGATACGACATACTATTTTGCAATGATGGTTGGCGATGAAGTAATAAACTGGTCAGTGATATCAAATGTAGTAAGTGGAAAAACAGCAGTAACACCGCCGCAAGATACAACTCCGCCCGGAACAGTAAACACATTAATGGCCGGCAATCCTACAACAACATCAGTGACATTGAATTGGACCAGCGTAGGTGATGATGACGGAACCATCGGTACAGCAACAAGTTATGACATAAGGTATTTGATAAACACACCGGTAACGAGCAGCAATTGGAATAGTGCGGCACAATGTACCGGAGAACCTACGCCTCAATTATTAGGGAATGTAGAAACATTTACAGTTACCAATCTTTTATCCAACACAACATATTACTTTGCGATGAAAGTAGGCGATGAAGTACCGAATTGGTCAGGAGTATCAAATAGTCCAAGCGGTAAAACGAGTGTAGTAGTTGTCGGGGAATTAGCAGGTGAATGGCATTTTGAAGAAGGAATCGGAACAACAACAGCAGATACATCAGGAAATAACAATAGAGGAACATTGATAAATAGTCCTGTATGGACAACAGGGAAAGTCGGAAGCGGATTACAATTCGACGGACAAAATACGTACGTGAGTGTAAATGATTCGAACAGTTTAGACGTAACAACTGCAATAAGCATTGAAGCGTGGGTAAAGACTGCTGTAATAACAACTGACGGTGGTACAGTAGTAAGAAGAGTAGTAGACAAGGGAGTATATGCATTAGGAGCAAGTAATCAGGCATTTTTTAGAATAAATTCTGGATTTATAAGCAAGTTATGGAGTAGTAGCGATGTAAATATATGGCATCATTTGGTAGGAACGTATGATAGTGCAGGTGGTATAGGAAATATGAAATTGTATCAGGATGGAGTATTAGTAGCGAGCAGTACATATACAGGAACAATAAATACAAATACCAGTATATTAAACATAGGGCGACAGAGCAGTACAGTAGGCCGATTTAACGGAGTAATAGACGAGGTACGATTATACAACCGAGCAATATCGGCATCTGAAGTATTGCAGCATTATGAAAGTTCTAACCCGCAGCAAGACACAACTGCACCAAGTAATATAGGTAATCTTGCGACCAGTAACATGACACAAACGGCAATAACACTAACCTGGA
>Ga0208373_1004866_pt1 | contig 11652 bp, 8 predicted proteins | sample RifOxyC2_FD_184036 | JGI IMG/M metagenome (GOLD analysis project Ga0208373, IMG submission 184036) | Soil microbial communities from Rifle, Colorado - Rifle Oxygen_injection C2 (SPAdes) | ecosystem: Environmental > Terrestrial > Deep subsurface > Rock core/Sediment | place: Rifle, Colorado... | reverse complement strand
ACCGAGGCTTCAATGTCCCGAAACCTGGCCTCACCTTCGCGCTCAAAAAACTCGCGAATCGAGCAGCCCAACTGCTGCTCGATGACGTGGTCGGAGTCAAAGAACGGGAGCTGCAACCGCCGCGCCAGTTGACGTCCGACGGTAGATTTGCCTGAGCCGGGCAGGCCGATGAGGGAAATCATGAATGAAGGGAACAAAGAAGTAGGAGCTGGTATTTTCGTTCATTCACGCCCCAAGCTGGTCGCAACACCCAAGCCGCCATCAAACTGAAAGCGTCTGCACATCAAAGGCCACAATGTTGCGACTCGCTTTGCTGAATTCCACCCCAATCAGGTGAATCGGCTCGCCACGGGCTAGGTACTTGTCAGCGTAGCTCCGGTCTTTGAGTTGCTGCAAAGCTTGGCCATTGGGCGCCAGCTCGACCACCTTGAACTCAAACAGAAACACCTGGCCAGGAAACAGCAGCGTCAGATCAATGCGACCCTGGTTGGTGGCATCTTCCAGCCGTAACTCCAAGCCCAGCGCTGCAAAATAGCTGTAAAAAATACTGGCGTAATAGCCCTCAAAACTCGCCAGCTCGTTCTTGCGGTACCAGTCGTTTGCGATACTGGCGTAAAAGGCGTGAAAAAGCTGTTTGAGGCCAACAAAGTCGCTCCTTTGCAGCAATTCGTAAAGTTGGCTGATGTGCGCACCGGGCTTGCTGCTGTCACCGGTGAGGCTTTGCAGCAAGCTGTCATTGAGGGCCGACTGCACTTCAAGGTTGGGATATTTAAGCTTGTAGCGGGTGCGCCCCGGCATCTCGGTCACGCTGTCAATCGTCAGATAGCCAGCCTGGAACAGCAAGGCCTCAGCAGGAATGTTGTCCACGTCAAAGGTTGAGAGCAGCGTTTCACTGGCGACAATGTGACTTAAATCAGGCGTGAACTGGTGGCGCTGCGCCAGTATCTTGATCAAAAAACTTGGCGTGCCGGTTTCAAACCAGTAGGGGTTAATCTTGCGTTTGTCAAACAGTTGAAGCAGCCCAAAAGGGTTATAAACCGCCGCACCGAGCCAGTTGTAGCCGTTGTACCAGTCGCGAATTTGTTGCCGGTCCAGCCCGGGCAACTCGGGCGCAAAGACGCTGTCTACATCGGCATCGGTATAGCCGCAGATGTCGCTGTAGCGGGCATCCAGGGTGATGTCGGTCAAGTTGTTCAAGCCTGAAAACAGGCTGACTTTACTGAATTTGGACACACCGGTCAGAAACACAAACTTCAGATAAGCATCCGAATCTTTCAGCACCGAATACAAGTCCTTGAGTGCTTCACGCATCATTAGTGCGATGTCACTTTGTTCAATGCGGTCCAGAATCGGCTTGTCATATTCATCCACCAGCACCACCACGCGTTGACCAGTCTGCGCTGCCACCCGACTGATGAGTTCTTTGAAACGGCTGCGCACATCGGGAAACTCGGCTTGCAAACCGAATTGGCGCTCCAGCGCAGTCAATTGTTGGTGCAAACTTTGCCCCAAATCGGTCAGCGAACTCAGCACACCGGCGCCAAAGCTGATGCGCAGCACCGGGTATCTTTTAGACCAGTCCCAGCTGTTTTCTGCGGCCAGACCCGTGAACAGCTTCTGGTTGCCCTCAAACATCTCTTTAAGGGTGTCGAGAAACAGGCTTTTGCCAAAACGCCGCGGGCGCGACAAAAAGTAATATTTACCAGCACTCACCAGGCGCATGGCGAAGCCGGTTTTGTCCACGTAGTAGTGGCCCTCTTCACGAATCTCACGAAAGGTCTGTATGCCAATGGGCAACTTGCGTCTGGGCAAAGGGTTGGCAGTCGCTGACACGGCCGAGATGTTGGGACCAACCAATGGGGTATTCATCATTTGATTGTCGGGTCGGGTTGTCGGGTGATGAATTCAGATAAACCACCGCCGGTGGTCAACACCGCGGCCGGATTCCGGGTGAGCTCTTCTATGACCGAGGCTTCAATGTCCCGAAACCTGGCCTCACCTTCGCGCTCAAAAAACTCGCGAATCGAGCAGCCCAACTGCTGCTCGATGACGTGGTCGGAGTCAAAGAACGGGAGCTGCAACCGCCGCGCCAGTTGACGTCCGACGGTAGATTTGCCTGAGCCGGGCAGGCCGATCAAGGCGATCATGCACAAGTCACCCTCAATTAGGGCTCACGCAGGAACCCACGCCATAGGGTGGCGTCAAAAATGAACCAGTAAGCTTATCCTTTTCCAGAAAATCTGTCACAAACAGGCGCTCTGCCATGCCCTGGGAGCCTGATACATTGGTCGTCGCGATGACCCTGTAGGCCAACCATGTACCAAAGCGCTGCGAGTACTCTACCTTGATCACCAGTACACCACTGGCATTGGTGGCAGTGACGGCTGGATCATCGTAGCTCACAATCAAGTCGGCCTTGCGGGGATCCAGGGTCGGTTGCGCGTTGCTGTCAACACTTCCGTTGGTGTTTTCAAGCCCATCCACATTGCCGTTGCGATTGATGTCTTCATTGGGACACCAGATACGCTGAACGGGTGCAGTAGCAGGGTTAATCGTGTTGTCGGCAGGGTATGCTGCCGTCAGACTCAAAGGAACTACGGTCAGAGCGTTGACTGCGAAACTCAGGCTGTCCAAATACGACGAGCTGGAAGCACCTTTACCATAATGCGTCAAATCAACAGAGATGGCAACCGGTGCATTGACCACGGCCCGGCCAGCCGAATCGGCAACGGTCACAACAAATTTCTTGATGTAGGTGCCACCCGTTCCAACGGTCAAAAGATTGTCGTCACCAATCGAAACAGCAAGTGCTTGACCGACTGTTGTCAAATTCACATTGACCACGGCTGGACAATCGATGGCGGACGCAAAGTCATTGGCCGAATAACAGGCGCGTACCGTCACCCCATTGGTTGGGCTCGAATTTTGACCCGCTACATACTGAACCGAAACAACGCCCGAGTCATCGGTATAGAGCGTTGTTGTGCCGCTTGAAATAGACGCGCCAACCAATGCCAAACCAGTCGTCACATCATCAAACCGAACTCGCACGTTCTTTACCGGGCTATTCGTGCCATCAAGAAACAAGAAGCGCAAAGTGGATTGATTGGTACTTGTGCCAGCACTATTAACGGGCAATACATTGGGTGATGCCGACAAGGAAGGCGTGGCACCGACAGGGATGGTTGCAACAGGTACCGCGCTGCTAAAAACATTCAGCGCATAGTCACCAGAATTAACCCCGCTGCCGCTGGCGGAAATGGCGTATACACCCGATGCTGATGGTGCCAGCAATGTTTGGCTGATTTTGCCCAACAAGTCCGTCACCAGCTTGAGCGCTTGCAGCCCAGGAACCGTGCCATCCAATGTGACATCTGCGCCCGAGATCGGATTGCCCGCTGAATCTGTCAGCGTCGCGGTGACCGTGACGGACTGATTGGGTGTCGGGGCGCTCGGTGAGGCCTGAACGGACAAGCGACTCCCTGTCACCCGCACTTTTGTGCGTTTCGTAATGCCGTTGATGGCAACTGAAAGTGTCACATCTCGGTCTGACTGGTCACTGCCAATGGTTAAGGTGCCTACGTATTTACCAAACGCATCGGTCACTGACGTGCCGCTGGGTGTGAATACAGTGTTTTGATCGGACGTCACCACGACCGATGCCCCCGGGACAACATTCCGGTTTGCATCAACAGACACCACAGTAAGCTGCGCACTGTCAGCACCGCTGTTGTTCATGGCGTTTTTGCTGAGTAACAAAACAAAATCAGATACCGCCAGCACGGTCGTTGACGAAGAATTGGCCGCCACGTTAAAGTCGACCTGCCCCGTGGTAACGGTTCCGTCAATCGTCGCCGTCGCGGTTAAGGTCACCCCCCCTCCGGTAGAGGTTGAACTTGGTGCGACAGTCGTCTCGGCAATGCCCGTGATGGCATCTGTGGCCTTGGTGTCAGGCGACAAGGTCAAGTTGTCACTGCCCGTTGAAAACGTCACCAGCCGATTGGGCACGACCTGACCCAATGCGTCCAATAGCGTGACCCGCGCAGTAAACACCTCGCCCGCAGTCACGTTGTAGACTTTTTCACCCAGCGAGTTGTGGATGAAAAGTGTTGCGGTAGGAATGGCAGGTGTCACCACAACAGGTGTCGTCGTGGTCCCTGGCGTAATGGCGGTTGTTGCGCCCGTCAACGACGTTCCCGCACTGCCCCCGCCCCCGCCGCAAGCGACCAGTGCCAGCGCCATGCCCAGTCCAGCTAAAAACTTCAAAAATCTCATAAATACCGTCCTGTGATGCAAACTGGATTTTTAAAACTACCGAACCGCCTTGTCCGCCACCACCTTGGGGGTGATAAACACCAGCATTTCCTGTTTGTTGGCAATCCTGGACCGGCTCTTGAACAGATTACCCACGCCAGGCAAGTCACCTAACAAGGGCACTTTGGTCTCGCTGTCACTCTCGGTCATCTCAAAAATGCCGCCAATGACCACCGTGCCACCATTCTCAACCAGTACCTGGGTCTGAATGTGTTTGGTATTGATGGCAAAACCTGCCGCGGTAGACTGGCCTACAGTGTCTTTGTTGACATCAAGTGCCAGGATGATGTTGCCCTCGGGGGTGATCTGAGGCGTCACTTCAAGCTTCAGGTTGGCTTTTCTGAAGGCAATCGACGTCGCACCGCTGCTTGACGCCACCTGATAAGGCAGCTCGGTACCCTGCTCGATCAAGGCCTTGATCTGATCAGCCGTCACCACACGCGGGCTGGACACCACTTTACCCTTGCCGTCCGCTTCCAGAGCCGACAATTCCAAATTCAGGAACCGGTTGGCAGCAGAGCTGAAAATTGACAAGGCGAAGGTAGCCGGAGAATAGCCGTTCTGGCCGATGGCCGGAAGGTTGACAAATCCGCTCGTCAAATCCACGGTACCGCCCGCACCGCTGGACGCCACGGCATTGCCATAGTTGGTACCAAAAGCCACCCGGGTATCACCGGCGATAGCGTAGCCGCCATCACCGCCCTGTTGGGCACGCAGGTCTGCGCTACCCAACTTGACACCGAGTGACTTGCCGAAGGTGTCAGAGGCTTCCACGATGCGGGCCTCGATCAGCACCTGACGTACCGGAATGTCGAGTTTGGCAATCAATTGCTGAACCTGCTCCAGCCGGGAAGGAATGTCAGTGACAAACAATTGATTGGTACGGGTTTCAGCAATGACACTGCCACGCGGGCTGAGCATGCGCGAACCGCCGCCCACAGCACCCGCGGCAGCCGCGCCGCCAGCCGTCAGCTGCGCAGCCACTTCAGCCGCCTTGGTGTAGTTCATCTGGAACGACTGGGTGCGCAAGGGCTCCAGATTTTGCAACGCAGCCGCCGACTCCAGGTCCAGTTTTTCCTTGGCGTTGATCTCATCCTTGGGCGCAATCCAGAGCACGTTGCCGGTTTTACGCACGCCCAGGCCCTTGGCCTGCAAAATGATGTCAAGCGCCTGATCCCACGGCACATCCTGCAGACGCAAGGTGACCGACCCAGCCACTGAATCCGAGGTGATGACGTTGAAGTTGGTAAAGTCTGCAATCACTTGCAACAGGGAGCGCACGTCAATACTCTGAAAATTCAAGGACAGCTTTTGCCCGGTAAACCCTGCCCCTTGCGACAGCTTGTTGGCATCGACCTTGACGGGTTTGACCTCCACCACAAACTGGTTATCCGTCTGATAGGCACTGTGCACCCACAACCCTTGGGGCTCGATGAGCATACGCACCCGGTCCCCTGATTGCGTGGTGGTGATACTTTTAACGGGCGTGCCAAAGTCGGTCACGTCCAGACGACGTCGCAGGCCCTCGGGCAGGGACGTTTTCATGAACTCAACCAACAACGACTGTCCCTGTTGACGGATGTCAACACCCACCTGGTTGTTGGGCAAGGACACAACCACCCGGCCTGCTCCTTCGTCCCCGCGCCTGAAGTCAAGGTCGCGCAGCGGTAACACGTCGCGGCTCTGAGCCTCGGCAAACTGTTGCACAGCTGCCGCCGGACCGGCGCCCGCCAGCGCGTCCAGCACCACCAACAAGGTCTTACCCTGCCATTGGGTTGTGTAGGTGGTCGATTGCTTGAGGTTCATCACCACCCGGGTGCGGTCACCCGCCTGTACCACACTGATGGAATTCAGGTTGCCCTGGTTCACCGCGATGGTGGCGCGTCCGATGGCACTGACCACGTTGGGAAAATCAAGTGCAATACGGGCTGGTGACTGGATTGAAAAAGCCGCAGGCAAGGCACTGAGTGCTTCACTCAAATCAATCCTGACCACTTCAACGCCACTTTGCAAGGCCCCAGATACCGACTCAATAGCCACTTGCGCATGCGCCCAGCCCGTCATCAGCACCAGGCATAAACCCAATCCAAGCCGATGCCACCAGCGCACGACCCGACCCACATGGCAATTTTTCATTTAGACCTCTCTTGCAACAGCAAATTGGCGGGGCGCTCAATCCACTCACCAGCAGCATCCTGCACAATTTCACGCAGGGTGACTTCGTTTTCAATAATCTTGACCACACGCCCGTAGTTCTGTCCCAGATAGTCACCTGGGCGCACCTGGTACAGCAGTGGCCCCACTTTCACCAAGGCCACCGGTTGTTTGTCACGCACCATGCTGCCCACCAAGGTCATGCTGTCGAGCGGAAATTCCTCCAGGGGCTGCTTGCGTCGGGTCAACTCGGGGGAAATCAAGCCGCCATTGGAAGCGGCTTGACTCGCTTCTTTGCCGAGCGCCTGCGTCAGTTTTTGCTTGCTGAACGGCTCAAGTTCGCCGGCCAGCGTGTAATTTTCCGGTTTGAATTGCTTGGGTTCTGCAATGGGCTTGACCTTGGGTTGCGACTGGGCTCGCTGCGCAGTCATCCACTGGTTCAATTCATCAGTGGAAGATGATCCACAACCCAGCAAGCCCACGGCAAGCCACAACACAACAGCAGCTCTAAACAACATCATCATGCTTTGCCAGGTTTGGACGGGGGTTTTGCTTTGCGCTGCGCATTGATTTCGTTGCCATCAAGGTAACGGAACGTTTTGGCGGTTGCATCCATGGTCATTACCCCCTCCTTGGCCGTACCGATGACCATGTTGTTGAGCGTGACAATACGCGACAAATTGGCAATGTCGGCAGCAAAAGCGCCGATGTCGTGGTAACGACCCGTAACACGCAAGGCAATGGGCAGCTCGGCATAATAGTCATTCACCACCACCTGACCAGGCCGAAACAACTCAAACTGCAAACTGCGCCCCAAACCCGATTGGTTGATGTCGGACAGCAGAGCGTCCATTTCAGCCTTGCTGGGCAATTGCTTCTCAAGCTGGGTCACATACTGCTGCACTTGTTCACGTTGCTTTTTCAGTGACTCCAGATTCACGGCCTTGGCCAGCTTGATCTTGTACTCTTCGCGCAATTTAAGCTCGCTCGCTTGCGCCTGCGTGAGCTCAGCATCGGTATTGCTCAACCAGAGAAACCACAAAGCCACCACACAGGCAACCGCCAAACCGACAAATACCGCAAAACGGGGTAATAACGGCCAGCTTGACGGGTCTTTGCTGTCCAGATGCCGGAACTGCGCAAACACCTTGTCAAACTGTTCCTTTACATTGATGTTGAGACTTAAATTTTTTGCCATCTTGCTCACCTTTACCGAGCCACCGCAGAAACTGCGGGTGCGGAAGATTTTGGAGCCGATGCCGCTTTAGCAGGCTTGACTTTGGCCTCATTGGCGCGAACCAGTTTGACCCTGATGTTGAAGTTGGCCACACGACGCGTGTCGCGCGGCGTCAAGCTCACGCTGCCCGCCACAATTTCAACCAACTCGGGGCTGGCAAACCACGATGAATTATTGCCAAGATTGCGCAATAACTCGGACACCCGTTCATTGGACTGGGCAACGCCTTGCAAGGCCACATTTTGGCCTTCCTGCCGCAAAGAATTGATGTAAATGCCTTCAGGCAGTTGCTGCACCACTTCAGTCAAAAGGTGAACCGGCATGTTGCGATCTGCCTGCAAATTCTCAACTGCTTGCTGACGTGCCAACAGGGCGGCAATTTCGGCCTCCAAACCAGAAATATCCTTGATCTGTGCGTCAAACTTGCCAATCTCGGCCTGCAGCGTCTGATTTCTATCTTGTTGGGCGGAGATTTGTGCCTGGTACCATAAAAACACCAGCACAGCAACCACGCCCCCCACCAAAGCAGACACCCCCAAACCGACATTGAACAGTTCTTTGCGACGTTTTCGGGCCAATGCCCGATGCGGAAGCAGATTGATAAGGATCACTGCAAAAACCTCCGCAAAGCCAAGCCACAGGCAGTCAGATAGGCAGGCGCATCAGGCACTATTTTTTTCTGCCCCAAAGCCTCGGCCAAGCGCATCCCCTCAAACGGATTGGCAACCACACAGGGAAAGCCGGATTGCCGGGTCACCATGGCCGTCAGGCCAGGCAAACCCGCGGAGCCGCCCGCCAACATCACCAGATCGACCTTGTTATGCGTGGTGCTGGTAAAAAAGAATTGCAGTGCGCGGCCGATTTCCTGCACCAGACTTTCAACGAAAGGCTGCAACACAGCCACTGCATAGTCATCAGGCAGGTCACCACTGCGCTTTTTGGTCTCAGCTTCTTCAGGCGAAAAACCATACTGGCGAACAATCAATTGGGTCAACTGGGCACCGCCAAACGCCTGGTCACGGTCATACAAAACCTCATCCTGGCGCAGCACCTGCATGCTGGTGGTTTGCGAGCCTACCTCGAACAAAGCCACGATGCTGCTATTGGCGTCATCCTGCAAATTCGCAACCAGGCGACTGGTTGCGAGGCGCGACGCGTAAGACTCCACATCCAGAATGGCGGGCTTGAGTCCGACGGCTTCGGCCAAGCCTTGCATGTCCTGAACTTTTTCGCGGCGCGTCGCAGCAATCAACACATCAAGGTCACCATTACCGCTGGCGCTGGGACCCAAAATGCAAAAGTCAAGACTGACTTCATCCAGCGGAAAAGGGATGTATTGATTGGCTTCTGACTCGACCTGCATTTCAAGTTCCTGGTCGGTCATGCCGCCCGGCAACACGATTTTTTTGGTGATGACGGCCGAGGGCGGCAAAGCCATCGCCACAGATTTGGTCTTGGTTCCGCTCTTTTTGACGACGCGGCGCACCGCGTCGGCCACTTCATCAAACTTCTCAATGTTGCCGTCATTGATCCAGCCCTGCTCAAGCGGTACCAGCGCATAGCTTTCCAGTATCAGATTGCCGTCCTTGTCTTGCCCCAATTCAACAAGCTTGACACTTGAAGCGCTGACATCCAGGCCCAACATTGGAGCAAGTTGACGGTTAAACAATGATTTCAATGAAATCAACACAATCCCCTAAACAAGATAGAAAATCCCAACAACAATAAAAACCCAAGTCAATGCTATCAGCAAGGTCACGCTGTCGCAAAAAAATCCATTGATTGCCAAAATTGAACGTTGCTGAATATAGACGCTAAAGCCAGATAAAACAGCGCTTTCGATAGCAAATTTTGCAGATATGGCGGCTGTCGCAGCTGGACTTCACAATTGCGGCGTCCGTCAGCGTTTGGCATCCTTTATGATTTTTATAATCCACGCGTCCCATCACCCGCTTATTTATGTCCGCCAATTCATCATCCACCCCACCCGGTTCGGCCTCAGGCACCGATCAATCCAAACGACCGCCAGGGCACTGGGCCATCAGACTGGGCGCCTGGGCGACTGGATTGGTTGTGGCAAGTGGCGCAACCCTGGTCCTGTTGCTGGGCATCGCCCTGGCGGTCGCCTACCCTAACCTGCCTGATATCTCCGACTTGTCTGACTATCGCCCCAAGTTACCCTTGCGGGTTTTTTCTTCAGAAGGTCAGCTGATTGGCGAGTTTGGCGAAGAGCGGCGCCATCTCACGCCCGTCCGGGACATCCCGAAAGTCATGATCGACGCCGTATTGGCCATTGAAGATGCCCGCTTTTATGAACATGGCGGGGTCGACTACAAAGGGATTTTGCGCGCCGCGCTAGCCAACCTGGGACGCATCAAAAGCCAGGGCGCATCCACCATCACCATGCAGGTGGCGCGCAATGTGTACCTGACGTCCGAAAAAACCTACACCCGAAAAATTTACGAAATCTTGCTCACGCTGAAACTTGAACATTTGCTCAGTAAAGACCAGATTCTTGAAATTTACATGAACCAGATTTTTCTGGGTAACCGGGCTTATGGATTTGCGGCAGCAGCAGAGGCCTATTTTGGCAAGTCCTTGCAAGACGTTTCCATTGCCGAGGCAGCCATGCTGGCGGGCCTGCCCAAAGCGCCCTCGGCCTACAACCCCATCAACAACCCAAAACGCGCCAGATCGCGACAGCTCTACATCATTGAACGAATGTTGGTGAACGGGTTCATCACCCAGGAGCAGGCACAGGCCGCCAAGCTTGAGCCCCTCAAGGTAAAAACCGGCTCCAACAACACCAGTGTCCATGCCGAGTATGTGGCCGAAACCGTGCGTCAGCTGATGTTTGCGCAATATGGCGACTCCACCTACACCCGTGGCCTCAATGTTTACACCACACTCGACGCAACACAGCAAGACACCGCTTACAAAGCCTTGCGCCACGGCATCATGAACTATGAGCGGCGGCAGGTGTACCGCGGACCTGAAAAATTTGTCAGCCTGCCCGGTGAACAACAAGCCATGGACGACGTCATCGACGACGTGTTGCAGGAACACCCGGACAATGGCGACGTGATGTCGGCTGTGGTGCTGGAGGCCTCGCCCAAAAAGATTCAGGCACTGCGGCAAAACAGTGAAATCATCGAGATCACAGGCGACGGGCTCAGGCCAGCCCAGTCCGGCCTGTCTGACAAGGCCGCTGCCAACATCAAGATTCGCAGAGGCGCTGTCATCCGGGTGGTACAGACCCCCAAAAAGACCTGGGAAATCACCCAGTTGCCCGAAGTGGAAGGGGCCTTTGTGGCCCTTGATCCCCGCAGTGGTGCCATCAAGGCGCTGGTGGGTGGTTTTGATTTTGAAAAAAACAAGTTCAACCACGTCACCCAAGCCTGGCGCCAGCCGGGTTCGAGCTTCAAACCGTTTATTTACTCAGCGGCACTAGAACACGGCGTGACACCGGCCACCATCATCAATGACAGCCCCTTGTTTTTTGATGCCGGCGTCACGGGCGGGCAACCCTGGGAGCCCAAAAATTACGATGGCAAGTTTGAAGGCCCCATGACCATGCGCCGCGGCTTGGCCAAATCGAAAAATATGGTCTCGATCCGGATTCTGCAAACGGTAGGGGCACAAAACGCACAGGACTGGGCGACCCGCTTTGGTTTTGATGCCGACAAGCACCCCGCTTACCTGACCATGGCGCTGGGTGCCGGCTCGGTCACACCGATGCAAATGGCTGGCGCTTACTCGGTCTTTGCCAACGGCGGCTACCGTATCAACCCCTGGCTGATCAGCCGCGTGACGGATCAAAAAGGCAACCTGCTCACGCAAACCCAAACACCCGCGCCAGACGAATCCATGCGCACCATCGACGCACGCAACGCTTTTGTCATGAACAGTTTGCTGCAAGAAGTCACGCGCACAGGCACGGCAGCGTC
>Ga0208373_1004862_pt1 | contig 11659 bp, 11 predicted proteins | sample RifOxyC2_FD_184036 | JGI IMG/M metagenome (GOLD analysis project Ga0208373, IMG submission 184036) | Soil microbial communities from Rifle, Colorado - Rifle Oxygen_injection C2 (SPAdes) | ecosystem: Environmental > Terrestrial > Deep subsurface > Rock core/Sediment | place: Rifle, Colorado... | reverse complement strand
CAGTTAGGCGCGGAGTATGCATTGCAGGTCATGGCTCCGCCGGTTAATGCGCCGGGGATTAGTAACGGCGGCTCGGTCCTGATGCCGGTGGCGGCGGATAGGACGTTGCTGTGGCAGGCTTATGTATCAGGAAACAACTCCACTGAGTTAGTGATTTACATTTTAGGTTATGTTGTATAAGGTAGCCCCGGCAAAGACTGCCGGGATCTAAGAGTCAGTAAGTCACTTCGTTCCAACTGACTCTAAGACAGGCCTATGTGGGTGGGATTCACCCCCACACCAATCCTTATAAGCAAATTTCTTGCGAGTAAGAAGGAAAGGTATGTGGCGGAGACGAAAATTTATTATGCGGATTCATACTGGATTGGTGTGGGGGTAAATTCCACGGAGTTGGTGATTTATATACTCGGATATGTAATGTAAATAAATGGCCCCCTTACCCAACCTCTCCCTCCCGAAATAATCGGGACTCCGCCGCCGCTCCGCAAGGGGAGAGGAGAAAGGTGAGGGGGATTTATTCTTAGTGTCCTTTGTGCTCGGAGTTTACACTGAGTGAAACGAACTCCGCAGAGACCACGAGCCCCTATTGGGGCGTAGTGAATGTGTGGTGAAGAATTATTTCTTGACAGGGCCAAAGGGAATGGTATAATACGCTCATGAAAAAGATGTGGATAAGGGTAGCCCATTCTTTCCGCCAGGCTGAGGAGTTTGAACGCCAGTATTACCGGTCCATGTCGCCGGAAGAGCGGCTCTCGACGGTCCAGTTCCTGCGCGAGAGCTTGGGCCAATTCAGCAAGAAAGGCCAGCATGCATATCGAAAAGGATTACGAAGAGTTATTAGAGTTGTTAAACCGGCATAAGGTCCGCTACTGCGTGGTCGGAGCTTTTGCCGTGGCTTTCTATAGCCGGCCGCGCTATACCAAGGATATGGATATCCTGGTCGAGCCATCCCTGGCCAATGCCCGTAAGGTTATCCGGGTTCTGAAGGATTTCGGATTTAAGCGCCTGCCGCTGGATGAATCAGAGCTGGCTCACCCGGGCCAGATTGTTCAGCTGGGCTACGAGCCGGTCCGGGTGGATATTATTACTTCAATTGAAGGGTGTGAATTTGACCAGGTCTGGAAAAACCGGGCGACCGGCAGATACGGCAAGCAGAGGATTTATTTTATTGGCCTGAAGGAATTGCTTAAGAACAAGAAAGTCCTAAACCGCCCGCAGGATAAAGTGGATTTAGACAACCTGTTCAAAGACCGCTAACTGCCACTAAAAGGCCAGAAAGGCATCTTGGCTTTTATAGAACTACTTTCCTTCTTTTGCTTTTTGTATTTCGCTGTCCGACACGCCGAGTTTCTTCAAGGTCACCTCGGCTTCTTTGCGCATCCATTCTTCTTTATCCTTAAGTAGTTCTTTTATCTGGGGAATTGCTTCTTTAGCTTCCCACAGGCCCAGAGTAGTTAACGCACCCAAGCGTGACTCAAAATCAGAAGCTTCTGATATCAGTATGATAAGATCCGGGATGGATTCCTTATCGTTTAATTTAATAATCCAGTACAGCGCATTATGTTGGATAGACAAGTTCTTGTTATGCAGTTGTTGGCGCAGTTTAACAATGTCCGCCTTTGTCACTGGCCCTTTCCATTTAAGTTCCGCTATTTCCTCATAGGGCACGCCGAGTTGTTCCAGCGTCGCAGCGTAGATCATATCTACTCCATCATGCTTGAGCAGTTCCTTTAGCAGAGGAATTGATTCTCTGTCTTTAAATTCAATAATCGCATTGATTGCTGCGTTTCGTAGCCACTCGTTTTTGTCATTAAGAAACCTGCGTATTTCAGGCGCGGATTCCTTATCACCCATCTGACTCAGTGCGTAGATTGATGTTGTTCGTACACCGGCATCTTCGTCATTGAGATGTTTTCTTATTTCCGGGATAGATTCTTTATCCCGGATGCCGCTTAAGGCAGTTATGGCGGTTATTTTTGCGCCTGTATTCTTGTCTTTAAGCAATTCGCGTATGACCGGCAGGGATTCTTCATCGCGCATGCCAGCCAAGGCGTTTATGGCGCTGGCTCTTACCTCTGGATTTCTGTCTTTAAGCAATTTGCGTATGACCGGCAGGGACTCTTTGGGGTTACAATAGAGGAGAATTCTAATAGCATCGTCAATTGTATTGTTGTCGTCACGAAACTCGCGCATTACCTCGGATAATTTCTTGCCACCTGAACTATCAAGCAAGAACATATTGTATTGCTTTATGAGTTGGTTGCGCGGGCTGTTAGACGAATACCACATTATCCCGGCGGCGGAAATCACCGCACAGGCCAGGCCAATGATGATTATAATAGTTCGACTCATATCTCGCCTTGCTTTCTATTCGCGGTCACGCTCCGTTTAGTTTATAATTCTATTTCCCCAAAGCCAGTTTACTCCTCAACGGAATGAAAATAAGGTTACTCCGACTGTCGTCCATAATATAGACACTAAGATAAAGAAAATCACCCATGGTATTATGCTCATAATCAGGCTGTATAAAACGAGACGCTTTGCTCCGGTTACGCCGACTATGGCGAGCAGAGCCAAATTAAGCAGAGCATTCATAATAACGCTCGTAATGACATAATGTAATGCTAAGGCCATAAGATTCACCAGCACGCCTGACACTAATATTTCCAAGAGAGAGACGCTCACGCCTAGAGCAACTTTAGTTATAGTTTTAGTGGATTTGGCGCTTTTCATGAAAAGCATTTTTATCAGCGTGTTGATTGCAATGTAGATGATGATGGTGGTGATGCCGATAACGATTAAGCCTAAGGACATTAAGAATATTTCGCCGTACCCGCCGTAGGCCAGGGCCAGGTTGGGTACCAGTAAAAACATGAATAAAGCCAGCCAGCAGATGTCTTTGCGTTTTATGTTCATTTGTTCTCTTTTATCCCGGCGGCCATGCCTACCTGCCTACCGGACAGGCAGGCCGGCAGGCAGGCGGCAATCACGGCGGCCAGGATGCCGATTACAATTAACAGGGTTTTATTCATTTGTCTTTTTCGTATCTATTAATTCGCCGTCTTTGTATGTCTGCTCCATAATTAGTTTCCCGCTTTCGTCATACCACTTGGCCAGGCCTTCCTTTCCGCTGGCTTTGTAGGTTACCTCGTATTCCAACTGGCCGTTCTGGTAATATGACTTGTATTCGCCTTCGAGCTGGTCATCTTTGAAGTTCGATTCGAGACAGACCTTTCCATTCTCATAATATGCCTTGTAGCTACCTTCCTGTTTGCCGTTTCTGTAGTTTGTCTCAGATTGTATCTGTCCGGTTTTGTAATATCTTTTGATTAGGCCATCCAGTAGATTTTCTTGCGATAAAGATGATGATTGCGTGGAACTGCATCCCACGGCGGCCACGAGGACGCAGGCGATGCCCAGGGCAATAAGTAATGTCTTCGTCATAGGTTATAAGTGTATAGGTTTATCCTTCGCTCCGCTCAGGACAAGTAAGATGATAAGTAAAGAAATACTTTTAACGTATCAACTCCGCAGAGACCGCGTCCAGCGAACGTATCATCTTATCTACTTCTTGTCCGGCTGGTTCGAATCTATTTTTTCAATAAACACGCCCTTGATTTCGTCCGAGAAAACATTGATATAGGCCGTACCTTCGTAGGGGTTCTTGCTGTTCAGGATTTCGGCTTCGTTCTGCTTGGTGATTTTCCGGTCCAGGATAATCCCGATGTCAACCGTGGTCTCAGGCGGGAAGTCCTTGTAATAGATGTCAAACGAGTTCTTGCCCTTAAAGGCGTAGCCGTCAGTGACGGTTTTGCCCTGGTAGTCCTGGAATGGTATCGGGCTGTCTTCCATGCTGGAATGGCCCAGGATTTTGTCTTTGAACAGAATTTTAAAGTAAACGTTGTGGAGTGATTTTTGGCCGTTGTTCCGGACCGTGATTATCTTGGAGAAGTAATTCTGGGTGTAGAGTTCAAACAGGCGAAAAAAGCTGGTGCTGATTTTAGAGGTGGTGTTCTTGGCCGACCACATGAGCGAATAGCTTTTGGAGTAGTTCTTTTCCTGCTGTTTTTCCTCCAGTGATTTCTGGTAGTGGAGCAGTTGGATGGAGACCAGCGTGGATATGCCGACTGAGATGATGGCGGTTATCAGGGCGGTCAGGACGATGTTCCGGGTATTCGCGTTAATCATATAGTAAATCTCCCGATGCCGGCCAGAATAAATAATTTATCAGGCTTTGTCAAAATTAAACCAAGAATATTAGCATCTCAGGCGCTCGGCCCCGCATAAGTGCGGGACTTCGCTTCGTATTCGTTGCAGGTTCGTTCTTCCCGGTCCCTTCGGGTTCACTGCGCGGTCTCAGTAGAGTTCGCTCACGCTGCGTAATTTAGCCGCGCTCAGCTCGGCGCGCCCAGGATTGATAAATCGCGGGTATTTTTAATTTTTATTGACATAATCTCCAAATATTCTAACATTACGGGATAATTTTAATAAAACGAAAGGAAGATGATATGAAGAAGATGATTATTTGGGCAGTGGCCATACTGGTGGTGGTCGGGTTAATCGCCGCCGCCGGCTACTTTAAGATGAATCTGGATAAAACCACGGCCGAATTGCATGTTGCCCAGGCTGAATGGGTCAGGGCCCAGGCCGAGTTGGATACGGCTAAGGCCGAGACCGTCAAGGCCAATACCGCGCTGGAGGCCGCTAATACCGAGCTGGCCAAGGTCAAGGTTGATTTGGAAGCCGTTAATGTCGTGGCCACCAGGGGCCAATCAGATTTGGAGGCCCTTAAGGCTGAACTGGCCAATGCCAAGGCCGATTTGGATGCCGCCAATGCCGCAGCCACAAAGGCCCAATCAGAGCTGGATGCCATTAAGGCCAAAGACGCGAAGGCTGACACCGCCGCCCAGGCCGGTGTGGCTGAGTTGGCCGCGGTAAAGGCTGAATTGGTAAACACTAAAGCCGAATTGGCCAAGGTCAAGGCCGAGTTGGATAAAACCAAGGCCGAATTAGAAGTCGTCAAGGCGGAGTTAGCAAAACTCAAGGGTCAATAGATTTTCGGCCGCTATCATCCCGGAGCAGAGCAGACGATTGCAATCAATAGGCACGTGGAGCTTGTCCAAAAATCCCGTTTTGTCATTCTGAACGGAGCGAAGCGTAGTGAAGAATCTCAAGTTTTATGAGGCTTTGAGGATACGAGATTCTTCGGCTAAAGCCTCAGAATGACAGGCGAAGGACTCAGAATGACAAAACTGGTTTTGACAAGCTCCATGCGCCATATAAAATCCATTTTACCGTAAGGTGTATTTCTTCTTTGCGTCTTGGTGGTGAGTTATACGTTTAATGTTGTAGCGAAATCAATTATCTTCCGGGCGATGTTGAGTCCGGTAATCTTTTCCAGTCCCTCAAAGCCCGGCGAGGCGTTGACCTCCAGGACCAGCGGGCCTTTGTTGGTTCTCATAATGTCAATCCCGGCCAGTTTCAGGCCGAGCGCCCTGGCTGAGTTGAGCGCGAGTTGCTTTTCCTTTTCGGTGATAACCACTTTCTTGACCGAGCCGCCCTGATGGATGTTACTGCGGAAGTCGCCTTTAGCCGGGGTGCGTTTCATTGTGGCAATGACCTGATTGCCCAGGACCAATACCCGGATGTCCTCGCCTTTAGTTTCTTTAAGATACTTTTGCAGGATGATATCAAACCCGATAGCCCAGACCGCGGTGAGGATGGATTCGACCGATGCCAGATTTTCGCCCAGCATCACGCCCTTGCCCTGCGACCCGCGGAATAGTTTCATGACCACGGGTAACCCTCCTAAGCGTTTTATGGCGTCTTTGATTGACTGCGGATTATGGCCGGTTTGGGTCGTGGTCTGATTCGGTAGATTGGTCGCGCGGAGCATTAATGTCTCTGGCACCGGAATTCCGGATTTGGCCAGTATCTGTAAGGACAGGAATTTGTTCTTGGCGTAGTCGAGCGACCGGGCCGAGTTGAGCATGGGCTTGCCCATGAATTCCAGTTGATGGGCGACCAGCAGGGCATAGTCAATGCCGATGATGCCGATGCGCGGGATGACGACGTCGAAGGAGGCCAGGTCTAACGTGGAGCGTAGAGCGTAGAGCACATTCGCTGCGCTCCCGCCTTTGGCGAGGCTCGCCCTCACGGGCGGCAGTGTAAACTTAGAGCGTAGAGTGGAGCCTTTGGCGCCATAAACTCCGTGCGTTGAGCCGATGGAAATATTGCAGTCCGCCGGGTTGACGACCACTACCTGATGGCGCAGTTTGCGCGCCTCGGCAACCAGCCGCTTGGTGGAGTAGTAATTGGCGTCTCTGGATAGGATGAGAATCTTCATATACTAAAAAACGAAAGAACTAAAGGACGAAAGAACCCAAAGAGACCTCATTCAGCGATATGATAATCTTTTAGGCCGTGTTCTTTAGTTCTTCAGTCCTTCCGTTACTGGTTGTTACACAATCGTATGTTTATTCCACTTCTCTTCGGTCTTCGGGAAATCAGTCCGGTAATGGACGCCCCGTGATTCCTGCCTGAGCAGGGCCGATTGGGTCACCAGCCGGGACAGGGTGAGCATGTTCTGGACCTCCCAGCCCTGGGGCGTTGAGAATTCCTGGGCCAGGCAGTAACTGGACCAGTAGTCAATCTTTTCCAATGCCTGGTTTAGCCCAAGGGCATTACATTCCAGCCCGACATTATACCACATCAGGCTCTGGAGCGAGTTCTTGATGTCTGCCAGGTCCAGGCTGGTCTTGTGGTTATTGGTTTCCACCTTGATTTTATAATCAATGTGGATGGGCACGACCGGCCGGGCTGATGATATCTCGCTTGAGGCGGTTGCGCCGGCCAAATGGCCGATGACCAGCGATTCGAGCAGTGAATTGCTGCCCAGGCGGTTAGCGCCGTGGAAGGATACGCTGGCGGCTTCGCCGGCGGCAAACAGGTTCTTGATGTTGGTATGGCCGCGCAAATCTATTTTTATTCCGCCGACCATGTAATGGGCGCTGGGCCGGACCGGAATCATGTCTTTCTTTACGTCAATGCCGAAGTCGCGGCAGAGTTTGCTCATGGATGGGAATCGTTTTTCTATGAAGGTTGCTGATAAATGGGTCAGGTCCAGATAGACATTGGTGTCCTTGGTCAGTTTCATCTGGTTGATGATGGCCCGGGAGACGATGTCGCGCGGCGCCAGTTCGGCCAGCGGGTGGTAATCGGGCATAAAGCGCTTGCCGAGCTTATCGCGCAGCAGGCCGCCTTCGCCCCGGACTGATTCGGAGATGAGGAACCGGCTGGCGCCGGCCACATAGAGCGCGGTTGGGTGGAACTGGATGAATTCCAGGTCCTGGAGCTTGGCGCCTTTGCGATAGGCGATGCTTAAGCCGTCGCCGGTAGTCACATCCGGATTGGTGGATTCGCGGTAGAGTTGCCCGGCGCCGCCTGAGGCGATGATGGTTTTCTTGGCCCAGATGATGGAGACCTGTTTGGTTTTCTGGCTGAATACAACCGCGCCGGAGCAGTCATTGGGTTTGCCCGGCGTGATAAGGATGTCGATGACAAAGGTGTAATCAAGCGCGGTAATTTGGCTGATTGATTTTACCTTTTGGAGCAGTGAGGCGTGGATATTCTTGCCTGTGGCATCGCCGCCGGAGTGGAGGATGCGGGCCAGCTTATGCCCGCCTTCCAGGGTCATGTCCGGGCCGTTGCTCTTGCTGTCAAATTTCAAGCCCCAGGAGATGAGTTCCTTAACCAGCGGAATGCCCCGGCTGATTATCTCCTTGACGATGTCCGGGTCGGATAAGCCGTATGAATGCTCGATGGTATCGGCAATATGCGAGGGAATAAGTTTAGGCTTGTCAATCTGCGAGGCGATTCCGCCTTGGGCATAGTAGGTATTGCTTTCCGAGAGCGAGTTCTTGCTGGCCAGGATAACGTTATGTGTTTTGGCCGATTCGATGGCCGCGCGCAGGCCGGCCATGCCGCTGCCGATGACCAGGACATCGGTGATAAACGAGGGCAGTTTGTTGGTGTCAAAGGAAACTAAGTATTCAGGCGATTTCATCATGGGGTCAGATTAAAACAAAGAGGCGGGGGAGTCAAGGAAAACTAACCACAGATGACACAGATTACACAGATAAGACTAACGCAAAGACGCAGAGGGCGTGGAGAGGTATTACCGCGAAGGCGTAAAAGGATGAAGGGTATGGAAATAGGATGCAGATTAACCACAGAGACACGGAGTCACGGAGAGGAGAAAAACGAATAGCACGAATCAGAGCGAATGACACGAATCGACGTAGATAAGACGGATTGTATAAGGAGACCATGAAGGCAGGACTAATTTCTGGCCTTTGGGTTTTCAGTAATCAATCGCGAAACTACTTCTGGAGCCAGCGCCGTCATGAATAATAATCCAGTCATTTTCGGTCTTGCGTAATTTTATTTGGTAACTGCTGCCGTACTGTCGGCCTTCATATATATATAAACTATAGTTGACTAATTTATAATCTGATGAAAACTCTATCCGTGCTATGGCCTTGACACCGCTTTGCCGATTTTGCGGGTTCATGATTATATTTATGCGGTCTAATGCCAATTTTTCTATGGTTTTTACTTCCTGCATACCGATAGCGTTGGCATATGGGTTTGGGTCGATTTTGCCGGGGATGACAAAGGCCGTGACGGAATTACTACTTTCAGTCTGGGTTACCGGAGGGGCTGAAGTATCGCTGTCTGAGAATGTTCTTTTTTCATACTCAGGGTTGTTAGGTTCTACATAAGTTGTGGTAGCTAGAACGTCTTTAGGCCAATACTCATAATTATCGGTCGTTACAAAAAAGAGGATGATCCCGAATGGTATGCAGACCAGGAAATAGATGAGAGAGGCTTTTTTAATAAAACCGAATTTAGTATATGGCTGGCCAGAGCGTTTTATGACAACGCCAATAATCAATGCACTGATTATTTGTATTGCCAGTATTATCAGGAAGGGGGCGAGGCCGGCAAATTTCATGCCAGATGTGGGCTGCAAATAACTAATCGGTGCGGCCGAGCCCATAAATAAAGCATAAATGAAAAAAGATGCTATAGCTTCGGGAAAATTCCGCGTTGATAATAGGGCGAATGGTAAAATTGTTATGATGGACAAAATCGCAAATATAAAAGGCATGAGCGGGATGATAATAAATGATTTTCTCATAGAATACCTTTTACCTCAGAGAATACGTGAGATTCTTAGTGTTTTCGTGGCTAATCCCGTTTATTAGAGCGAATCCTCGAATAACTTGGTGCTCTTGAAGAGCGAGCCGTCGTTGTAACTGGCAATCAGGGCGTTGACCACGGCCGGGTCGAATTCCTTGCCGCTCTGGTGCTCAATCTCGGTCAGGGCATCCCGGACGGGTAGTCCGATTCCTTTGACGCCGCCGTGCGAGACCAGGTTGTCCAGGTTATTTGATACGCTGATAATTTTGGCTATCAGCGGCATGGTGGTGATTTGGTAGGGAAAGCCCTTGCCGTCCAGGCGTTCGTGGTGGTATTTGATAGCCGGCAATACCTCGCCCAAATCCGGAATCTGGCTGAGCAGTTTTTCAGCCGCGTAGATGTGTTCTTCCCTGGCGTTTGATGTGGCGGCCAGCTTGCCGATATCGTGGAGCAGTCCGGCTAACTGGACCTGTGATATTTCGTAGGAGGTCATGCCCAGGTGCTGGGCAATAGCCGAGGCGTAATTAGCCACCCGTTCGGAATGGCCCTGGATGCTTAAGTCCTTCATCTCGACGCTGGAAACCAGGACCTTGACCATGGACATGAGGATGCGCTTGGATTTATCCGAGGCCATAATCGAGACCATGGCCAGTCCGGCCTGGATGCCGATGGCGCTGGCGATTTCCAGGTCATCTTCATTGAACGGTTTGTCCAGCGAGGTGTTTTCAAGATAAAGCACGGCATCGTAGCTGGGCATTTTGATAACCGGCACGCAGATAGCCGAGCGGATGTCGCCTGAGGCAATGCTGTCGCTGGCGGAGAATCGGCCGTCCAGCATGGCATCAGAGGTGAGAATCGGCCGGGTGTATTGGATGACTCTTTTGACTATGGTTTTGCTGACCTTGGGTATTTGGGCCGCGAGTTCCTTTGGGTGGGCGGCCATGGATGAAAGCTTGTCGGTTTTCTTTTCCAGCAGGACTAAATAGGCCGTCTTGGCCCGGGTGGCTGTCGCCGTGAATTTAACGATGCGCTCGACCATTGGTATCAGGCTTTTTTCCGTAGCGATGATTCGGGCGATTTCATAGATATTGGTCAGGTGCTTTGATGAGAGCTTCTTGCCGATGAAATTAGCTCCGTGTTTCTTTTCCGCCTCCTCGTCCAGGTTGATTTCGACCGTATCGCCACCGATGCTGGAGCCCTCTTTTTCGTTCGGCGGGGCGAACTTGACTTGTTCCTGCGGCGGGGCATCAGATTCTTCAGCGATAAATTCGAAGTAGCTGTTGCCGATGGCGATGCTGGTGCCGTTGATGAGTTTTTCGCCTTCGCCTTCGGGTGTGGGTTTTATCTTAAGTCCGTTGACCAGCGTGCCGTTGCGGCTGTTGAGGTCACGGATAAAGTAGCTGTTATCTTTGGCGAATATTTCTACGTGATGGCGGGAGCATTTGACGTCGCCGTTCAGGACCAGGCTGTTTTTGGCGTCGCGGCCGATAATGAATTTATTGCCGCCGGGAAATTCCAGCTTGACCTGATTGATGAGTTTTTTGTCCGGGCCATTAACCAATTTGAGGGACGGCATAGTTCATTCCTTTGGATTGGCAATCTGTCCATCCACTAAATGGATCATCCGGTGCGACCACCGGGCGATATTGTCATTGTGCGTGACTATTACAAAGGTCTTGCCTTCCTGTCTATTTAATTCTGATATTAAATTCTGGATTTCCAGCGTGGCATTGGTATCCAGGTTGCCGGTCGGCTCATCGCACAGGATTATTTCCGGGTCGGTCACCAGGGCCCGGGCAATGGCCACCCGTTGCTGTTCACCGCCGGAGAGTTGATTGGGCTTATGGCTGACCCGTTCGGTCAATCCCAGTTTGTCAATCAGCTTGCCGGCTTTGGCCTTGAGCGCTTTGCGGCGCAGCTGCCAGCTCAGGATTGAATTTGATATCAGGTGGGGCAGTAGTATGTTTTCCATGATGTTCAATTCCGGGATAAGGTGATAGAATTGGAAAATAAATGCGAATGAGGAATTTCTCAGGCGGGCTTGTTCCGAGCCCGGGAGCGCATAGATGTCTTTATCCTTAAAGAGCACCCGGCCTGAAGTGGGCTTATCGAGCAGGCCCATCAGATGGAGCAGGGTGCTTTTGCCGGCGCCGGAGGGGCCGACAATCGCCAGTATCTCGCCGGCTTTGATGTCCAAGGAAATACCTTTCAGGATTTCCAGTGTTCGATTGCCGGTCTTGAATGACCGGGTGATATTCTCTATTTTAAGTATTGAGTTATTCATATCTTAAGGCATCAACCGGATTTAACCGGGCCGCTTTTATTGCCGGGTAAATGCTGAATAATAAGCTGACGGCCACAGTCGCAATAATAATGATAATAATGGTCGGGTAACTTATTTCAGATGGTATTTTATCCAGGTAATAGATATCCGGCGGGAAGAGTTTCCAGCCGC
>Ga0208373_1004860_pt1 | contig 11660 bp, 1 predicted proteins | sample RifOxyC2_FD_184036 | JGI IMG/M metagenome (GOLD analysis project Ga0208373, IMG submission 184036) | Soil microbial communities from Rifle, Colorado - Rifle Oxygen_injection C2 (SPAdes) | ecosystem: Environmental > Terrestrial > Deep subsurface > Rock core/Sediment | place: Rifle, Colorado... | reverse complement strand
TCCTCCGAGCGATCCGCCTGCCACACAAGCAAGACGTTCAATTCCGAACGAATCGATTAATTTTTCCTGAACCCGGACCATATCGTCCACGGTAATCACCGGAAAATCCATGGCATATTCCGTGCGAGTCAGCGGATTAATGGAGACGGGACCCGTTGTCCCTTTGCATCCGCCCAGAATGTTGGAGCAAATTATGAAATATTTCTCACTATCAAAGGGTTTACCCGGCCCCACCATATTGTCCCACCAACCCGGCTTTTTGTCGCTTTCCGCATAGCGACCCGCCACATGCGAATCTCCGGACAAGGCGTGACAAATGAGAATCGCATTGCTCTTGTCTGAATTCGGCTGACCGAACGTCTCAAAAGCCACGGTAATGGGACCAAAAGTTCTTCCGGAATCTAAAAGAATCCCTTGACCGCCGAATTCAAATGTCTGTTTTTGGACGATCAAATCACCCATTCCTCTCTTCCTTGTCCCACCAAATCGCCGAGGAAAGTCTCCTGTAGTATTTTCCTTTGCGCCTGATAGAGGCGGTTCCACAATTGAAAGGCCTCACAGGTCCGGCGACGGCAGCACCGATCACCGTCGTCCGTGCATTCCGTGGGCGCCAAACTTCCTTCCAATGCTTCCACAATTTCAATCATGGCTATCTTTTCCGGCAAGCGGTTCAGTTCAATGCCTCCGGAAGCGCCGCGTGTGGTACGAATTAAACCCGCCCGGCGCAACGTAACCAGGATATTCTCCAGAAAACTCACGGGAATGTCCTCTCGAGTCACAATCTCTTTACGTTTAACCGGACCCTGTTCTCGGTTTCTGGCCAGATCAATCATGGCCCGTATTCCATAGCGACATTTTTTTGAAAACATAGATATTTCTATTTGTTTATCTTGTTTACCGTTATTGTAAAGAATATAGATAGATTTAAAATATTTGTCAATAACTTTTTAGCATCCAGCAAAATTATATCTTATTTTATCAGCGACATTCTGCGTGCGCTATGGTATCGGAGCTTTCCTTTTTCATCTTGCACAGAGATTTGATAGATATAAATACCTGAGCTGACGGTTTTTCCGGATAAATCGCATCCATTCCAGGTTACTTTTCGGCATCCGGGGCGGGCGGTTCCATCCAAGAGTCGCACCACCTTTTGTCCGGCAATATTATAGACATCCATGGTCAGTCGAGTTTTGCTGACCCATCGTCCTTTTGTAAAGTCTGGAATCTGGTAGATAATGGAGGTGACGGGATTAAAGGGATTGGGGAAATTCCCCTTCAGGCTGAAGGTTTCCGGCAGCGGCCGGTTCACGCGGCTCAATACAAAGGCGCTATCTCCAGCCACCACATGAAAGAGCTGTTCATCATGGCCTTCCATGTCAAACCGGTAGAGGCCCGGTTCTTTTTTCACATCAACGGAATAACCTCTGAGCGGATCATCCACATAGACCAGTGTTCCTTCCGGCACCTGCATCAGATCTGAAAAGCGCAGTTCCATATCCGACTTCAATCCGCTGTTTTTACGGACATTGAGTGTCCAGACCCGACCGTTTTCCGTTTTTTTCTTCCCCGCATAACTCATCAGAACACGATTCTCAACAAACCCCGCCTCGTATTGCATTCCGGGCATGACTAAATCAGGCAACAAATAATCCGCACGGGTGAATCCGAAGCCATTGAAATCATCGACACAACGGGAAGCGCCGGAAACAAGCTCATTCAGACTCAGGTTGACCATCCATTCCCCTTGCTCGGGCGATACCAACGCGCGGGCCGCCCGTTTCGGCGCCCGTTTTGCCATAAAATTAGCGTCTTCCGTAATGGGCACAACAAGGGTATCCCCTGGATACAGATAGGTTAGAAACCCCTGGCCGTATCCGGGAGAGGATTTATAAGCCGTATACGTGGCCGTGTCCTTCTTAAAGGCGCCATTTTCCAATTTCCACATACGCTCGTTCAGAGAGACGCGGTTGGCGCCCGGCGCACTGTAGGAGGCTGTCACAATGGACGATTGACGGATGGAACCCATGAACGGCAGAGAGACCAAACGCCAACCGCCGCTGCTTCCGCCGGTGGCCAGTACAAACCCGCTGCCATTGGTGTTGTTCTTGATGAAAGAAGCGTTCGCCCGGCCTGTCTTGAAAGCGATTTCCTTTTCCGAATGGGCAATGAGCAGGAAGGAACGTCCTGCCTGAGCCTCGAATTCCGAACGTCCTTTGCTATATTCAATAAACCGATCTCCGATTAAGGCATATAAGCGATACCGGGCCGGATCATAAATGCCGTGAACGCTGCTCAAGTTCTGGACAATATCCTTTTTTTCCTTCAGTTCTGCGGTAATGGAAACAATCTGCCAGTTCTTCAGACCGCTATAGGTTCCGCTAACCGACTCTTTGGAAACGGAATCCGAATAAAAATAGTATTTCGTCTTGCCGTCGCTGACCTTAAAGGACATGAAAAGGCCGGTGGAATCCACTTTTCCAAAAGCGCTTTTCACCTTATCCGAGACGTCAAGCGTACAGACCACCATGGTATCCGGAGTGGTCTTGACGCTCCCCCGCTTGCCCGAATTCAAACGGACGGTTGCCGTGTCGAATAACGGAAAGAGCGTATCCGCATTAAAGGTAAAGACGCGTAAGGCGGCATCCAGATACACGTTATTGTCCGACACGCTAAGAATGGCATAGGCCGATGTATCCGTTGCGGTCCGACGATAGCGCAAGCCGGTCCGGTTGAAATAAATGACCGGTGTGCGCATATCCTTGGCCACCACGAATCTGACCGTATCGTTGCTGCTCGGAATGGCGGTTGATGAAGAACGCCAAATCGGGGACGTAAAGCCGCTCAATGTCACATAGCCGCTGGTATCCGCCTGCCCACCCAGATATTCCAGCGAACCATCCGGATAAAGACGGAACAGCTTCAACGTACTGTCATAGGTGGAATCGAAACGGAGGCTGATATTCAAGCCGTTCTGATACAGTTCGACCAAAGAACTGCCCGTCATTTCCGTCAGAAACCAATAAGATAAGGGTTGGACTCTTTCAAAACCTTTTGTCTTAAAACTTGCCGGAATAAGCGCTGTTTGTGAAAGGCCTACATGCAAATAAGAGCTTTGCAGAATGCCCGGCAAGGTCTGAAAGCTGTTTTTGATGACAGTGATCTTGACACTTCCGTTATCCACGGTATAGGGAAGCTTTTCCGTAAAGGTGCGCTGGTAAAGGCTATCCATGCCTTCGACCAACACGGAGAAATCCGCCCAAGCCGTATCATGGTAATTGCCGTAACCATCCAGGAAGCGGACAAAAACGGAATTTGAACCGGTGTTGGAAAAGGTAGTTCGACTGCCCGCAGCGCCATACGCAAGAGTGTCCAATAGCGAATCGCTGCGCACCCCCCAGATGAGGGTGGATAAATCCCCTACCCCGGAAGCCGTGGTCGTGCAACTCATGGTTTGAGTCAGACGGCGGTAACCCAGACGGAAAGAGACCGTGGAAGGGGCTTTTCGGTCCACCCCCATTGAAATACTATAGGACGTATCTGAAAGTGTCTGCGTGGCGGGCATTCTATCCGAAACCAGGAAACGGAGTAGGAGGCGGCCGGTATCACTGTTGTCCAATTTCCGGATTTCAGGGTCCTGAACATTGAGACGCACATAAGCCGTGCAAGGTTGATTGACAGGGAGCAGAGCCGTGTCCAGCGTCAGATACCGGGAATCGGTTACGGTCTTTGGGATTTTCCTATCCGCACTGGCGGAATTAACACCGTACAAGGTGAGAATGCGGACACTATCCTCGGTGGTGTCCCGGGGTACAAAAACCAGCCTTGCCGCGGAATCATTCACCTGAGTCAACGAGAGTCCTTCGAGCCAGGGATCGTCCAAGGAGTAATGATAAGCCCCTGCAAAGAGCGGCTCAGACATCTGCCCGTAATCGAGAAGTGATGTAAAGACCGTGAGGTAATAGGTCGTATCACTCAACGCCAACGTATTGATGGACAATGCCCCGGAGGCGACATCCGTGCGGGTGGAAAGATATAACCTGTTCGAAGAGAGCGAGTCCTTGGTCGGAAGCCCCGTCTCCAGATAGCCGGACGCCTGGAGAACCACGGTAACGAATTGTACGGCAGGGTCCAATCGAAAGTTTCCATTGTTCAGGGCGGCATGCCAATCCAAGGTCATCAGATAATCGGATAGGACATTCACGGACAAGTCGGCAGAATCAAGGGACGGAACCGTTGTCCTTCCCAGAGCAAGCGAATGGTCAGCATCCACCACCGCCGCATTCCCCGCAGAATCCACAAGGGACATGGCGAAAAAGTAATTCACCCCCGGCTCCACATCAAAATAGAGCTCACCGGAATGGGATACCAGCGCAGCCGAAACCGCGGAATCGAACGGATTCACGGAAGCGGGATGGATGAATTCATCCCAACTCACATTGGAATAACCGTATCCCAACCGCAGGGTATGGTTCTCGCCGGCCTGAATGCCGGCCAAGGTCGTCGAATCCACGGACCAGGTCAGTTTCAAAGTCTTGGCATCCACGGGCACAGCTTCCAGGTCAATAGGCAACTGGGGCGGCTTACTGGTATCATTGCCCATGGGCGTCAGAATGGTCCGGCCCACATAGTTTTTGGAAAAAACAGAATCCGTACTGTATACAAAAAGAGCCACTTGATAATTCCGATTCAACACCAGACCGGAGGCAATGGTGTCTCTACCGCTGAGCGCACCCGGCTGCAAAGGCAGGGAATCAAAAGCAGGGTCATTATATACTTTCGGCGTATCCGCGCTGGTGGCATATAAGGAATACAGTATCTTGACTCCGGCCGGAAGGGTCGACACGGGTCCGTTCCATCGCCAATTGACGATAAGTGAGCAGAGCGCCGAACCGCCGCCGCCGCCGATGGCGTGCAAGTCGTCGATAATAAGATCGTTCTCCGGATAATCGCGGGTATGAACCGTACGAATCGCCTTCGCCGCCGTACCGCTGCTCCGATTCAACGGATAAGCCGTTGACAGGCTGTTCACCGTGAATGCGGCAAAAGTCAGATTGGAATCCAACGGCAGATTGGCAATGAAGGTATTCCCGGACATCTGACCGGATGACACCGGGAAAATAGCCGCCGGAAAACCATCCGTGATACCGGAAGGCGGCAGACTGCCCCCCTTGTAACGCACCACGACACTGGTTATCGGCACCGTTATTCCATTCACCATATCCGTGTACTGATAATTTGAAATCGTCATGCCAACCTGCAAGCTTCCGGGCGCGGAAAAAACCCGTGCAACCCACAAGGAACAGAGATTGGGCGGGGCCGAAATGGTGGAGGAATCAAAGGGCACGGTCAGGCCGAAATAACTCGTACCGGAACGGATGGCACCCCGGTTGCCGATGGTGTTAATCGGTGATAACGCCACATGATACCGTGCATTGTGATGCAACAGAGCATAACGGAGCGTCAAACCGGCGCTGCTGTCGATATAAATGGCCGGTGCCGCGGAATCAACACGGCGCTGCGTTATCGTATCCGGATAAATCCAAAGCCCGATTCCGGGAACCGTATCCCGGAAAGAAACCGGAATACGATTAAAGAAACCCTTGTCCCATTGAACCATCAACGTATCAAACCCGGACTGCGACACCGCATAACCGATGGAGTCATTCACCGGCCGAACCGTATCTGCCCGGGTATAACCGGTATCACTCTTGATATGCAGGGAATCCCAATTGAAAGCGCTGTCGCGCACGCAGGTGGTGAAATAATACGGCCTCCCCTGACGATTCCAAAGTGCGCCCGGAATCAGATCATACACGCTGCCTTCCAACGTATCCGCCGGAAAGGCCGACAGACTGAGATCCGAAAACTCCACCCCCAACCCGGGATTGGAAAAATTCTTGTACAAACTATCATCCGACCAATAAATGCGCAGAACGGAACGTATCCGGTCCCTGCCGGTCAGCGTATTCAATCCGCGAACCACATAATGTAATTCGCGCAACGGATTAATCACGCGCACACTGTCCACTGCAAAGGTCAGTCCCTGACCGTTCGGCGCAACCGTATCAAGCGCCACCGGCGTACGGAGCGTGCAGGTATTGGTCGGCTCAACAATGGATGAATAATTCCCCTTGGTATTGCATACGGCAATGGAAAAATAATATTTGGTATTTTGAATCAAACCGCCGATGATCACGGTGGTATCCGAAGACGCGGTGGATAAATTCAGCGTCACATAACCGGAAGCCGCATACGGGTCGAGATTACAAGCCGTCGTATTATAAAACAGACGTATCTGGCTCCGGTTCACCTCCGCGGATAAACGGTTTAAGCTGTCTATCCTGATATTCGCCACACTATAATAAGGGGCCGTACCCGACAGATGAAGCGGATTGCGCGGCAACGCAACAGTATGCATCCGGATAACGGCAAGGGTCGGGGAATAATTCCCATTCGTATCGCGCGGTGCGCACCCGATAAAATAGGTCTTTCCCGTGTCCAGACCGGAAATCTCGGGCCAATTAAATATCAAACTCCCCAACGGAAAAATCAAATCGGGCGCCATCGCCATATAATTGATCAGCAGGTAATTCGAATCACCCTGACCCACCAACGTGGATTCCCGAACCCAGAAATAAATATCGTTAATATCCTTACCCCAAAGCGGGTTATAATTCTGAACCTCCAACTGCACGGAAGTCAACGTGGAATCGCGCCGGACCAACACCAATCCGTTCACCGGTTCGTCCGTATCCATCATCAGCGAATCCGTGGCCGCGGGCGGAATGGCACCGTAAAGCACCTGATTTTTCGCCGCATCCTTCAAACCGGGCGAAACCGAGAAATATTCAAAAGCCGAATAAGCATCCGCCACCCGAATAACCACCGTGTCCCGATCACCGGTTAACAGATGACGATTCACCACCGTGTCCGGGGCCCGCAAAAAAGGGTCTGTAACAAGAGAAAGACCATGGAACAGCCGGAGAGAATCCACGTTGGGCGACAACGCACTCAGACCGCTGAGCGTCACCAAAATATTACGGTTGTCCGACGCGCTGACATAAAGATTCACGGACAAGGGGTTGCTGATCTTGGTCCAACCGGAATCCAGCGTGAGGTTACCGGACGTATTCCAATTCCCCGCACTATCCTCCACCGCCACGCCCACATGATATTTATGCGCATCCAAAAGTCCGCTGATAGTCATGACACCCGAGGCCACCGCTTCCGCACGAGTCAGCGTATCCCAGGCGGAAAGAGAACGGAAGTTCGTCACCATATTGCTGGGCACCGTATCATAGAAAAGATAGACGCTCTTGATGTCCGCCTCCAACAAAGAGGGACTTAACAGCCGGAAAGAAAGGGTGTTCGTGGTGGTGGCGGTAATGGAATCACGAATATTCAACGGTTCATCGTAATCTCCGGTAAAAAAAGAATCTATATTGGCGGAAGAAAGAGGACCATAATGCACGCCCTCCTCATAATAACGCTCATTCACCGTAAAGTAATACCAGGTCTGGCTTTGAACACCGGAAATCGGGACCGTACTGTCCGCTTGTACCAAAACCTTGCGATATTCCACAGTCGGCGTGCCGCTCGGCGTCATGAAACGGATAAGATTGCCGTTCGTACTGTAAAATAACCGCACCGTATCAACTTTGCTGTGCAGCGACAAAAGATGATGAAACGTCACGTTCAAAACACGACTGGTGCCGGATTCGGCCACCGTCGCTTTCAGCGGATTCTCCAAATCCGTAAACGAACGCCGGATTTTAACAACATCCGACCAATTCCCCAACGTATCCCGGACAGCCACGCCCACAAAATAACGGGTCGCTTCATTTAATCCGCTGAGTACGATATTGCCAAGCTGGCTCTTACTCACCACGCTCTTGGCCGTGGACCCCGTCTGATAAGTGTTCGCCAAAAGCGTACTGTCCGTATTGACATACACCCAAACAGACTCCACATCACCGCTCAAACCCGCACCGTTGAGAACCGTGATATTAAAGGAAGTGCTCGTGGTGTCCGTATAGGAAAAATCCAAAATATTCACAGGCTTGATATTGTCCACAAAAATGACCGCTTCGTTCTGACCGCTGATGCCGGCCCAATTACCGGTATAACCCGGCGACACAGACCAATAATACCGCGCATTCGTGCCCGATGGAAAACCAATCGTGTCCTGAACCGGAAAAGGAAGCGTGTAATCCATCCCCGGAACAACGGGGCTAAGAGAAGAATCCGTCACATAGGTCCCTATCTGACAGAAAAGATGAAGATGCGTGGCAAGAGGCGTGACACTGCCCAGATTATTGAAATGCACGACAATGGAATCCGATGTCGTGGAAAGACGCGACAAGGTCAGGGTCACCGGATTGGAAACCGACGCCACGATCTTCTTAATGTTAACCGTATTCGACCAGATCCCTTCACTGCTCTTTAAAGTAACCCCCAGCCAATAAACACCCCCGGGCGTAAGCGTATCTATCGACAACGGCCCCCAGGTATCCGCATAACGGGTGGTGTCCCGCCAAGCCGAAAGGGTCTTGTAATGAGTCGCCAAGCCCGTTGAATCAAGAGCAATATAAGTGAAAACGCTTTCCGCATGAACGGGCAAGCCGGCCCCATTACCCAGGGTGTAAAAAACCGTGGTGTCCGTCACGCTATTGATGGTCAATGTCGCCGTATTAATGGGCGCCGAATAATTAGCCGTGCGAACCGTGTCGCCGTTGCCCACAACGCTTCGCGTATCAATGAAACTCCAGCGGGTGCTGTTGTCTGAATTCGCCGTCATACCGCACGCCACCGTAAAACAATACTTCTGCAATCCGCTCTGCCCGGTCAAGATAAAAACACTGTCAACCAGCAAAGCAGAAGCCGACAAACGAAGTATCGGCGTATTCAACGGATTCGTCACATAAATCGTCGATTGATAGACCTGAACCGTATCCACACCGGCAGCCAAAGCTGCTGCATTGTGGACCGTCACTTGAATACTACTGTCCCCTTTCGCCGGGGTCTCAAGCACTGCAATATGAAGCGGATTCAGAGGACGGGTATAATAGAAAGTGGATACGTTAACCGCCTTGGACCAATTGCCAGCGCTATTCTTCGTCGCCACACCGAAATAATACCGCGTCTCAGGCAAAAGTCCGGAAAAACTCTTGATATCCGAACAATTACCGACAATATCCGACAAAAGAAGCGTATCCTGCGGCGTATAATCCCGGTAATAATCATTGACCAAATCCAAAGAATCCGTCACCGCAAAAATAAAAATACTGTCAATACCCAGATCATCCCCGGAAAGCTCGGCGCAATGATCCTCCAACGTATAATTCACCTGGATCGTATCAAGACCATAATTCTTAAAAGTCAACGGATTGCCCGGATAAGTAAAATCTACCGACAACTGCGCCTGATAAGCAACCGGAGAACGAAATGACCTGTTATCCGCATGATCTATCAACGTCAAATTCACCGACATCGTGTTCGGCGTAACCAAATCCGTCAGAAATAACGTGTCCATACCCAAAAATACAGCCCGCGAAATAACCGTATCTTCTTGCGAAACAGAACCGGAAAACGGATCCGTCTCGTAACCGGTCGTCCGATAAAAAATACGCACCGAATCCACGGCCGAACCCAACGTCTTGTCCGCCCACCCTATCTTGAAAATACCCGCATAACTATCCTTAAATAAATCGAACGTAACCGCATTGTTGATTTGGGTACGCATACTGTCCAACGTCGAATCCGAGGTGAATAAACCACCCGTCGTATGCGGCTTCGCTATAATGTAATACGGCGCACTCTCCGTCAACCCTGGAACCGTTATAGCCCCGCTTAATTCAGCCTTCGCCACCTTCACCGAAGGCTCCCCGGAATAAGACGCCAAAGCACTGACCCAGATATACGCAGAATCAACGTCCGAACCCAATGACGCAATACCGTAATAATGAAACGTCACACTGCTCGCCGTCGAATCCGTTCGCGAAAACAAAAGACTCACATATTCGTCCGCACCCATATCCCAGGCATTATATTCACGAAAAGCCGCATCAATATCTCCCGTGTAAAAAACCGACAAACCAACCGAATCCCCATTGTCTATCCCATCCGAACCCGTCTGCAAATGCAAATCCTCACTCCCGGAAACCGTCGAAACAAATTGCACCGCCGCGGCCTTATTTATTAGGGAACCCGTCCCAGAGGCCGTCCCATCCGAGGACATATTGTATGTGGCACTGCTAAAACTACCCGAAAAACAAGACGCCCCACAACTCAATGCAATATTATTCTTCAATACCGTCCCGGAACCGTTTGTAGAATAAATGCCGTATGTACCGGCGGCCGTATTGTAAATCGTGTTATTGTAAAGCCTTTTCCCGCTTCCACTGCCCGTTGCATCAGAAATACCGTTCCCCGTTGTATTGAAAACCAGATTATTATAAATAAGAGCATTATTTTGCGGAAACGAAATCGCAGCACCCCCGTTTCCGGATACATCCCCGTAAATCACATTGCGCCTCACAATACAATCACTCGCCCCAATCGAAATACCCACAACTGAACCCGAAGAAGAACCCCAATCCGTAAGACGAAATCCTTCAAAAACAGTATACGCATCGTTTAAACGAACCGGCACATCCGCTGTCGCAGGATCAAGCAACACACCACTCGTCCGCCCCCCTCGATGACTCTCCGCACTATCCACACTCACCCACATATAATAACTCGCATTCGTCGTCGACCCCTCAATAACCAAATTACCCGTCAAAATACCATCATCGTAACAAATACCCTTCTCCAGCCGCTGATCCCGAACCAAATTACCATCACGAGCATCCTCCCACCCCTGCAATGTCGAAAACCAGCGCCCTATCGTACCCACCCCCACAACAGGCGCAGGACTCCCATAAGCAACATACTCGCTATTCGTCACCGTTATCTCCGAAGAACTTACAACACTCTCGATCTTCCACTTATGCCCGCCGGCATCCGTAAAACAATCCTTGCTGAAAATACGCCCCGTCACAGGCGTACCCGAAAAGGTCACCGCCCAAGGACCCGAACCCGTCACAGTTAAAACCGTCACCGGAATGTCCGACAACGTACCGATACTGTATTCGTTAATACCGGATTTCAAACGAGATGTATAAACACCATATACCTGCGGAAAATACCAGTTCGGCAACGAATCCATCTCACTCGTAATGTATTGCGTAATAGCAAAATTCGCATCCCCTGGATTCGTCGGGGCGCCACCATCATCCCAGTAGTTATATTCGGCATGCTTCATGCCCGCAATAGATATTTGGAGATGCTGAGGGTTGGAACCGGACGTGTTCGAGATAAAGTCACATTGATCCGCTGCTGCACCGCCGAAATTACCGACGGCCGTATTGCCTCCCGTATTGCCGAAGGCGCCCCCTTGACTTACCGCATAATTCTGAATGAACTTGCATCGTTTTGTCTGCACCGATTGGGCGGATGCCAAACTTTCCATTCCCATTGCCGCACCGTAGGTGTGTGCATGACAATTCTTAAAGATTGTATTTGTCACATATAAACTGCAATTTCCACCGCTGCCGCCACCCATAAATATCGCACCGCTACTGGCAGCCCTGCTGGAACAGGCAAGAAAATAGCAGGAG
>Ga0208373_1004858_pt1 | contig 11661 bp, 10 predicted proteins | sample RifOxyC2_FD_184036 | JGI IMG/M metagenome (GOLD analysis project Ga0208373, IMG submission 184036) | Soil microbial communities from Rifle, Colorado - Rifle Oxygen_injection C2 (SPAdes) | ecosystem: Environmental > Terrestrial > Deep subsurface > Rock core/Sediment | place: Rifle, Colorado... | reverse complement strand
GTCTGGGAAGTCCATGATGTAATCGTATGCGAGGGATCCGGAGATTAAGATTGGTTGTGACATAACATTGGGTATTAATGAAAATTCAAAATTTCTAATGCAAAATTTCAAATAAAATGCATAAATAAGGCAAATTTGGCATTTTATTGGGTAATTTGAAATTAGTACTAAAGCATCAGTGTGCCCTGAAAATTGGGAATTTATCTAAGATTAGCCGTTTTCTGTAACAAAACGGGGTTTTCTCCGTCTTCTATAATAGAATGAATACCCTTTCTATACAAGTATTGGCGAATCCGCCTAGGTATTGAGGGCGGTTTTATGTTTATGAAACGAGTGACCAAGCGAACATATCAAATATTTTGGCAGCATGCAAAGCGCTATCCTGTGGCGTTGTTTGTTGTTATTTTTGGCATTATTGCCGGCTCTGTTGTCAATTTGCTTCCTGCGCTTCTGTATAGGGATTTTTTTAATGTCCTCCAGACAGCAAGTGGGCCCAGCCCTGAAGTGGCTCAGGAGCTTATCACGATTTTGTTTAAAATTCTTGCGTTGTTTGGACTGAGCTGGCTTATTTGGCGGATTTTACTTTTTGTGAACAGTTATTTCCAGCCGCGCGTGATGCGAGATTTGTCGAACACATGTTTTGCGTATTTGCATAAACACGCGCCATCTTTTTTTCATAACAATTTTGTTGGGGCACTCGTCAAGCGCGTGAATAAATTTTCTCGCTCCTTTGAAAAAATTGCAGATTTGGTGACGTTCAATTTTATTCGTATCGTGGTGGATTTGATAGTCATCATGATTGTTTTGTCATTGAATAATTGGATTTTTGCTGCGGCTGTGGCAGCATGGGTCGTTGTCTTTGTGGTGATGAATTATTTTTGGAGCATGTATAAGCTGAAGTATGACATCATGCGCAGTGAACAAGATTCAAAACAGACAGGCGTCCTCGCTGATACGATTACCAATCATGAAAATGTAAAATTGTTTAATGGGTATGAACGAGAAAAAAAGTATTTTGCCAATGTATCAGAACGACTTCGGTATTTGAATACACTCACATGGAATCTCGGACAGATCTTCGAAACAATCCAAGTGCTGCTCATGTTTCTTCTTGAATTTGGCATGATGTATATTGCTGTCATTTTTTGGCAAAAAGGGCAACTGACGATTGGTGATTTCTTCCTCATCCAGACATATGTGATTGGACTCTTCCATAAGCTCTGGGATGTGGGCAGATACATCCGTGATTATTACGAAAGTCTCGCTGACGCAGAAGAAATGACTGAGATTTTCGAAACGCCGCATGAGATCAAAGATAGTCTGAATGCAGCGCCATTGGTCGTCACAAAGGGAGAAATTGTGTTTGATACGGTATCTTTTCAATACAATAAGACCAGATCAATTATCAAAAAATTTGATCTTACGATTCCTGCAGGACAGCGTCTTGCACTTGTCGGACACTCGGGGGCAGGGAAGTCTACTATTGTAAAATTGTTGCTCAGAACGCACGATGTGACGCGCGGTACGCTGAAAATTGATGGACAGTCTATTCTTCATGTCACACTTGAGAGTCTGTGGCAGCATGTGAGCTATGTGCCACAGGATCCTATTCTTTTTCATCGAACGTTGATTGATAATATTCGCTATGGGCGACCAGAGGCAACTGATGAAGAAGTCTACGAGGCGGCACGGCTTGCGCATGCGCATGAATTCATTGAGAGCTTTCCAGAAAAGTATGAAACCTATGTCGGAGAACGTGGGGTAAAACTCTCTGGTGGTGAACGGCAACGTGTTGCGATCGCGCGCGATTCTTATTCTCGACGAAGCAACATCAAGTCTGGATTCTGAATCAGAAAAATTGATTCAAGACGCGCTTCATAATCTGATGAAAAATAAAACCGTTATTGTGATTGCGCATCGCTTATCAACCATCATGTCGATGGATCGTATTCTTGTGATCGAAGATGGTGAGATTGTAGAAGATGGCACGCATAAGCAGCTTGTTCGTAAGAAGCATGGGTTTTATAGGAAGCTCTGGGATTTGCAAGCGGGGACGTTTATTGGAGAGTAATTTCACGTAGTCCCGCAAAGCGGGATCCCACTTTGCGGGACACAAAACACATAACACGTAACAAGAACAAAAAACCACGAGCGATAGGCTTGTGGTTTTTTGTTTTGTCGTGTTACCATATGTGTACTATGCAACCACAGCACCCAGAATCACAATTGGAAAAAGCAAGAAGAGAAGTTGAACCGTCACGAGAACGATTTGAAATGGATGCACAAGCCGAAGCTGCCGCAGCGATGGAGCGTGCAGATATGATTGTCAAAGATGTGAAGTCGAGCAAGCAACAGATGAAAAATATCGTGATGAACATGCATGCCGTGAAGCAACAAATTCAACAGCTTCGCCAGCAATTACAGCTTGCTGACAATGATGATGCATCTTCCCTCAGACAAGATCAAAAAGCAGTCGATGAACTCAAGAAAAAAATTTCTGGGCATCAACAAGAACTTCTTGCGATGCGAGAAGATTTGATTCGTGAGCAACAGGAGGATTTGATAGAGCAGAAGTTTGTTGGCGATGTGATGGCAGAAGCCGAGCGATTGATTGACCGAATGATTGCTGATGTGATGGAAGCGATTTGACAAGGGACTGCATTGAATGATACTGTACAAATACTATGAAATTTTCAAAAAGCGTCACAATTCGTCGTCGCAACACTTCCTCTTTCGAGAACGTGTTGCTTTGATATTTTTCAATTATAAAAGTAACCCCTTCTCGAGAGAGAAGGGGTTTTGTTTTCAAGACTTGTTTTTTTGGGAGGGTAGATGATGAAGACTATTCGTGCTTGTGAATCCTATGCACACATGTGTATAGTGCCTTCTGCGCAACGGCGTTTCAAAACGCCAAAGGATTCTCCTGGTTATTGTTGGGAAGGAAAACCTTCAATAGCTTATGGTGTGCTACGTCGTATCATCCATATTCTTCGTCTGTCTAAGCATCCGTTACACTGTAGGGTGCTGTATACCGATGCTGGCAGGCAAGGCGATCCGTGGGGGGGTTTTCAGCTCATTCTTTCAGGGCAGTTGTACCATTTTAATGCTGGACTCCACCGATATCCACATTTGATTGGTCCTGGTCGTGTCGTCACCGAGGAGGGGAACAGAAATCTCGCAAATGGAATCCCTGGTTTTTTGGGAAACCACCTTGTGGATTGGCGGTGGGTGCAGGATGAGTTGGATATTACGCCGCTCTTTTCTTCTCAGCAGTTTTCACTGCTTGAAACGATATATGCAGCGTATGAGTCTGGGGAGATTCCGTTGCCTATGTTCCAGTCGCGGAGCTGGTCTGCGCACTATGGTGTGCCACTCTCACCAAACGGATCAAATTGTACCGTGTTTCATGCCCGTGTGCTTAAAAAAGTGACTGGTATGGATTTACATGAGTACATGCCATTGGATTTGTTCAATAGGCTCGCCAGGGAGAGCATTGCGCCGTTTGGTTTTATGAGAACGTCTGAGGACTGTGTGTTGCATCAGTTGTTGGCACTCGATGAAGACGTGCTGATGGACATGTTTGCCGCACATGCTTCATCGGGCACAAAGTGGAAAGAGATCAGCAACGGTGTTGACGCTGTTCCTGAATCCCTGACAGCGTTTGTGAATTCACTGGTGCGCTGATAGTCGTTGTCAAGAGACCTGTCTTCACTGCAGAGGGACTTCGATCACGCGATCGGAGTCCCTCATTCAATTTTTGAAACGAGGAGTATATTTTTGATATACTCTTTTATACGAAATATATAGTACAAACAAAAACCCACGAATTTATTCGTGGGTTTTTGTTTGTGGGCGACCGACGGAGCAAGTGCTCGACGTCGGTCGCCACTCCTTTTCATTTTTTGATGAGTCCTCGGATATTTTCTACCAGTACCGTGAACGGATCCCTGGGTGAAAATATTCTAAACCACCACACTGAGCCGTCGTTCTTTACATCGCACCAGACGATGGGTATTCCAAGATTTAACCGTTTCCACGCTAGGCCTATGCTTTGTTCCTCATCTTCTGTGGTCTTCTCGGAGATGATGACAATGCATCCGTACTTCAATTCACCGAATATATTAAGGAAACACCGTGCTTCATCAGGGGGGGATGTCCCTGGATAGTGGGAGAACCAGGGGTGACCATTATTTTCGTCCTTCAGCTGATTCTTCATTGCACTCGTAAGGAGTACATACAAGGCATCGCTGTTTGTACACACGAGTATTATCAACGGTATCCCTCCAATTTACTTACGTGGAGTCAGGGGTTCTCTGCGAGCACAGACTTGACGATGTCATCCGCTTCCTTTGTGGATTGACAAGGTAAACCCTACAGGATAAACTATACGTGTGAAATATCACCCTATGGTGAGGAGTATCACCATAAAAAAATAAGTAAAAAAGCTATGTACAGCGAAATTTTGCAAGAAATAGGGCTTTCTCCAAATGAAGCAAAGATATACGAGACTCTCTTATCCACAGGAGAAACAAGTGCGACGACTATTTCTCTTCATGCAAACGTGCCGAGACGCAATGTGTATGACACACTCAACAGACTTATCAAAAAAGGGCTCGTTTTTCGTATTTTTCATACGAAAGAACATATATTTCAAGCGGTAAACCCAGACAAGTTATTGGAAGTGTTGAAAGAAAAAGAAAAAAAATTGACAGATGTTCTTCCTATTCTGCATGATTTGTATGAACAAGATCCTCCTACTGAGGCTGCATACATCTATAAAGGAATAGAAGGATACAAAAATTATATGCGTGACATGGTTCGTGTTGGGGAAGATACGTATTTTTTGGGAGCAAAAGGATTGTGGTTTACGCCTGGCATAGAAGATATTTTTTTGAAAGAATTTCAAAAGACCATGCAGAAAAAAAATCTGACATACAAAACATTGTATGATCCTCGTGTAAAAATAGAATTGCCACAAGTACTAGATCAAGTTGGTGGTACGTACAAATTTTTACCAGAAGGATGTGCTACGCCTGGTGTGGTCGATGTGTTTGGTGATTATGTCGTAACGTTTACCAGTGCAGGTGTTGGAAATTTTGGAGAAGATGGAACGATATTTGTGATGATACATCCAAAACTTGCAGAAACCTATCGTATTTGGTTTCAGATGATTTGGGATTTGTTACCAGAATAAACTCCCTCTATTGGGAGTTTTTTGATATACTTGAAATCAAATAGCATATAACAAATAACAAATAACATATTTTTTAGATTGTTGTCTGATATTTGCTATCTGTTATCTGAATAAACGCCTGTCATGCAATCCTCACATACAAAAAATTATACCGCAAAGCACAAACATGGTTTCACCCTCCTCGAAATTGTCGTTGCCGTAGGAATTTTTGCTATTTTTGCGATTGGCATTTATTCGGGGATTCAGTTTGTGTTCAAACTTGTGTACAATTCTCGAGTACGTATTATCGAAACATCACTCCTGAACGAACAAATTGAGAGTATTCGAAACATGTCATTTTATGATGTGGGTATTATCAATGGAAGTCCGTCTGGTCTGCTTGAACGTACTGTGACAACGACACGCAACAGTATTGATTTTGAAATCACCCGTACAATTCGTAATATCGACGATCCGTTTGATGGGACTATAGATGGAGAGCCGCAAGATTTGTCTCCTGCTGATTACAAATTGGTAGATATTTCAGTCATCTGTACGAGTTGCCATCAGAAAGAGCCTGTGATCATGAGTACGTACATTGCGCCAAAATATCTTGAAGGAGATCCTACTCACGGGGCACTTTTTGTAGAAGTATTTGATGCAAATGGGCATGCTGTCCAAGGTGCCACTGTGCATGTGGTGTCGACAGCTACTGACCCTACATACGATTTTTATGATACGACTGACAATGATGGACATTTGGCAATTGTGGATTTGGCTGCAGGCATAGAAACATATGCTATCACTGTGACAAAAGAAGGTTACACCACAGATCAAACGGTATCTTCGACGGTCTCAAATCCAAATCCGGCAAAACCATTTGGTACGGTGATTGCGCAAAACGTTATAGAAATGACTTTTTCTATCGACCTTGTCGCTGACATGAGTGTCGAGACACTCAATGCGTCCTGTGTGCCAGTAGGTTCGACAGATGTGTCATTGGTCGGGACAAAGCGTATTGGCATAACGCCGGATGTATATACCGTCGATCAAGATGTCACGACAAATGGAAGTGGGGAGTATTTATTTAGTGATCTTGTTTGGGATACGTATCAGTTTGATGTAACTGGTTATGATATTATAGGTTCTATCCCCAATGAACGTATTGATTTGCTTCCTGGTGTGTCGCAACCAGTGCAGCTGATTCTCGGCACAGCGACCACGCACGCACTTCGTGTGGATGTAGTGGACAGTGTCACCGGCCAGCCGATTGCAAATGCCACGGTGTTGGTTACCTCTACGAGTTATAGTGAAGAGAAAGTGACTGGCGTTGGAACGGTAGGGCAGACCGACTGGTCTGGTGGATCTGGACAAGAAATGATTGGAGACAATACACGATTTTTTGATGATGATAGCAATGTAGATGTGTTGTCATCTGTTGGGAATATGACCCTTCGACAAATTGCGGGTGAGTATGCATCGTCCGGGTGGGTAGAGTCTTCTACGTTTGATCTTGGGCTTGATGCAACATATCAAAATATTATTTGGGAGCCACTCAGTCAGCCACCCGAAACAGGTATAAACTCAGTGCAATTTCACATAGCTACAGCATCGAGTACGAGTCCCTCTTCTTGGGAGTATCTTGGTCCGGATGGTACAGCTGGGACGTATTATACTCCTGGCAGTACGGTCATTTCAGACGTGCATGATGGGGACCGCTATATGCGATATATGGCATACCTGAGTACTGCCTCGACCACCTCCACCCCCACCATTTCAAACATATCATTGACCTACACAAACAGTTGTACGCCTCCAGGTCAGGTATACTTTGGTGGGTTGTCTGCAACTGAGTATGCTGTGACCGTCAGTGCTACAGGATATGAGGCAGAGAACAGTAATGTTTCTGTTGATGGATACACGAAGTTTACGGTGTCATTACAAGGTGAATAATATGTGTGAGCCGAAAGCAACAAAAAAAGGGTTTACGCTCATGGAAGTCATGGTCGCGCTTGGCATGTTTGCGCTTATTTCTGTTGCTGTGGGGTGGATATTGATTCATAGTGTTCGCTCGACAAATATTATTTGGGAACAGCTTGCCACACAAAATGATGGACGTGCTGCAGTGCAGCAATTTGTCGATGATGTGCGTCGCGCAGAAACGTCGAGTATTGGGAGCTATCCTATCGCCGCGGCATCAAGTACCGCATTTGTGTTTTATGCAAATGTGGACGATGACATAGGACGAGAAAAAGTACGGTTTTGGATTGATGGCACTGATTTGAAAAAAGGCGTTATCAATCCGAGTGGCAATCCGCTGAATTACAATGGGGAAGAATTTGTTATCACCATCGCAGAATCAGTCGTCAACATTACAAAAAACATTTCACTTTTTGAATATTATAATGAGACCTATCCTGTCACGAGTACGCCATTGATTGTGCCGGACGATCTGACAGATATCAGAGTTGTGCGTATGCAACTCGAACTTGAAAAAGATCCGACAGCGACGCCTGTGCCACTCCATGTAGAAGCTGTCGTGAGTATACGGAATTTGAAGAGTAATTGATTCAGATAGCAAATAACAAATAGCATGACACAACAGGATTTTTACAAAAAATTCAAAAGATTGACTCACGAGTGTGTCATGGAAGTATATGATATTGTCTCCCAATTCCCCAAAGAAGAACGATACGGCGCTTCAGATCAATTAAGACGTGCGGTGGTATCGATTATGTTGAATTATCTTGAAGGCTTTGGTCGTAGAAAGGAAAAGGTAAAATTAAATTTTTTTGAGATAAGCTATGGCTCATTGAGGGAATCTAAATATTTGGTTGTATTGGCCTATGAAAGAAAATGGATCACAAAAAAACAGTATGAAAGTATTTTTTCAAAACTTGACGAAATGGGAGCAATGCTTTGGTCAATGATTCAGGGTTTAGAGAAAATGATATCTGCTATCTGATATTTGTTATATGAAAAGATTTTTTAGAAAATTATACGCTTTCTCCAAAGACACACATGGCAATCTGTTGCTCTTCGTCATGATTTTTGGGTCGCTTGCGTTCACCATGATTGTCATGGGTGTGTCGAGCTATGCCATGTTTGAAAATCAGGCATCGAATAGAAAACAATTTCGTGATTTGTCGTTTCACATTGCTGAAGCAGGGATAAACTACTATCGATGGCATCTTGCGCATAGCCCTGAGGACTATCAGGATGGCACTGGCGCTGTGGGACCCTATGTCCATGCATTTGAGGACAAAAATGGTGATGTTATTGGATATTTTTCTCTTGATATCGATCCTCCACTTTCTGGCACTACCATTGTGAATTTTCGTTCTACAGGATGGACAGTCGCACAGCCAAATGCAACGCGTACTATTGGTGTGCGTGTTGGATATCCTGCACTGACAGATTTTTCTTTTGTAGAGAATGCTGATATGAGTTTCAGCCATACCACGGAAGTGCATGGGAAAGTGCATTCAAATGGCGGAATAGAATTTAATGGAACAACAGATTCAATCTTGCAAAGTGCAAAAGAAACCTATCGCCCCTCAGGAGAAACTGAAGATAAACCAGGTATTTGGGGTGATGGTGGACCGACCACATTTTGGGATTTTCCTGTGCCGTCAAAAGATTTTGGTGCGATCACTACAGATCTATCAAATATTAAAGATGCCGCTGACGATGGAGGATTGCATTTCTATTCATCAGGTGATGAAGGATATCATATGATATTCAATGCAGATGGTACCTTTGATATGTATGTCGTGACAAGACGTAGGGGGTACACTGATATTTGTAAGACGGTGTACAATGGGTGGTGCTATTCTGGTACGGTCTATTATGATCTTCGAGATGAAACCCATGATGATACCTATACCATCCCGGCAAATGGTGCTATTTTTGTGGAAGATGATGTCTGGGTCGAAGGGGTAGTGAATGGACATGTTACCGTAGGAGCCGGAAGATTTCCTGTTTTGGAAAGTACATATCAGGAAATTTATCCTGTAGGCAATATTACATACGTGGAAAAAGAATCCGATGATGTTCTTGGTTTGATCGCCCAGGGGAGTATCGTGTATCCGCGTAATACGCCAGATACATTGACCATAGAGGCTGCGCTGTTGTCTCAATTCAAGAAGATTTATCGACCAGCGTATCAAAATAGCATCAAGAGTTCTCTCACCATCTTTGGTTCACAAATCTCGTACGCAGGCGGAGGGGTAAAGTGGGGAAATCCTGTTATCAGTGGCTTTGTAAATACATCATACATTTATGACGCAAATTTGCGGTATATGGTGCCACCTGGATTCCCTGTTGAACCAACGTATGAGTTGATTTCGTGGGAAGAACTTGAAACATGATGCAAAAAATCTAAAAAACGAGAGATAAAAAAAGTGTTTACAATAGATACACAGATTCAACGGATGAAACAGATCCATACAGATTTTTATTGTCTACTATCAGCGAATATCCGTTCAATCTATTGAATCCGTGTTTCTATTGTACTTCCGTGTGGGCACCTAGGCTCCACAGCCCTGCGGGACTATGGAGCCGGCAAAGACATACACAGATGAAGCGGAGTGACGAACGCAAGTTCGTTAGTTAGCGGCAATACCCTTGCTAAGAGACGAACTTGCGTTCGTCACTCCTTTTTTAGTTACGTGGATGTACACCGTATTTGGTATAGATCCGTGTAATCTGATATACTACAAAACGTCTAATTATGATGAATATATGAAGCAAAAAGTACGAAAAGGAGTCATTATTGTTGCCGGGCTCGGTACTCGGTTTTTGCCTGCCACGAAAGCCATGCCAAAGGAAATGCTTCCGATACTCGATAAGCCTGTTGTGCAATACATTGTAGAGGAAATGGTGGCAAGTGGTATCAAAGAAATTATTTTTGTGACGAGTTGGAATAAGCGTTCCATCGAGGATCATTTTGATCGCAATCATGATCAAGAATTTTTTCTCAAAGAACGTGGAAAATATGATCGTATAGCTGAATTGGTAGAACTTACGAAGAAAGTTCAGTTTTTTTATACGCGACAATCCTCTCCAAAAGGGAATGGGGATGCACTCCTTTGTGCAAAAGAATTTGTGGGTGATGAACCATTTGCATTTTCAGATGGTGACAGTGTCATTGATGCAAAAGTACCTGTTATCAAGCAACTTTTGAAAGTATACGACAAAAAACAAGCTTCTGTGATAGGTGCACAGCGACTGACAGATAAGCAGGCGATGACAAAATATGGAAATATTTATGGAAAATCAACAGGAGAAAATCGTTTGTATACCGTAAGTAAATTTGAAGAAAAGCCTGCTATCGAAGATGTATCTCCAGAAGGATTGATCGTCGGAGGAATGAGATATATTTTCACAAAAGATATCTGGCCTTATCTTGAAAAAGTACGAAAAGGAAGAGATGGAGAATTGTGGGTAGCTGATGCGGCAAATGCACTTGCTCAAAAGAAAAAGTTTTTTGCCTATGAGTACAATGGACAGTATTTTGATACTGGAGACAAACTTTCCTTGCTCAAAGCGACGCTTCATTTTGCCATGAAAGATGAAGAAATTAAAGGTGAAATTGTAGACTTCTTGTGAAATATTTAGGAATATGAATATACGGAAAATGAAACTCATAAGGCTCGTCATTGTCTCATTGATTCTTCTTTTTCCACAGTATTCTTTTGCGAATGAGAATGATTTTTGTTCTTGTGCTGGGGAGTATCCACCTCCGTCAACAAAAGCAGAGTGTGCCACTTTGCCACAATGTTCTGTCATTTCTAAAAACGATGTATGTGTTTGCGAAGGCGACGTAAGCGTTCCGAATACTACCCAAGAGTGTCAACAGCGAAACGATTGTGTTGTCAATACGCCATCTACTGGTACTCCTGAACCTGCTGAAGAATCTCCGTATGGTGGGTCTTTTTGGTGTTTTTGTATTTCGGATGATACTGTTTGGGAATCACAAAGAACGGCGATGAAAGTCACAGGCAAGAGCGATGTTGTCTTGACATCCACATGTGAGGAAGTAACAAATCCAAGTATTGATAGACAAAAATGCGTTGATTTGTCACAAGGAAAAGTTCAGTGTGATATTGCTGGTACTCAAGAAACGGAATGCACTGCTATTATTGATGTGTATAAAAAAAAGTGGTCTGCTATTCTTCCTACAAAGACAAGTGTGGACTCAGAAAATTTTTTGATAAAAAATAAGATTACCAATCTTCAGACAAGTTCACTCAATCCAATACGTGGTGTGACTGTACAATCCCTTTTAGGAAGAGTCATCCAATCTTTGTTGCAGCTCTTGGGAAGTATTTCGTTACTTGTCTTTATCTATGGGGGTGTGTTATGGATGACTGCCCATGGAAAAGCTGAACAGACTGGAAAAGCTATGGCGACAATATTGTGGGGTGGGCTCGGTATTGTTGTGATCTTTGCAAGCTATGCCATAGTTGGTTTTGTTTTGCAAACAT
>Ga0208373_1004857_pt1 | contig 11661 bp, 10 predicted proteins | sample RifOxyC2_FD_184036 | JGI IMG/M metagenome (GOLD analysis project Ga0208373, IMG submission 184036) | Soil microbial communities from Rifle, Colorado - Rifle Oxygen_injection C2 (SPAdes) | ecosystem: Environmental > Terrestrial > Deep subsurface > Rock core/Sediment | place: Rifle, Colorado... | reverse complement strand
CGGCCTCTACCCCCTGCTCCGGGATGAGACCTGCCACTTTCTGGCCATTGATTTGGACGATGAAGGCTGGCAACAGGACTGCGGCACTCTAAGGGAGGTCTGCGTCGCTTTCGACGTTCCCGTGGCCCTGGAGCGTTCCCGTTCCGGAAACGGGGCGCATGCCTGGTTCTTCTTTGCAGAACCGATCCCCGCGAGTCTGGCGCGTAAGTTCGGGTTCGCCTTGCTGACCTGCGCCATGAGCCGAAGACATGAATTGACCTTCAAATCCTACGACCGCTTCTTTCCCAATCAAGACATCATGCCTAAGGGCGGCTTCGGAAACCTGATCGCCCTTCCCCTCCAGAAGGCGGCCAGGAAACACGGCCATAGCGTCTTTCTGGATGAAAACTTTAATCCTTATGAAGATCAGTGGGGGTTTCTGGCCAATATCGAAAAATTGTCAGAAGTCCGGATTGCGGGATTGATTCCACGGTTAAGCCCGGGAAGCGAACTGGGAGCGCTCCGGAAGGACGACGAAGAAGCTGAAAAACCGTGGGAGACGAAACGGATACGATGGTCCAGAAGCGATTTTTCGGAAGAGGTAAGGGTAGTCAAGGCAAACATGCTTTACATTGAAAAAGATGGGATTCCCCAGCGGGGATTGAATGCGCTTAAAAGATTGGCCGCCTTCAGAAACCCGGAATTTTACAAAGCCCAGGCGCTGCGCCTGCCGACCTATGGCGAGCCGCCGATTCTCTCGTGCTCGGAGGAGACTCCGGCATACCTGTGCCTGCCCAGAGGCTGCGAAGCGGACGTTGCGGGCCTGCTTGACGAGGCCGACGTCAAGGTTGCATGGACGGACCGTACCTGTCCGGGAAGGCTCATCAATGTTGCATTCAATGGAAATCTGAGAGATGAACAGATCCCCGCTGCCGAAGAGATGCTTAAACACGATACCGGCGTCCTTTCGGCAACCACGGCCTTCGGCAAAACGGTCATTGCCGCGAAACTGATCGCCGAACGAAAGGTCAGCACGCTGGTCTTGACGCACCGACGGCAGTTGCTTTCGCAGTGGACGGCAAAACTGACCGAGTTTTTGGATATCGATGAAGCTCTGCCTGTTTTGGAGAAAAAGAGGGGTCGTAAAAGGAAGCAAAGCCTGATTGGCCAGATCGGGGCGGGCAAGGCCAGCCCGGGCGGCATCATCGATGTTGCGATCATGCAGTCCTTGAGCAGCAGCGATGAGGTCAAGGAGTGGATCAAGAATTACGGAATGGTGATCGCCGATGAGTGCCATCATGTTCCGGCGTTCAGCTTTGAACAGATCCTCAAAAGCGTTCACGCGAAATATGTGTATGGTTTGACGGCCACCCCGATGCGGCGGGATGGCCGTCATCCGATCATCTTCATGCATTGCGGGCCGATCCGACACCGGGTGAACGCGAGAAAGCAGGCGGAAAAGAGGCCCTTCGACCATTATGTCATTCCCCGCTTGACCAGCTTCAGGGCGCCGCTGGAAGCGGAAGGGAAGGAACCGTCGATCCAGCAACTCTACAACGCAATTGCCGAGAACGAGCCGAGAAATCAGCGGATTGCCGAGGACGTTCTCCGGTGCTGTCAAAACGGCGGCAATGCCTTGGTGCTCACCGAAAGAACCGCGCATGTGGCGTTGCTGGCCGGAAAGTTGCGGGAAAGTATCCCCGATGTGATTTCCCTGACCGGCGGAAAGGGGGCAAAAGAGACGCGGGAAGCGTTGGCCAGGGTATCCGCGACGCCCGCCGACAGGCCGTTGACGCTGGTTGCGACCGGGAGATACATAGGCGAGGGATTTGACGAGCCCCGCCTGGACACGCTGTTTCTGACCATGCCCATTTCCTGGAAGGGAACGCTCCAGCAATATGCGGGCAGACTTCACCGGCTCTGTGAAAACAAGCGGGAGGTTCGAATCTATGACTACATCGACATCCATGTTCCCATGCTGGAGAAGATGTACCACAAGCGGCTGGCCGGATACGCCTCGATCGGATACAAGGCGAGGGCGGAAAGCGTTCCCGATGAATCCACGGATATCATCTTCGACAATACAACCTTCCTGCCGGTTTACAAAAACGACCTGCTGAACGCCGCGCGGGAGATCCTGATTGTGAGTCCGTTTGTGACGAAAAGGCGCGTGTCGCAGATGCTGCCCTTCCTGGGCGCTGCCCAAGACAGAAAGATGAAGGTGACTGTCGTCACAAGACCGGCAGCCGATTTCAGGGAGAAGGACCGCCCGACTCTGGAGGAGGCCTTGGCATTACTGATCGCAGCTGACGTCCGGGTGGTGTTCAAATCAAACATCCACCAGAAATTTGCGATCTTCGATCAGAAAATTGTCTGGTACGGAAGCGTCAACCTTCTGAGCTTCGGCCACGCAGAAGAGAGCATCATGCGGCTCGAAAACCCGAACATCGCCGATGAGCTGCTCGGAAGCATCCAGAAATGAATCACCACGCAGGATTCTCACATCCTATTATGATCAATGCCATAATTCTCGACAACAAATTCGTGCAGATACCTTTATGGTCCTAGATTGCTCGGGGGAAGTTCCCGGAACGGAATCAGAAGATCATACCTTATCTGAAATACATGCCTATCTATTCATATCACCTGTTTTTTATGATTTTCGCTACGAATCGTGTTGGAAGGTTTTCAAAATACCAGATCTTAAGTGACCGGCTAATCAGGCCTTGATCCAATGGGAAATTGAAATTTGTAATATAATGAAATTAAACATATTTGGTAGTCCCACGGGGGCTTGAACCCCGGTTTCCGGCGTGAGAGGCCCATGAAGAGCGTACTCCATCTGATTTTATTGAACTTTTTGTCCGTCTAAAACCGTCAAAAAAGCCGTCTGGTGATCATCAATTGCGCCTCCAGATCTTGCTTGACCTTCAACGAAATAGATGCTACTTTTCGTCTTACCAAATCTTACACACCCAAGGAGGTGGCCATGATTACCACAACTCTATCTGGCAAAGGTCAGATCGTCATCCCCAAATCCCTTCGGGAAAGCCACCGATGGCGGCCGGGCACCCGATTTATCGTTGAGGAGATTACCTCCGGCATCCTTCTAAGACCCAACCGGACTTTTCCGCTTACCAGTCCGGAGGACGGACTTGGCTGCACCGGTTACAAGGGACCCGTCATCAAAGTGCAGGACATGGAGCAGGCGATCCAAAAGGATATCCACAAGCGCTGGCGGAAAGGGAAAACGGCATGATTGCTCTGGACACCAACGTCTGGGTCCGTTACGTTACCAACGACGAACCCGATCAGGCAAGGCGGGCCTTGGCTGTTTTGGCCGAAGCGGAGGAAATCTTTGTCGCAAAAACAACGCTCCTTGAGTTGGAGTGGGTTCTGCGCGCGGCCTACGAGCTCTCCGCGGCGGCCATCATCCGGGCCTTGCGGCAGATCCTCGGCTTGCCCAACGTGCATGCAGAAATGCCGGATCAACTGGAGAAAGCGATCGATTATTATGAAAAGGGGCTCGATTTCGCCGACGCCCTGCATTTGGCATCGAGTCCGGAAGGCGTATCTTTTTATACCTTCGATACCGCCTTCATCAAGCGCGCGCGCTCACTCAAAGCCCCTGTGAAAGCTTTGTGACGAGGCGGCCGGTGACGCCGACGCTTCTGTTATGCTTTGATTGGTCAATTGAACGTGCCGAAAAATTCATTTTACCGTTTCAGATCGTAGAGCAATAAGGTTAGACCTGATCGCATGAATCAGAAAGATGTTGGTGGCCAAGTCGCCCGTGAAGGCAGCGAAACTGGGCAAAGGTAAACCGGCAAAAGGGAAGAAGGCACCGCCGGATGAACCGGAGTTGCTTGGGTGATAACTTCTGCAAAGGACAGAAATTAAGGGCTTTGGGATATATGGGGGACATATGATTTATGTGAAGGAAGTATCTAAATGGCCAATAAAAAACAAACCTCTGATCCTCTGAACAAGCTGCTTGCGTCCGCCGGGCCGGAGATCCTCCAGGATCTCATTTCCGCACTCGCCATCCGACATCCGGAAGTTCGGCGCGAATGCTTTGAGTACCTGAAGGCGCATGCCCACCTTTCCACTACGCAGAAGCAAACCTCCGACGGAGAAGTTGTTCTGGCTCTCTGGGAGGAACTTTACCCGGACCTGGAAGAGATGGATGACTGCGGCGGAAGTGATTATGATGTTGTGGATCACGTAGGCGACCTGCTAGGGCAGATCCAGGAAAAACTGGCCGCCGGGAATGTCTCCCACGATGTTCGTCAGGAACTCCTGGAGGAGATTCTGACATTCATCAAAAGCGGCAATGCCGGCCTCGACGATGCACTTTACGATACGGCCTACGCCGCCTGCCGGGAAGAGGCGGAGTGGCGGTGGTTGGCATGCTCCTTCGAGGCGATGAAAAAGGATTGGCCTCTTGATCACGCCCGGAGAATCTACCGACGGCTGGGGAATCGCGAAAAATATCTGGAACTGCGCCGCCTGAGGATGGCCTACGGGGCGGATTACAATGATCTGGCCCAATTTTACTGGGAGGAGGGAAACCGCGAGCAGGCCCTCGCCGTTGCTGAAGAGGGGTTGAAAAAGGGCCAGGGGCGCATGGATGAGCTGCGGCGGTTCCTGGCCGACTACGCCCGGGATACGGGCGACAGGGAACGGTACCTCGATCTCCAGTTCGCTCAGACAATCGATTCTCTGACCTTGGACAGCTATAAAACGTTCGAAAAGATCTGCACCCCTTCGGAATGGGAGCGCTTCGAACCCAGGATCATTGCACGACTGGAGAGCGCCTGGAGGCAGGAGAAACTGAAAATCCTGATGTACCGTCGCGAGCATGAACAGGCGGTGGCATTCCTGACCAAGGATAGGCACCCCCTTCACGACTGGGATGGATCAGAGGAATTAAGGGTGGCCGAGCAGTTGGAGAGGCTCTTCCCCGAAGAGATTCTTCCGTATTACATCTCCGGATTGGGCAACCTGAATGTCAACGCCACTCGCAAGGAGTATGCCCGCCAGGCGAAGGTAATGGTAAGGGTCCGTCGCGTTTACCTGGATATCCTGAAGTCCGAGCAGCGTTGGCGTGATTTCGCCGGAAATATCAAGCGGAAAACCCTCCGCCGTCCGGCCCTTCAGGAGGAGTTCGCCAGGGCGATGCCGGGCTGGGGGGAACTTTCCTGATGGATGACAGTTAATCATTCATTGTTTTAGTTTCGTCTGGATTGGAAATTTTTCCATGCAGGATATGCTATATTGGTTGATTCCCCACTACGACCGGGAGATGGTTTCCGTTCTCGCCTACCCTTCCATTGATGTCTTGTGTCTGAGAAAAACGCGATCCGCGCAAAATGACCCGATGGGGTTTGTCCTTGGGGGGTTCTTTTTTGATTGCCTGCTGGGGATAGTGCTGGGGAAGATGTTTTAAGAAATAGAACAAGGGGCCAGCAGCGATACCTAACCCTTTGTTTTCATTATTGGTAGTCCCACGGGGGCTTGAACCCCGGTTTCCGGCGTGAGAGGGCTACCATACCACCCCAACAGTATTGAATTTCAATAGGTTACGCTTACATGAGAGTCATTAAAGGCACAACGGACACTACGTTTTGTGTCCGGGCTTGTGTCCATATTTGCATATCTACCCAGTGAAACGGAAAACAATTTTCCCCCGCTAATCAAATAGAATAATCGGCTCCGATGTAACGGCTCTATTGAGACAACAAAGGAGGTTAACCAATTTACGGGGGAAAGTGCCGATGAAAAGTAATATCGTTGCCATCATCAATCAGAAGGGAGGCGTCGGAAAAACCACCACGTCGATAAACCTGGGTCACGGTCTTGCTATCCTTGGCAAGAGGATTCTTCTCATCGACCTCGATCCCCAGGCTCATTCAACCATCGTATTAGCGCCGAATCGGTTGCCGTTTGCCCTGACGATCCAAGATGTCCTTATCGATCGAAGGGATATCCGGCATGCCGTGGTTAGAACCTCTATCGATAATCTCGATCTCGTCCCCTCACACATCCATCTTGACCGAGCGGAGCATCTCCTCATCCCGGAAATGTTCAGGGAAACACGACTTTCGCAAGCCCTGACGGGGATGGATTATGATTTCATCCTGATCGACTGCCGACCAACATTGGGAATCTTATCGATCAACGCCCTCTATGCGTGCGGGATCGTCTTGATCCCCTGCGAGATGGCCCGCTTTTCTTTGGAAGGGTTCGCCGACCTTCTGAACGCGATCAAGATTCTAAAGAAGGGAAAGGAAGAAAGCGAACAACTCCTCCTGCGCATCCTGCTATGCAAATTCGACCCCCGCAAGGCGATCAGCAACGATTGGGTGCTCAAGCAACTCGAGACCCACAAAACGCTCCTTTTTAAAACCCGCGTCCGTCAGTGTGAGGCCCTGAACCAGGCCCATATTGCCAAGGAGTCCATCTTTATCTTCAAACCCAACAGCCACGGCGCGGAAGATTACATGAATTTGGGGAAGGAGTTTTTGGAATTATGCTTTCCATTCGAGAAAAATTAGAAGATAAAGACACCGGGTTGACATGTCAACGTGAGAACAATCCGGCACAACCGGTATTTCCCAAAAATGATATCGAGCCCCCTTTTTTTCTGATCGACGTCTCTCTGATAACCATCGATCCGGACCAACCGAGAAAACATTTCGATGAGCAATCCCTCTCCGACCTGTGCGAATCCATCAGGAAGTCTGGGGTGCTGCAGCCGGTCCTTATTCGAAAAGATACAGATGATAAAATCTGGCTTGTTGCCGGGGAACGACGGTACCGTGCGGCAAGGATGGCCGAACTCGAACGAATCCCAGCCATATTGACCAAAGGCAATCCCCAGGAAATCTCTCTTATCGAAAACCTACAACGGGAGGACCTGGCGCCGATCGAAGAAGCGGAAGCCCTCCAGCGCCTGGCAACTGACTACCACCACACCCATGAAGACCTTTCCCGGGCTGTAGGCAAAGCCCGTTCCACCATCACGGAGATTCTCAGTCTGAATAGACTTCCCGAAGCGATCAAAGGCCAATGCCGTTCGTCAAGCAAATATTCCCGCCGGTTGCTCGTCGAGCTTGCCCGCTGCGACAGTGAAGCGGACATGCTTCGTCTATTTGAGCAAGTGCAAAAAGGGTTGTGCGGAAGCGATCAGATCCGGTCACTCAAAAAAAGCACATCCACGAGGCCACCCCAAAGTCCCTTGCAAATCGTCACGAAAAAAGTCAGGAATCTTTCCTTACAGATGGACAAATTGGACCCGGAAAAACTTGATGATCAGGAACGGCTTCTCCTGCGTGATGTACTGAAACGTTTGGCGGAAGATCTGACCCTCTTTCTCGAGAATGTCGGCGCGCCGACATAACATATTTATGAGCATGGGGAACCGTGCTAAAAGACCATGGGATAAGGATTCCTATTTGCCAAACATGAAAACATCTCAGGACTCTCAAAATATTGTTTCATCCCGATTGACAAAGAACGATATCGCTTTGCTTTCCTCGATTCACGAATACCAGGCAGTTACCATAAAGCAGTTGTCGGCCATTAACGGCCGGAGCTGTCAGGTAATCAGGCGAAGGATACGGTTTCTTGAAGGCCAAGGGTTGCTTGTCAGGAAACCGTTCGGTTATGGAATGAGCCAGGGCCGCCCGGAAGAGATAGCATTCTTGTCGCGTCAAGGCGTTGAATCACTGAGTATCGAAGGAATCGTTCCCGCTCCTGGCGCTCGCTTTGAGGATATAAGATCCGATACCATTGACCACAATCTTTTGTTGAACTGGTTCCGCATCCATATGGTTCAAATTAACAGAGTCATTCCAGACCTGTCCGTTATTTCTCTTTCTCCATGGCATTGTCTTTCAAAACATAAATCAATATTTACGACTAATATTCCCGCCGGGCAAAAAAGAGGTCTGCAGAACGACTTCATCCCTGATGGGATTTTTGTCGTTAAGAATAATATAAGTGAAAAAGCGCTTCTGTTTTTCCTTGAAGTAGATATGAGTACGGAATCGATGGCAAGCAAAAGTAATAATACAAATAATATTCAGCATAAGATTTTTTGTTACCAGGAGATTTACCGGAACGGGAATTATAAATTCCTTGAAGAGTTAGTCAAATCAACCCTTCAGGGTTTCCGGCTGCTCTTTCTAACGAGTACAGAGACAAGGGTGGCCGCCTTATGCCGTTTTATCCAGAAGGCACGGAATAGCGATTTCATATGGCTGAGCGATCAGAGAAGGATGTTTGAACACGGCCTTTCCGCCAATATCTGGGTTCGTGGGGGAAAGTATGAAAATCCACGTGAGTCCATTCTGGGACCAAAGCATGCATCTGATTTTCCCCTTATGTCCATGATTCGTTAATGACGATTATCTAACCTATTCGAAAAACACCCTCAATCCAATAGAACAATCCGGATCATTTTCCTTCTGGAGAGGTGTAACAATATTCCCGTTAAAGTGTAACAAAAGTCATAGAAATCTGAATAATTATGTTACACCTTCAGACAAATCATTCTTTGAGAAATCAGCAAGTTATTAGGTGTAACAAAAGGCGACTAATATTATATTAATCAAACACCCCTTTATAAAACAGAGCATCAATAAATCAGTAGCGCTTGCCCAATCCCGAACCATAGCATGACCTTTTCCCTGTATGGGAGTAGGCAGCCGGTTTCTGTTGAGACCAGAATTTTTTGGAGTGGAGAGAGTTGTAACGGTGCTGGGTTGTCTTATCCAATTCGTCCATGATGTACTTTTGCCAGTTTTCACCAAAGGTCCAAGGGTAAACCGAGATCACGTCCATACCCATCCGATTATAGGTTGACAATTTCGTTTTTATTCCATCATCGTAGTTCTGTTTTCCCACCAGGCCAAAATATTCAATATAGGAAGCAAACTCCGGAAGGTGGAAATCAGGATACCAGATGCGAGGCTTATCATAGGCTGTATTGACCAGTACTCCCGGTTCGTATTGATAGCGTATCCTGTTATCGTCAAGAAAATAGGCGATCCTTCGTTCTCCTTCTGATTTGAAATTTATCTTTTGTGGGGTAAGCGTCCGATGAACCCATCTTTTCAGCCGTTCTGATTTGGGGTATGGCCTCCGGGAATAAATAAAGATCACCACCGGGAGGCAGGAAATGACCAGAGAAGAACGATACGATAATTGGCGGAGAATCATCGATAACCAGCGGACAAGCGGTATGACCATCGCCGCGTACTGCCGAAATATTCAGATTAAATCATCATACTTCTATACGATCCGGCGCAGGCTCAAAGAGAAGGGTGCTGCATCCGGCGGCTTCCTGGAATTGAGACCCGGCAGAATGATGACAGCCCCCTCCGCCGGCATTCGCATTGGCTTTGGCAGTAATATGTACGTTGAAGTGGAGCGGGGCTTCGATCCCTTCACCTTGTGCCTTGTCGTTGAAACGCTGAACGGTGGCTCCCGATGTTCGGCCTGACGGCGGCCACCCGTATCTATCTTTACCGCGGCGTCTGCGACATGCGCAAATCCTTCGACGGTCTTTGCGGCATTGTCCGTTCCGATCTGGGGGAAGACCCCCTGTCCGGTTCCCTGTTCGTTTTTGTCAACCGCACCCGCGTGATGGTCAAACTCCTCTACTGGGATCGGGACGGACTTGCCCTTTGGTATAAACGCCTGGAGAAAGGCCGTTTTACCCTGCCGGGGAAATGGTCTGCCGATGGTCTCATTGAGCGCCGCGATTTGTCCATGCTGCTGGAGGGAATCGTCCCTGAAAAAGTGGAAAAAAGATACAAAAAAGAGGCAAAATATTTATGAAATATTAATATAAATGCTTGACATAATTAATGTTATGTGCTATACGCGCAAACATGATATCAACACTCTCACAGGCCCTGGAACTGATCGCGCAAAAGGATTTACAGCTCCTCGAAATCACCGCGCAGAAGGAAGCCCATCTTGCGGAACTCACCCGCAAGCTCGAATTTACTCAGTGGCAGTTAAACAAACTTCAGAATCAGATGGAACAAATGCTCCGCCGCTTTTATGGCCGCAAATCGGAGCGGATTGATCCCAACCAATATATGCTTGATTCCGTACTGATGGAGTCCCTTGGACAAAACGCCCAGATACCCACCCTGGCCGACTTTAAACCTGAAACTAAGCCGGCAGCTCCGAAAAAGCCTTCGCAGCATCATGGCCGTCTGCCCATCCCTGATCACCTCGAACGGATCGAGATATTGCTGGATATTCCTGAGGAAAAGAAGGTCTGCCCCAAAACCGGCAAGCCTCTGAAGGTGATTGCTGTTGAGGAATCCGAAAAACTTGAGTACCGACCGGGGAAACTCATCGTCAATGTGTACAAACGGCCCCAATACGCGCTGCCGGAAAATGGCGATTCCTTTGCCAGTGTGATTGCCGCGCCTATGCCGGATCATCCAGTCGCCAAGTGCAAGGCCGATATAGGGCTTCTCTCCCATTTGATTGTCAGCAAGTTTGCCGACCATCTGCCGCTTTACCGTCAGGACGGCATCTTCGAACGGGAAGGGGTGACGATCCCCCGGGCAACCCAGAGCAGTTGGCTAATGCAGGTCTATGAGAGCATTCGTCCTCTGGAGGCTGCCTTCCGGCAGGCTATTTTCGAAAGCGACGTCCTGTTTACCGACGATACCACCGTCCCCCTGCAAGACAAGGGAAACGGCAAACTCAAGAAAGCGAGGATTTGGGCCTATGTAAAAAGGGGGAAAGGCCCGCCGCTTGTGGTCTATCAATTCTCCATTGATCGCAGCAAAAAACGTCCTCTTGAATTTCTTGATGGATATCATGGATATATCCATGCCGATGCCTACAGTGGGTACGATGAACTCTTCAGGAAAGAGGATATTGTTGAAGTTGCTTGCTGGGCTCATGCGCGTCGTAAATTCGACGAAGCGGTTTCTTCACGGCCGAAGGAGGCAACCGATATCCTTTCCCGCATCGCCCGTCTCTATCACGAAGTGGAGACTCCCTGCGCGGATATGACGCCGGAAGAGAGACGCGATTTCCGCAAGAAGCATGCGGCGCCGCTTCTTGCCGGAATATTCGAGAAGCTTGAAGAGCTGAAGTCTCAGGCAATACCTTCGGAACCTCTTCATAAGGCAATCGACTACGCCTTGAACCAGCGCCAGGCTTTATGCCGCTACATTGAAGACGGACGTCTGAGGCCGGACAATAATCTGGCGGAAAACGCGATGCGTCCGATAACCTTGGGCCGCAAGAACTGGCTTTTCGTCGGCAGTGAACGGGGCGGCAGGGCGGCGGCACTGTTTATGAGCCTCGTTAAATCCTGCAAAGACCTTGATATCAACCCCTGGAAGTATTTCTACGACATGCTCCGCCGGATTATGAGCCACCCGGTTAAGCACCTGCGCGAGCTTCTTCCCGATCAGTGGAAACCGCTCTCCAAGGACAAGCACGGCCTGCTGCTTTCGGACAATCCCTGAGAAGCGCATATATATCCGTTCTGCAACTGACTAAACCTTACTTTTTTAAAACCATTCCTCCTATACAGATTGTCAAAGAACAAATGAGGCGGTAACGGCGTTATCTATTGCCGGCGGCTTCTTCTACCGCGTCTGTAAATATCATGCAAGACGGGTTCGTCAGACGGTTACT
>Ga0208373_1004847_pt1 | contig 11674 bp, 9 predicted proteins | sample RifOxyC2_FD_184036 | JGI IMG/M metagenome (GOLD analysis project Ga0208373, IMG submission 184036) | Soil microbial communities from Rifle, Colorado - Rifle Oxygen_injection C2 (SPAdes) | ecosystem: Environmental > Terrestrial > Deep subsurface > Rock core/Sediment | place: Rifle, Colorado... | reverse complement strand
GGTGCCGTATTTTGAGGCCATAACCAGTTGCTGGCGCGTAAGCACGATGCGCGAAAACCAGGTGATCATCGAAAAAACTATGACGATAACCGGTATCATCAATATGCTTTCAATAAGTGTCTGTCCCCTGGAGTTTTTCATAGGTTAGTGCTGCAAGATGTATCCTACCGGCACAAGCTGCGCGTACCAGCCGTCATCTTTAGAGTCGCGATATGCATCAATGTTTTCGCGGATATTTTCGCCCCTGTACGGTTTTTGCTTAACGATAAAGCCGGGACCGGGGGCGTTCTGCGCTTTGTTATAATATGCCGCCGAAGCAAGCGTCGTTATCTTCGGCCATTCGATTCCCGTCCATTTGCCCAGTATTGGGAAACCTTTGTTTGCATCGGCGTAATACCATGCTTTTTGCCCCCCCTTGCCGGGTAACTTATATGGAAAAACAAAGTGTAGATGACAGGCCGGTACAAACGGATTGGGCGGTATGCTGAAACCGATATGTTCCGCGCCATAGTAGTTAATCAATATTTCGTTATTTTTTGTCTTATTTCTTTGAAGCCCCAGCGCCCGGAAATGCATGCCGGAAATTTCATTCAAGTCGCCAAGATCAACTCCCGCTTCTTCAACGCCGGCCAGTAGGGGATGCGTAGTTATCACTTTGATGTCCTTGTTGTGCCTTCGGCCGACTTCCTCGGAAACCCTGGCTGTTTCCCATGGCCCTACGCGTGCCACAATGTTTTCCTGAAAAGTTATCAGCGCATCCACCTGCGCGCGCATTGCCGTCGCGCCGGCAGATATTCGTTGCATAAAGAAAGGGCGCGTCCCGAAACTACAGGCGCGCACGCCGAGTATCACATCCAATGTTGATGCTTCGCATGAAACGTTATCCATTATGCATTGCGGGATGAGGGGCGCTATGACACAGGATGCGTAGCCTCCGCCGCCTATGCCCATCAGGCCGACCGGGTGTACCGCTCCGAGTCCCAGCACCGGCAGCAGGAAAGAGCCGTCGTAGAGTGTGCGCGCTATCATTTCGTTGGTTTTTGCGAGCAGGTTTAAGGTGCGCGCCTGGTTTGTGGCGGCCGATAGCGCGGCATTATCCGCCGCTATTTGAAGCGTCATGCGGTCGGTGAGCATCTTGGAGATGTTTAATATCATCGTCCATGATATAACCAGCACCAATATCATGACCAGTATATATGGCAGCGCCTGGCCCGGGTTAAAATGGATCCTCATCATATCCTTTTGCGCCCTTGTATGCCCGTTTGTAATACGGTTCGTCGGGTGATTTTATCATGCGGCTGGATGCCGTATTCTGCATTACGTTTATTCCGCCGCTTAAAAAACCGGCGTTACCAACCGGGTTGAGAAGCGAGCCAAACATTATTTTATTTAAGTATCTTATTTCAATGCTGCGGCGCACCAGCGTTCCGCCGGATTCGTAAACGCCGGCTTCCTTTTCTCCGTCGCTCTCATAGAATGATGCGAGTTCAGGCAAAAATGAAGGCCGCTCGAAGGATACATGCGGCAAAAACAGCGCTACGGCGGCAAGCTGGATCTTCATCTTCACCGCGTCGGTTCCGCCTTCGGTAACCACGGCAATCCGGTTTACGGTAAACGCCGCCTCGTTTGCAATGAGGTTGTTTATCACCAGTATGCAAAGCTGTAGCGAGGCAAAAAGAATTGCCGTCAGCATGAAAATAATAAGAGCGGATTCGATCAGCGCCTGGCCTTTTGATGCCCGCATTATTTTACCGTAAAGCGCGCCTTTTGGGTTGCCGTCTGGAAGCCGACGATGTCTGTTACAAGCAGTGTTGCGGTGAAGCGCCCGGGTTTAATGTTTTCAATGCCTTGAAGCGAGACCTCGTTGATAAATTTTACGGGTTTTTCCGCGACCGTCTTTTTTACGTCAAGCACCGACGGCTTGACAAGGACAATGGCGCCTTTCTCGTCCTGCACCATGATGTCCTGCCTTATCCAGAAATATTGGCTGCCGGCAGCGTTCATTGCGGTGATGTTGTTTACGTCGTACGTAATCCATATTTTTTCATTTAAGGCAAATTCAACCCGCGGTGTTTCCAGGCCTTTTTCACCTGCACCGACGGTAATGTCTGTAATTGCAAAGGAATTCGCATCATGGTTGTATTTCCTGCACGAGCTTAGAGTCAACCCTATTGCAGTTGCAAAAATTAAAACAACAATTTGTGAGCGCTTCATGGTAAATATCCTTTCTTGTTTACGTTAAAATATGGCGCCGGCTGCGTCCTTTACTAAATTCACGCCGTTTTGAACCTGCTTGCGCGTTTTATTCGCCTGGTCAATCTGGTTTTGCAAATTGTCAATCTTTTTCTGCCAGTCGTCTATCTTTCCGCTGTAATCGTTCCTGACCGTGGTAATCTGCTGCTGGTATGTTTGCACGGTGTCATTCATCAGGCTGGTGGTTGCGTCAATATTATCGGTGTAGAGTTTCGTTGTCGAGTCAACTTGTGCTTGCAGCGCGTCAACCTTCGATTGGAAGCCGGAAACATTTTCGTCAAACGAGAGTTGTGCGTCATCAATGGCCGCCTGGCAGTTGCCTACGGTGGCGCTGGCAATGTTTCTTGCCTGATCAATTTGTCCCTGGTATTTTTCCACCGTGGTGCTTATTTCTTTCTGGGCGCTGTCTGCGGCCGATTGCAGGGAATCAACTACGCCTGCCGCTTTTGCCGTTGCCTCGGATATGCGTTGACGATTTAATGCGACGGTGGCATCCAGGGAGAGCTGTGCGTTATCTATCCCGTCCTGGTATGTTTTAACCGTATTTTTTAACCCCGCCCTGGCTTCATCAATGTTTTGATGGCCAGCTTTAATGACGGTTTCCAGGCCTTTCTCCGCATCCGTAATCTTTTTCTGGTAACCGTCAACGGTGGCATTCAGGTTTTTTTGAAGCGCATTAACCTGCGTTTCATATTCGTTTACGGTGCTTTCCATGCTTGCCCGGGCGTCATCTATTCCGCACTGGTATGTTTTCACGTTCTCGCGCAATAAATCCTGGGCATTATCAATTCCCTTCTGAAAACGCGCTTTTTCTTCCTGCGTTTTGGCGCAGGCCTCGCCAATTTTTGCTTTGTATTCGCCGATGGTTGTTTCAAGCGCGGCTTGAGCCGTGTCAATGCCGGCCTGTAATCCCGCCGTAGTTTTATCCGTTTCGTTTTTTACGGCATTTATATTGTCCTGCAATGAACCGACGAGGGTCTCGGTTGTTTTTTGCGCGCGCTCGATTTCACCGTGCAGCGCCGCTATTCCGGTGCTAATGGCCGAGGACTCGGATTTTAAGCTGTTCTGAAAAGCGGCGATGGTTTCCTTTGCATCCGCCTGCGCGCGGTCCACTTCCGCCTGGTATCCGGCCACCGTTGCCACCATGTTTTTGTTTGCCTGTTCAAGGCCGCTCTTTGCGCCGTCCATGGCCGATTCCAAAGCGGTGTTTGCGGCGGTAACTTCATTTTTCAATTGCTGCGAAACGTTCGCAAGCGATTTCTGCGTTTCGTCTATCTTTGCCTGCCATTGGCCGATGTTTTGCCGGGCGGACTCGCGGGCTTCGTCAATTTTTTTGCGGTAGTTTCCGGTTTCGGCGGTAATGGTTTTCTCGAAGGCATCAATTTTTTCACGATAGCCGTCAACTGTTTTGTTCACAAGCTGTTGCTGCTCGTCAATGCTGTGCTGGGCATTATCAACAGTTTCCCGTATGGAAGCGTGCGTTTCGTCAATCGTTTTTTGGAAACGGCCTATCTCATTACCGGCATTATTGTTGGCCGTCGTAATTTTTTCCTGGAGCAGGGAAATATTTTTATTCATTTCACCCATGGTTTCGTCCGCGCTTTTCCGGAAGTAGTCGGCCTGGCGGTTAACCTCGGCAAAGTCCTGGTCAATTCTCGTTTGAAGCCGGCCGATCTCTTCCGTAATCTTGTGAACTGTTTCACTGTCGGTTGCATTCTCAAGCTGCTGGCGCAGTTCGGTTGCCTGTTGCTGGCAGGCGCCAAGGCTATCCTTTGCCGCCGCCCGTATTTCATCAATTTTATTTAATTGTTCGCCGGCTTTATTCAAGGCCGTGCTTTTTGTGTTTTCAATTTCCGTCTGGTAGCCGTCAATGGTTGTTTTAAGTTGCGCTTTTACGTTGTCTATCCCGTGCCTGTATTCGTTTACCTGCGCCTCTATGCCCACCTGCGCATTGTCAATAATTTCCTGGTAGCCGCTAACCGCCTTGCGGCCGCTTTCCTGCGCCTCGACGATTTTTTCCTGCAATTTATCGGTTTCGCCCCGGATGCTTGTGCCTGCTTCTTCAATTTTTTGCTGATAACCGGCCATGGTTTTATCAAGCGCGTCCCCTGCTTCATTTATTTTTTGTTGATATATTTCTACGGTTTTCGCGGCTTCCTGTTCGGCCGTCGCCACTTTTCCGCGGTATTGTTCAGCTTTTTCTTCCATGGTTCGCCTGGCCTCGTCAATGGCGTCCTGGTATTTTTGCACGTTTTCCGCAGCCCGTGCCGTCGCCTCGTTTATCTTCTTTTGGTAGCCATCAATGGTTTGATCCAGGTTTTCCTGCACTTTGTCAATTTTTTCGCCGTATTGAGCGGTGGTTTGCTCAAGTTTCTTTGCCGTTTCGTCAATCTTCTTTTGATAACCGTCAATCGCGGCATTCAGCCGTTCTTTTTCGAGGTTTATTTTTTCCTGGTATGCGCCGACAGTGTCGTTCATCCGCTGCCTGGCCGCATCTATCTTGTTTTGCCAACCGTCAACGGTTTCCTGAACAGCTTTCTTTTCCTCGTCAATCTTTTGGGCATAGCCGTCAACCGTGTCCTTAAGGTTTGCTTCAACCGAGTCAATTTTTGACTGGTAGCCGTCAACAACCTGCCGGCACTGTTCGTTTGCATCGTCAATTTTGGACTGGTGTGCGTCAATTGTTTGTTTTATGCGGCGTTTCGCCTCTTCCATGTTTTGTTTGTGTTCGTCTATAATTCCGTTTACGTTTTCCTGCTCCGTGTCTATTTTGGATTGGTAAAAAGCGACCGTCTCTCTGACACGCTCTTTTGCTTTATCCATGTCGGCTTCTATTCCTTCGATGCGGCCGTAAACGCTCAGTTCGGCCTCGCTGATTTTTGCCTGGTATCCATCCACGGTTTTACGAAACAGGTTTTGCGCTTTTTCAATTTCGGCTTGTTGCGCGCGCACGATATTTTCAAGGCGCGTTTTTTCATCGTCAATTTTTTTCTGGTAAGCGTCAACAGTTTCCTGCAGGCGTTTTTTTGCGTCGTCAATTTTTGACTGGTAGAAATTTATTTTTTCCCGGAGCTCGGCGTTCGCACGGTCAATGTCCTTCTGATTTTTGTTTACCGTTTCCTGTAGCTGCTTTTTTAACGTATCTATCCGGCTTTGCCAGCCGTCAATCTGTTCCATAAGGCTTTTTCGCGCGGTGTCAAGTTCGGAGCGGTAGCGGTTTATTTCCTCGCGCGCCCTGCGGGTGGTTTCATCAATCTTTTGCTGGAAAACGGCGATCTCCCTGTTCATTTCATTCTTCAGCGTATCTATCTGTTTCTGGCAATTGTCTATTTCTTTCTGCAAGCCTTCTATAAATGTATCAACGCCGTCTTTTTCCGTGCCGCTGTTTTCGCCGCCGTTATTCTCAACCCCGGGCGCGACGCTTCCACACACGTCTTTAGCCGCCTGCACGACATCGGGCGGCAGGATGTTAACAGCAGCGCCCGTTACCCCCGATTGAAGGCCGTCCACGCCTTTAATATACCTGTTTATCTCTTCTTCCCGGCGTGACTTGAATTCTTCATATTTCTTTTTGTAGTCGGCGAACATCGAATCAAGCCCCGCCCATTGGCTTACTGCGCCCACAAGCGTGCCTTCAAGGTATTCCTGTGCGTTTTTAATAAGTTCGTCGAACGAAGTGAAAAGTTCCACATCCGCCATTTTTTTCCAGCTTAAGGAAGCGGACGACGTTGCAATGGCGCAAAACAAAGCCGCAAGCATAGTGATGGCCAAACGATTGAATTTCATGGTAATATCCCCGCGGTCCCGGTTCGTGTGTCTTTTACGCGGTTAAACTTGCTCTTCCACGCCTCAAGAAAAAGCTTCACTGCCCCATAAGACGCCAACGCCAGCACAAACGCAATCAACGCATATTCCACCATAGCCTGCGCCTTCTCATCTTTTACAAATGACATGGTTTTATTTCTTCCATTTATTTCAGTACAGCCAGTTTCCCCATCTTTTTCTCGTTTTCTGTATTTGTGATCAGGTAAATATATACACCGCTTGCAACTTTTTCGCCATTACTGCTAGTGGCAGGCCATTCAAATATTCCATCGTCATTTTCTTCATGTCCCTCAAATACAAGTTCGCCCGCCATGTTGAATATCCGTATTTTTGCGTTATTTGTAAGATTTGTGAAAGCCACGCCTTGCGTCCTGTCGTAGCTGGTGCCCGACCCGGGTTTGTAAGGGTTAGGATAAACGAATACATTGTTTAAACTATTTTCGGCAAGGCTTAAACCAACCAGTGAATATAAAGAAAAATGATTTATAACGGCGGAGACAGTTTTGTTGACGGTATCAATATTCTGGGTTCCCTCAACAGGTTCCCACTGCAATGTCGCTTTGTTTAAGGAACATAAACTAAGAGCGTTAACTTTTAGTGGGGTTGAACCGGCATTGTCAACGTATCCGTCATCATTTGAGTCGGTATATGGCAGTGAAAGTATTGCATTCCCGGTGAGTGGATCCGAAATCGTTGAACCGGCTACATCGTACATGTTTATTTCTACAATTGAGTTGGTAATTATCTTTCTATTTAATGCGGTAAGCTTATTGCAAGCGCAATCCAGATTCTCTTTGGAAATCTCTTTCGGGTTACTGTCAGCATCAACGTTAATCATTATGTAACCATCATTGGTTAAAGACTGGCCTGGCACAGTTACAGTAACAGTTCCTTGTTCCGGATCAACCGCCTTTTGTTCATGTTCAATAGCGGAATTTGCCAGCATAAATTCAGTATTATCAGGTAATGATGCGGTTGAACCGCTTACCGTGCAACTTGAAAGTGTAATAACATTATTGCCATTATAACCGTAGATCGCATAATAATATGTGGTAGCGAACATTAAATTATCATTTTTAAATGTTGTCATGGTATAAGCAGCGGCAGAATCAACCAGAGTAACCCACTGTATGCCATCCTGTGAACGATCTATTCTATAACATGTTCCCGCGTTACCTTCATATGAGAGTGTAAGAGAATGGAGAGATTGATTTTCAATCCCCGGATTGGAAGGCGGTATGGCCAGGGTGTAACATGATGCCGTTGAGGTGCTGCTGGCTGAGTTGTTAAATGTTTCCAGAAAAATAGAACTTAAGTAATTTGGCGAAGTGTTAGTTTGTAACCAGAACGTGGTATCAGGCGGCAAAGAAGCAAGAACTATCCCTGTAGCTGCATTTTTTATTCTGTACCCGAGTTCCTGGCATAATCCCTTGTTCTTATCAATCCAACTCCAATCAATAGAAGCAGATGAAACCGGATTTCCTGCGACATCGGATGTAACGACAGGCGATTTGCCTTTTGAAAAATAAATGCTCCACCATGAATCGGTAGGTGTTACGCCATACCAGGCGATGTATATATAATTATCGCCCAGGCACATTGAGGGTGATTTCTGACCATATGTGGGTTTTCCTGACAAGTTGTTGATTTTTATATTTGCACTAAATGATGTAGCGCTATCTGTCGAAATTGCATAGTAGATATCCGGAGTAGCACCGGAATTTCTGTAGTCTGTCCATGCTGCATGTACGAAACCCATATTATCAACGGAAATTATTGGCGAGCTGTTTTCCATATCGCCAGCAGTATTTAAAATGATACTGCGGCTGAAAGTTAAGCCGTTGTCAACAGATTTTGCAATTCTACACTGACGGTCAAGGTAGACATATTTCCAGGAAACATAAACAATATTTTTATATGTGGCTATTTGCGGGCGGGTATCATCATAAACTGAACTATTCTGATCTATGTGTTGGGGCGCGCTAAATGAAATTCCCTTATTTATTGATTTGCTGAAATAAATATGATATTGAGCCTGATCATCCATCGCTTGCCATGCTAGAAAAATACTGCCATCATCACCTGTTTCAATGCTTGGATAGTTCGAGAAATTGTCAGTTAAAACTGTTTCCGAAGATGAAAAGGGGGTTCCTCCAACAGACTTATTGAAACATATCCTGCGATTATCGGAATGCCAAACAATATAAATATCATTGTTAGATACGGCTATATCCGGGACAGATAGAGAGGAAAGGCTCGCGCTGCTGATTTGCACAGGGGTACTGAAAGTTAATCCCTCATTGTCTGATACCGAATAAAATAAGTTGTAGTCAAGCTCAGCCCATTTATTGTATGAATAAAGCAGGTGTATCCTGTTACTGGCGTCTATTTTAATTATCGGGTGTCTTATTCCATCGCCAGCAGGAACATTATAAGTATGCACTCTGACAAAAGTGCCGCCGTCGTCGGTTGATTTATCAAGCCTTATTCCCTCGCCATCCCCGCTTGTAACAAAATAGGCAACAAAAATATCTCCGTCAGAGTTCCTGGCAATTGAAGGTGAGAATGCTAAATGCTCATTCGTAACATCATATATCTTAACTTGCGAACCGAATCCATGAACTACGGAAGGCAACAATATGATTATAAGTAACAATAAGAATTTTTTCATATCAGTTATCACCGAATCTTTTTGCAAAACCGCGGCCGTATAAAAACAACAAAAAATGTAACAGAAGTGTTTGTGGCATAATGTGATAAAAAGTATTCCGGTGAAGTGAGTCGAATTTTTGTTGACTCACTTCACCGGAGTGTGCAAAATATTATAATGTAAGATTTGCATCACTTAAAACATATCCTGGTATTTCTGTTCCTGCTTCGATCGAGGCTTCGCCGCCTTTCATCAGGGCGAAGAGAATACAGCATATAAGTGATAGGCCTATAGATACTACCATCTTATCTTTTCCTTCCACGTGTTTTGATCCGGAAAGCATAATTGTACTGCCATTTGCGGCTTCTACGGATTTTAGTGATAAACCAATTTTGCCGGCTATCCCTATATAGTTATTATCTTTTGCAGAAACTACTTCGGCGTTAACTTTTGCTCCTTCTTTAATTACAGTGGCGCCATTGATTACGACATTTTTTGCAACGACAAGATTAACCATATCTCCGACCCTCAGGTTGTCGGGTATTAGCGTTGTCACAGTCTTAACAACAACCTCTGTTCCCGAGCGAACGGTTACCTGGGCGGCGCAAGCATTTTGAGGTATGACCATAAGGTTTAAAACCAAAACGCTGCTCATCGCCAATGAAATAACTCTGCAAATCAATTTAAACATTTCTTTCCTCCTGAATTTTCAGATCTTTCGAACAGTCCGCCAGAAGATCACCTCCCTTAAGATTTGTGTCTCTTTAGCAGTTTGAGGTCATTGCGAGCGAGAGCGAAGCAATCTCGACGTTACTTCTGATGAAAAGCGAGATTGCCGCGCCCTTCGGGCTCGCAATGACGACGACAACTTCAAAAACGCTAAAGAGACATTAATATTTGAAGTCAACTACAAATCGCGCAACGAAGTCATTTCTAATTTTTTCATTTTTACGATTGGCGCTGATAACGGATCCATAAATGTTGCCGCTGTACCAACCGAAACTTAAAATAGTTGATATGGCCGCAAACCCGTCGTTTCCGCTATTGTATGCTTCACTGGTGCCGTAAAAAAATAAGCTATTAACTAAAAACGAGGATAATGCAGTCTGGTAATACCCGTCATATAAATATCCTGCCCCGGGTATTATGGAGAGTAAGCCGGCTATTAAGGGATTTTTGAATTTGACGGTATTGCCTTTTCCTGCATAATCAATAAAAGTTTGTGAAATGTCGTAATAATTTGATTGGGAAGGAACGTGTTTAAATGCGTTTTCGGCGTTAATGAAATCCCACTCTTTGATAAATGAGATTCCTTTTAAGAGGGCGCTTTTATCACCGAAGGTGGCATCATCGGCCAACTTGGTAAAATATTCCCTGGCGATACGATAATTTTTTAACTTATAATAAGCGCTTCCGACATAAAATTTTATTTCATTTTCAATCGGATTTTCTTTGCGGGTATCAAGCAAATAATGCCCGAAATGAACTATTTCAAGGTAATTGCCCACTTCATTTAGGCAATCTACAATGGAACGGGTCGCTTCTTCCATATAATCAGTTTCCGGATAATATACAAGGAGCCGTTCGTATTCATTTGCGGCTTCAACATATCTATTATTCCGGTGAAGGAGCAGTGCGAAGTTTCGGATTTTTTCTTCTAGGCTGCCTTTTTCTTCATTCATATGGATTTTATCGGCATTTATGTCGGTAGTGCTATCTATTTTTGCTGATTGCAACCGGTCTTCGTACCTGATTTCGTTGGAAACCTCAATGGGATGATAATTGTCAAGGTCGTGTCCGCAACGATGAAGACGGTCGGAAGTTTCGAATAGTGCAAGGGCAATATTATGTTTAGAAAATGCCTGGTAGCCGTATGCTGAACAGCTTGGGTACATCGGGCAATTACTGCCTTTGGAAGGGCTGATTAGTTGCTGGTAAATTTTAATGGTCCCCAGGGTAACCGGACGGTGAAATGAATAAACACCGGTGTCAGATTCGCTTGCCTGCGCTCTCACTACAAATATTACCTGTATAATCAATAATAATCTGATGGTGGAAATAATTTTATCTTTCATAATGATATTATGTTTTACTCAATAATCCTCGGTGTTACGAAAATCAGGATGTTGGTTCTTACGTCGCTTATCGTTTTTCGGCTGAAAAGGTAGCCGAGGACGGGGATGTCGCTTAACAGCGGGATGCCGGCGCTTCGTTCTTCCTTCTTGCTTTCTATAAGGCCGGCGATGGCGATTGTCTGGCCGCTTTTAAGAATCAGGTTCGAGCTTGCTTCCCGCTTCATCAAAGCCGGGTTATTGTTGACGCTGTTGGCCCAGTCCAGGCGGCTGACTTCCGTGGTGAGTATCAGGTCAATGGTGTTGGGAGCTATGATTTTTGGCAGTATCTCGGCTTTTATGCCGAACTGTTTCCAGTCTATGGTGCCGCCGCCTACGCCAGAGGCCACGATGGGAATTTCGCCGCCTATGAGAACCCTGGCCGAAGAGCCGGATTTAGTAAGGATTTTTGGTTTGGAAAGTATTTGCGCCGCGCCTTTTTCCTGGAGCATCCTAAGCTCCGCTTTCAATGCGCTATAACGCGACCATTCGCCGGTGTTTATCAGTGAAGGCACCTGCGGCAACTGCAATGGAAGAAATTCTTCATTTGTAACGCTCAGTTCTCCGGCTTCAATGGTGTCGAGCCATTTGATGCCAAGCTGGTTTGCCATGTTGTTGTTGATCTCAGTAACTTCAATCGCAATTTCAACCATAGCTTCGGCATGGGCAAAGGCGGCGATATAACAAATGATAATTGCGGCATTTATAATTCGCACAAGTTTTTCCTCCGGTTATTTTTTTACGCGGTCCAGCGCTTTTCTGGCTTTTTCGTGGTTTGGGTTAAGGCGCAGCGCTATTTCCCATGATCTTGTTGCATCGAAAAGTTTGCCCTGGG
>Ga0208373_1004845_pt1 | contig 11678 bp, 13 predicted proteins | sample RifOxyC2_FD_184036 | JGI IMG/M metagenome (GOLD analysis project Ga0208373, IMG submission 184036) | Soil microbial communities from Rifle, Colorado - Rifle Oxygen_injection C2 (SPAdes) | ecosystem: Environmental > Terrestrial > Deep subsurface > Rock core/Sediment | place: Rifle, Colorado... | reverse complement strand
CAATCCCAATCAGGAGGACTCAGACCTTGATGATGTCGGCAATGAATGCGACAATTGCCCAGGCGACTACAATAAAGATCAGGAAGATGCAGACGGAGACGGGGTAGGGGATGCGTGCGACACCTGCCCTGATGAGGGAGGCAACGTCAACAGGTTTGGCTGCCCCACTGCTGAAGCCGTTGACCTTCAGAGCAATGATAAGGATAATGACGGCATGGCAGATGACTGGGAGCTTACCCATGGGCTGAATCCAGATGACCTGTCTGATGCATCGCTTGACCCTGATAATGATGGGCTTTCCAACCTGCAGGAGTACCAGCAGCAGACTAACCCCAATAAGCCAGATACCGATGGCGATGGCGCAGGTGACGGGGAGGAAGTTGATGCGGGGACTGACCCGATTGACCCTAACAGCAAGCCAGAGGGGGGGTATGGAGCCTTTGTAATAGTCCTGATACTCATTATTATCCTTGGCATCGGTGGGTATGTGGTGTATCTTGAGTGGCCAAAGATTGCGCCAGCTTTGGGCATTGCGCCAAAAGGACCGAGATTTTCCCCAGAGCAGGGATTTGGCAGGCAATATGGCCAGGGAATGCCTCCACACGCTCCTCCCTTATCAGGCTCTGGCCAGCAGCAGGTGCTTGCGCAAAGATTAGCAAGGAAGAAAGAGGAGCGGGAGACAGAGCGCAAGCAGGCACTGGCAGGATTCGGGGCAGGCCAGCAGGCTCAGCCGCGTCAAAGGCCGCCAGTTCCAGGCGGCAAGCCTGCAGCATTGCCAGGGCAGGAGAAGCCTTCAGTGAAGCTGGGAGCTCCTCCAGAGCAGGAGGAGTATATCGAGCTGAAGCCAGAGAAATCAGCCTTTGAGAAGCTTGCTGCATTATCAGGCTCAAAGTCAGTCAAGCAGAAGCTTGCTGATGTCAGCTCATCAAAGGATGTGTTTGGCAGGCTGAAATCCCTGAGCAGGAAGAGGAAAGGGAGGAAGAAGAGGCATGCCAAAAAGCAATCCTCTCCATCTAAGCCACAGGCAAATAAAGAGGCAGAGGCAAAGACAGAGGGTAAAAAATGACCTTGCGCGGGGGGCAGGCGCAGCAGATATTCACCTATATTCTGACCATAGCGATAGTTGGCTTTCTTCTGGTGATGGGCGTTCGCTACGTGATGACGTTTGCCTCTGCAGGAGATGAGCAGGCATTACTGAGGTTTGAGAAGCAGCTGGCTACTGCCGTTGGCGATACGCTGTATTCTGATGATACCTACATGGCGTCTTTTGCTGTCCCTTCAGGGGTTGCTGAGGTGTGTTTTGGGAATTATGATTTGAGCGCTGCAGCAGTCATTGGTTTTAATAATCATAAAATTATCAAGAATAGCATTGGTGGCGGGGAGCATGCGAATGTGTATGTGCTCTTCACCGATGGGACGATGCGCTCGTTCTTTGTTGATAAGCTGAAGGCTAAGGTTTTAGGGGGGTTCTTTGAGGATACTAATAATCCCTGCGTTACCCCTGGCTCTGGCGGGCTGAAGCTTAAATTTACCGGTGATGGCGATAGCGCATTTGTTGAAAAGGGATGATTTTTTCTGTAGATGGCCTGCCCACTCTCGAGAGCGAAGCTCGAATGCGAGCTATGAGCGCAAGTTCATCTGCGCTAGTCTCGCTGCCTGCCTGCCTTGATTGTAGCGTGCGCTCGGCATCATTCCCTAAAAAGGGCATCCAAAAATAATCATTGCCTACGGCTTCTTTCTTATCCGAGCACTTTGTTTTTCTTTCATTCTTGTTTTGCACCAAATGCCCATAATGATAATTCCGTCGTGCATGGTGCCCGCGCTCATCCGTCATGCCCGACGGTGCAGCGCTCTAATACTGGAGCGATGGCTGCAACAAACTGCCCGCTGGCTAACTGAGGCTTTTTTGTTTTCGCCCTTTTTTTCTTCACTCTTTTTTCTTCTTTTCTTTCTTCGTTTTTCTTTTCTCCCTCGGAATTTCAGAGTGCACTATGCTCTGCAATACAAAGGATGAAGTTCCCCCTTGCCTATAGAAGCGATGTGAGGCATGGCTAATGCCTTTTTCATAATGATATTTTTGGGAATGCCAGCTTCCCACGAGCCTATCCACTTTTATTCCTCAAAGCCTGCCGCTCATGGCTATCCCACAAGACTGCTTCCTTCCTCCCGACGGGGCTTTTCAGGAGAGTGAAGTATTACTCCTCAACGGAAGATTTATATGGGTTTTTGGAGTTCTTCCCGAATCAATGGCGGCCATAGTTCAATGGTAGAATACAAGACTGTGGTCATACTCCTGATGGAAATCTTGGGAAGCGGGTTCGATTCCCGCTGGCTGCCCTTTCTTCTCAAAAAGATAGTTCAAAATCCCTTCTCTCTGAGCACACGGCGATAGAATAAATAGGGAGTGATGAAGAGTGCAGCATAGACAACTCCAAAGCCCAATGCTGCAAGCCTGTCAATCTCTGCAAACGCAAACAAAAACATTGCTGTGGCGCCAGCGATGATAGCAGCGACATAAGGCATATAGCGGTGCGAAATCAGGTCAATCTTCTGGATGTCGCGTATCATCACTTCAAAGAGAAGCCCGAGGGCAAGGGCGAGCAGCAAAAGCCCAAAGAGCGCCCCTATGCCTCTGCCAAGATAGAGCAGGGGAAGAATGGCAACTGCAGCAAGAAAGTTTCCGATGGCAATGATAGCCAGAGCAGTCCAGTAGAGGAACTCTTCAAGGAAGCGGCGATAGCGCGTTTTGCTTGCGTGCGCATCGCTCCTGATGGCGTGCGCTTTTTTCATGGACTGTGCGTCCCAGGCTGATTCAGGCATAGTGAAGAAGCTCAGCAGCCTTCTGGAATGAGCGTGCTGCTTTTGCATGGGGATGAAGATGTACAAGCGGCTGCTTCCTTTGCAGGGATATTCGTATGTGGGAATCAGGGGGGATTGCTTCAAGCAGGGGGATGCCTGCCTTCTCGGAGAGTTGCTTTCCCTGACGCAATGAGCAGCGGTTTGCAAGAAGGGCAATGACCGTTGAGCCATAGCTGTAGGCTATGTCTCTTGCTCTGGTGATGCTTTCAATCGGATCATGGGCGCCTGCAACAAGGATAGTCTCCTCTGAAGCCTTGAGAAAGGGTGCGGCAGTTGCTGCATCGTGGGAGGTGTCAACAAGCACAAGATGGCTCTTGCCATAGAGCTGGAGGAGGATGTCTGCAACGCTTCTCCTGTGCTGCGGAGCATGATTTCTGCTGCTTCCAGGCATGACCAGCATCCCGCAAGGGTGGATGTAGGTAGCTTTTGCTATGGTGCACCTGCCTTCAAGCACCTCATGGATGGTATGGGCAAGATCAGGAAAGCCAAGATGCATGCCAACGTGGGGCGAAGCGAGGCTGCCGTCTATAAGGATAGTATTCAGCCCCCTAGCTGCAAGGGCCGCTGCAAGGTTTACTGCAGACGTCGTCTTGCCTGAGCCTCCGCAGCCTGAGAAAAATGCTATCGTCTTTGTCATGTAGGTTTTCCTCAAACTGCTCTTTTCTTATGGGAAGCATATAAACGTTTCGAGAGAATAACAAAAGAAAAAAAGGCAAACAGCAAGATTTATAAAATGGGTTGGACTCCCGCAGGTTCAGTTCAACATTGCCCGAGTCAAGGAACTTGGCGAGCAATAGGGTTCTGTTGGGAAGCCTGTAAGGCTTTGCAAACAGAATTCTGGCTTGAGCATCATATCATGGCTGATAAGCAAACCATCAAGGCACTGGTTCGCATAGCGAATACCGACATAGAGGGAAGGACGCCTATCTATAAGGGGCTGACCCAGATCAGGGGAGTGAGTTTCATGCTCTCCCATGCCATATGCAGGCTTGGGGGAATACCTCTTGAAATACAGGCAGGAACTCTTGATGAGCAGCAAATGGCTAAGCTTGATGAAATCATCAAGGACCCACTGAGGGCAGGAGTCCCTTCATGGATGGCTAACAGGAGAAAAGACCCCGAGAGCGGCGAGGATAAGCACCTTACCAGGGGCCAGCAGAAATTCGCCACAGAGAATGACCTTAAGATGATGATGAAGACAAAATCCTATAAGGGCATCCGCCACCATGCAGGAAAGCCTGTGCGAGGGCAGCGTACCAAATCAAACTTCAGGAAGAACAAGGGCAAGGCATCAATTGGTGTGAAGAAGCGCCCCACAGTAAAGGCAGGGAAGGCATAAATGGGCGACCCCAAAAAGCATCGAAAGAAATATTCTGCTCCAAGACATCCATGGAAGAAGGAGCGCATCGAAGAGGAGCGGGAGCTTGTGAGGCAGTATGGCACAAAGAACAAGCATGAGCTCTGGAAGATGAACTCTAAACTGAAGAAGTTCAAGGAGCAGGCTAAGCTCCTTATCACGCAGTCTACGGCACAGGCAGCAAAGGAGAAAAAGCAGTTGTTTGACAAGCTTTGCGCATACGGCTTTCTTGATGCAGATGCTGATTTGGGCGACGTTTTGACTATCTCCATGAAGGATGTTATGGAAAGGCGCCTGCAGACAAGGCTGGTCAGGCTAGCTCTAGCGCGCACCGTCAAGCAGGCACGCCAGTTCATCACTCACTGCCACGTTAAAGTAGCCGGGAAGGTCATAACCTCTCCCTCTTACCTTGTGAAGGTTACTGAGGACACTCAGATATCCTTTGTTGAATCCTCTGCTCTTTTCAGCACTGAGCATCCTGAGCGCGCTGTAGTTGCCATAAAGGGAGAGCCTGCGAAAGGGGCCAGGAAAGCGGAGGCAGGTGAGTAGGCATGTCGTGGCAGCAAGGCAACCTCAGATGGGGAATAGCCCACATCTATTCGTCCTACAACAACACTATTATCCATCTTACCGATATCACCGGAACAGAGACCTTAGCGCTTTCCTCAGGCGGCCAGATGGTCAAGTCCCACAGGATGGAATCTTCACCTACAGCAGCCATGATGGCAGCAAAGAAGGTAGCAGAGATTGCCCAGGAAAAAGGTATCAATGCCGTCCACGTCAAGATTAAGGCTCCAGGAGGCCACAATGGCCCTACAAACCCAGGCCCTGGAGCACAGGCTGCGATTAGGGCAATCTCGCGCATGGGGTTCAGGATAGGGCTGATTGAGGATGTGACTCCTCTCCCGCATGATGGATGCAGGAAGAAGGGCGGCAGAAGAGGGCGCCGCGTCTAGGGGTGGGCATGATGGAGATTGAGCTGCTGAGTACGTCAAAGGACAAGAGTACCATACGATTCCTCCTGAAAGGGACAGTTCCTGCTTTTGCAAATCTTCTTCGCAGGGTCATCCTAGAAGAGGTTCCTGTCATGGCAATAGAGGACGTAGACTTCGTCAAAAACTCGTCTGTGCTCTATGACGAGATGATAGCGCATCGCCTTGGCCTTCTCCCCCTCACAACCGACCTTACTTTTTACAAGCTTCCTGAAAAGAGCGAGAACATGGGCAAGGGCCGAGCCGAGGTTGAGCTTAAGCTTACGCTGAAAGCTAAGGGGCCTGGCATGGTGTATGCAAAGGACCTGCAGTCAAAGGATCCTTCAGTCAGGCCAGTCTTTCCCGACACCCCCATCGCGAACCTTCTCAAGGGGCAGTCTCTTGAGCTTGAGGCGACTGCCGTTCTTGGCAGGGGCAGGAGCCACATGAAGTGGTCGCCAGGGCATGCCTATTACAAGTACAAGCCTGAGGTTGAAATAAGAGGAGAGGTCAAAAACGCGGGCGCAGTCATCGAGAAGGATCATAATAAGATATTTGAGATGAAGAACGGAAAGCTTGCCGTAGCAAAGGAAGCTGCCCTCTCCTGTGACTTGTCGCTGGAGTACTCTGAGCTTGACCCTGCGATCAGCATCACAGCCAGGGATGATGAGTTTGTCTTCACCCTCGAATCATGGGGCCAGCTTTCCCCAAAGAGCATCCTTGAAGAGGCATGTAAGGTCATCGAGGAGCAGTGCACTGAGTATGCCGCTCTCATGAAAGAATCGGCATGAGCCATGCGGGGGTGGCAGAGCCTGGTCAAATGCGCTAGCTTGAGGGGCTAGTCCCTTAGTGGGTGCGCGCGTTCGAATCGCGTCCCCCGCATTATTATCATCACCTCATCACATGAATGGAGCAACCATGTCCACGAGAACAGGGCCAACAAACGCCGAACTGCAGGAGCTTATCCACGGCCTGAAGAAGCAGTCAGCGGTCCATAAGGTATCGCTCTGGAAGCGGGTTGCAACCGACCTGGAGAAGCCTACCCGTAGGCGGAGGGTTGTCAACCTCTCACGTATCAACAGGTTCACCGAGGATGGGGAGACAATTGTCATCCCTGGAAAGGTATTGGGTGCAGGGGATCTCCAGAGGAAACTGCGGATTGCGGCGTATCAGTTCTCAACTGATGCAAAAGAGAAAATCCTGGCGTCAGGCTCAACCATCATCACTCTTGAAGAGCTAGCCAAAGAGAGCCCCAAAGGAAAAAAAATCAGAATTATCGGGTAACTGCAATGATTATCGATGCTAAAAACACCCTCGTTGGAAGGCTTGCCGGATTTGCTGCAAAGCAGGCATTGCTTGGCGAGACGGTTATCATCATCAACTGCGAGCAGGCTGCCATCAGCGGCAAGAGAAAGCAGGTCATAGCCAATTACCAGCAAAAGAGGCAGAGGGGTGTGCCCTCAAAAGGGCCTTTCTTCCCGCGCCAAACGCATATGGTCGTGAAAAGAATCATCCGCGGCATGCTGCCCCACAAGCAGGAGAAGGGAGAGCTTGCGCTCAAGCGCATCACCTGCTATGCAGGAGTTCCTGCGGCACTTTTGGGAAAGGAGGCGCTTAGCCTTGGGAAGGCAAGCGTGGCCAAGCTTCCGAGCGCCAATTACATTACTATAGGGGAGCTTGCAAAGCATCTCTGAGGGAATGCCATGAAAACCGTCCAGACACAGACAACAGGAAAGAGAAAACGGGCGACTGCCAGGGCAACGCTTATGGCAGGCACAGGCATCATCCGCATCAATAAGATTTCCATTGATAATTATGAGCCGCGGTATTACCGCATGAAGATCATGGAGCCGCTCATGCTTGCTTCAGACCTGATAGACAAGGTGGACATCTCAGTCACGGTCAAGGGCGGTGGCATAGCATCGCAGTCTGAGGCTGTGCGTTTAGCTATAGCTAAATCTCTTGTTGAGCACGCCAAAACCGATAAGCTTAAAGAAGCGTTCCTGAACTATGACCGGAATCTCCTCGTCGCTGATGTAAGAAGGAAAGAGCCAGCAAAGCCTAACAGGCACGGCCAGGCCCGAGCCAAGCGGCAGAAGTCATACAGGTGATTGCGCAATGATAATTCCAGTCCGATGCTTTTCCTGCGGAAAACCAATAGGCCACCTCTGGGCGCAGTATCAGGGGAGGCTTTCCAAAGGCGAGGACAAGAATAAAGTGCTGGATGAGCTAGGCATTCAGCGCTATTGCTGCAGGTCGGTGTTTCTTGGCCACGTTGACCTTGCTGATGAGGCTGCGCAGTTTAAGAAGTTCTGAATTTATGTATTGCTAAAAGCTATTTTATGAACTGGCATTCATGCTGCAAGCGCAGCCCTCCTTTTTTGTTTTCACCTTTTTTTCTTCACTCTTTTTTTCTTTTCTTTCTTCACTTTTCTTTTCCCCCTAGGAATTTCAAAGTGCACTATGCTCTGCAATACAAAGGATGAAGTTATAGCAAAGTGCCAATTTTTCCGCAACAACCTTTTTAAAATCCTCTCCTTCCCTTCTTATTCTTTATGGCAGATGCTAAGCTTGACATTAAGGCAATAGAAAAAAAGTGGCAGTCCTACTGGAAAGAGCACCATACCTTTGAGGCAAACCCTGACCAAAGAAAAAAATTCTTTGTTACATTCCCCTATCCTTACATCAATGCCTACCAGCACATAGGTCACCTGTTCACCCTGATGAGGGTTGAGGCATTTGCTAAATACAAGCGGCTGCAGGGCTACAATGTGCTTTTTCCGCAGGGGTGGCACGCTACAGGCTCGCCAATCGTGCAGGCGGCTAAGCGTGTTGCTGCACGAGAGCCAAAGCAGATGAAAATCATGGCTGACATGGGCATAACCGATGAAGCACAACTGAAAAAGTTTGAAGAGCCGCAGTACTGGATAGAATTCTTTGCTCCAGAATACAAAAAGGATTATGATACCCTTGGGATGGGCATTGACTGGCGCAGGGAATTTCATACCACATCGCTGAACCCCCGCTATGACGCATTCATCAGGTGGCAATTCTCAAAACTCAGGGAGAAGGGCTACTGCATCAGGGGGAAATTCCCGGTTGTCTGGGATCCTAAAGAGCAGGTGCCTGTAGGTGACCATGACAGAATCGAGGGTGAAGGTGAGACTCCGCAGGAATTCACGCTGCTGAAATTTAAGCTCGGTGATGTCTATCTCATGGCTGCAACCCTGCGTCCTGAGACTATGTATGGCCAAACCAACCTCTGGGTGAACCCTAGCGTGATGTACAGGAAGGCAGCTGTTGATTCTGAGTTGTGGATAGTGTCACAGGAATGCGCTGAAAAGCTTGCACAGCAGAACCATAGCGTTAAGATTGTTGGTGAGGTTGCTGGCAGGGAACTCATCGGGAAGAGGGCGCTTGCGCCTGTTGTTGAGAGGGAGATAGTGATTCTTCCCGCATCGTTTTGCGACCCAAAGAAAGGGACAGGCATTGTGACCAGCGTCCCATCAGACGCGCCAGACGACTGGATGGGGCTTGTTGACCTGAAAAATAATCCAGCAGAGCTTGCGCAGTACGGGCTGCATCCATCGGATATTGAAGGCATAGCCATTATCGAAATCATTGACTCACAGGAGCTTGGGCGAAGGGCAGCCATCAAGGTTTGCGAGGACATGGGCATTACCTCAGGCAGGGAGCGAAAGAAGCTTGAGGAAGCTAAGAAGCTTGTGTATAAAGTTGGATTCTATGAAGGCACCATGCTTGAGTCGTGCGGCCCGTATGCTGGGATGAAGGTAGAGCAGGCAAAGGAAGCGATAAAACCGGATCTGCTTAAGAAAGGCAAGGCTGCCCTGCATTACGAGCTGACGGGGCGGGTCGTCTCCAGGTCGCTTACCGAGTGCGTGGTAAAGATTGTTGCAGACCAGTGGTTCCTTGATTACGGCAATCCAGAATGGAAATCCTTTGCGCACAAGTGCCTTGGCAATCTCAGGCTTTATCCTGACAAGGCACGGCAGCAGTTTGACTACGTCATTGACTGGCTGCGGGCATGGGCGTGCACAAGAGAATCGGGCCTTGGCACAAGATTGCCATGGGATGAGCAGTGGCTGATTGAGTCGCTGTCGGATTCCACCATCTACATGGCATTCTATACGATTTCGCATATTCTGCAGAGCGTTCCTGAAGAGCAGATAGATGACGCGCTGTTTGACTATGTCTTTTTGAAAGATAATTCAGCAAAGGTTGCCTGTGGAAAGGAGAATGCAGATGCGATGAGGGCGGAGTTTGAGTATTGGTATCCACTTGATTTCAGAAATTCAGGAAAAGACCTTATCCAGAACCATCTTGTGTTTTTCATCTTCAACCACACGGCAGTCTTTCCTGAGGACAAGTGGCCGAGGGGGATTGGGGTGAACGGCTGGGTGACGGTTGATGGCCAGAAAATGTCAAAGTCTCTGGGGAACATGATTCCCGCGCGCAGGGTTGCAGCTGACTATGGCGCTGACGCTTCGCGGTTTACGATACTATCAGGCGGCGAGGGAATGGATGACCCTAACTGGGATTCACGGCTTGCGTTATCTGTCCAGGGAAAGCTTGAGCAGATGTATCTATTTGCCTTAGACTGCAATGGCAGGGGGAGGGATGGGGAGCTTGCCATTGACTTATGGATGCGCTCAGAGCTGCATAGGATAATCAGGAAAGTCACAGCGAGTATGGAAGAGACCATGTTTCGCTCAGCTCTTCAAGGCATATTCTTTGAGCTGACGAAAGCCATCAGGTGGTATCTTCGACGCTGTGCAGGGGTGCCTAACAAAGAGCTGATTTCGCAAGTGATTGAGGCACAACTCATCATGCTTGCCCCATTCACCCCGCACATCTGCGAGGAGACATGGCATGCCCTTGGCAAGAAAGGCTCAATCCTTGATGCCTCATGGCCAGCGTATGTTGATTCGCTTATTGAGGAGAAAGACAGCGAGGGGTTCATCAGCACGGTTCTTGACGATATCGGCCAGGTGCTGAAGCTGACAAAGATTGCTCAGCCAAAAAAGATTATGCTGTTCACCTCCCCTCTTTGGAAATATGAACTGTTTGGCCTTTTACGTCAGGCATTGCAGGAGAGCCACAGCCCAAAGGACATCATCGGCAGGGTGATGGCAACGAAACTGAAGCGGCATAGCAAGGATGCCATAAAGATTGTTTCTTCCTTCATCAGGAAGGGGAATGTGCCTGACACGCTTGGCCATGAGAAGGAGCTTGAGGCGCTTACGCAGGCGAAGGGGTTCCTTGAGGCAGAGTTTTCTGCTCAAATTGAGATTGCAAGGGCTGAGGATTCAGTTGAGGAGAAGGCAAAGCTTGCTTCCCCAGGAAAGCCTGCGATGGTTGTTGCATAGCGTTATGGCGCGTTCTCTGCCTTCTCTTTTTGCCTGTACGTCCCAGGCTCCATAAGCACTCTATCCACAGTGACTGCTGCTCCCCTGTCCTTGAGCATATTTTTCGTTGGCATCCTGGCAGTTCCCATGCAAACCAACTCGCCTTTCAGGGTGAGTATGGCAACCCTGTTGCCTTCCTCAATCTGGTCATCAACTCTTGAGATGCCAGGCACTTTCAGGTCCGTGCCATGGCAGAGGCTCTCAACGGTTGCGTCAAATATCCACACTTTGGGAAGATGCGCAACAGCAGATTCCATTGGCAGCACGACTTTTCGAAAGAGCGTTTCATTGCCCTCTTTTGTCGCATAGTGGTATGCATCTCTCAGATCCTGGAGAGTAAAAAGGGTTGACTCATCAAAAGGGCCTGCCTTTGTCCTTCGCAGCTCTGCCATGTGTGCGCCGCACCCAAGCTCTTTTCCCATGTCAAAAATGAGCTTTCTGATGTAGGTTCCTGCCTCGCATCCTACCCTGAAGAGGACGTCTTTACCTTCCATCTCAAGAAGCTCGAGGTAATAGACTTCGCGCTCCCGAAGGACTCTTTTGACCGCGCTCTTTACCGGCGGGAGCTGCATGATTTTTCCGGTGAATGTGGAGAATGCCTTCTGCAGCTGCTCCATAGGGATTTCCTGATGGAGGTGCATAAGCGCAATGTACTCCTTTCCTGCGGTGAGCAGGCCATGCACCACTTTTGTTGCGCTTCCAAGGGCTATGGGGAGAACGCCCGTGACCTTAGGATCCAATGTCCCCGAATGCCCTGATTTCTTGATCATCAGGATTTTCTGGACGTAGTCTGATACCTGGTGGGAGGTAGGGCCAGAGGGCTTGTCAATGTTGACGATGCCGTATCTGAGAAGCTGCTCTACTGTCCTTCGTTCAGGAATGCAACCCCATCTGGGGTCTGTTTCCATCGCTTTTCTGGTGATGGGCTTTCTGATGATGTACTCGAAGGGTAGTTTTGGCATTGCGGGAAAGGAATCAGCGGGCTCATTTAAACCTTTACCTATGGAGTAGCTTCATCCAAAAAATCCTTTTTTACTCTCATCACTTCGCAATCCATTCATTCTT
>Ga0208373_1004844_pt1 | contig 11679 bp, 10 predicted proteins | sample RifOxyC2_FD_184036 | JGI IMG/M metagenome (GOLD analysis project Ga0208373, IMG submission 184036) | Soil microbial communities from Rifle, Colorado - Rifle Oxygen_injection C2 (SPAdes) | ecosystem: Environmental > Terrestrial > Deep subsurface > Rock core/Sediment | place: Rifle, Colorado... | reverse complement strand
AGATGTTTTACCATGGTCAACGTGCCCCATAATCGTGATAACCGGAGGACGCTCAACGGAACCTTCACTGTCTTCGTGCTCTTCATCGTACGCAGTCTCAAGATTAAACGCATCTTTTGGATCGATAGTAGTTACTTCGACACCGAACTCACTTGCCAAGATTTCAATTTCATCTTTGCCCAAAAAGTCATTTTTGGTAACCATCATCCCAAGGTCAAAAAGGACTTTGATAACGGCAGAGATACTTTGTCCTACTTTTTCGGCGAATTCATAGACACGAACGTCTTCTGCGATTTCAACGTGAGTAATGACTTCGTCTTCTTTTGCATCTTTCGTATAACGCTTACGTGCTTCACGAGATACTTGGCGCGGTTTATTCCGGTTAGCACCTTGTTTTTTACCCGCGTTGCGACCGATCGGTTTCTTCTCTTTCGGCTTTTGTTCTTCTTCCGGAGGCAGGGAACCTAAATCATTGAAATCCATCAATACGACTTGATCTTGCTCATAGTCCATCGAGACATCTGAAATACCGCCGCCGAAAATATCAAGTCGAACCCCTTGATCCTTCTTTTGAACCGGAGCGCTGCTGGTGCTTTGCCCTTTTTTCGCACGCTTTGCTTCCAACTCACGTTGAGCTTGCTCACTCAATTTTCCATAACTGGAGATATTGATATTTTCATGACGAATCGGAGCGACAAACTCTTCTTCCTGCGGACGTTTTTTCTTAACGATTTTCAATCCTGAGCGCTTAGGAACTTCTATCTCCACCACTGACTCTTCTGAATTTTCTACTTTTACTTCTGCAACAGCCGCTGATGCTGTCGGTATACTCTCTTCTACAACCGCTGATACGATCGGAGCCTCTTCAGACACAGTAGTTTTAGGGGAAGGCTTGGGCGTTGAAGTTTCCGTAGACGCTCCGCTCATGATATAGTTCATGATTTGCTCAGCTTCTTCGATCGAAACCGAACTAGAGGCAGTTTTCACATTAAGCCCCATTGCAGCTGCTTTGTCCACTACCTCTTTTGAATTGATACCAAGCTCTTTGGCAATTTCATGAACTCTAACTTTATCCATCATTAACGATGATCTCCTTTAACCGATTCATCAGCTCTATGCTAGCGCCGCTTTTACATTGACGAGACAATTGCCCCGGAGTTTTCTTATGGTCGGTACATGACCTGCACATATAAAAACTTCTCCCCACATTCGCATAAGGTTCCAATACCCCATTACGACATTGAAGGCGTAAAAGTGCTACTTGAGCAAAGCGCTCACGACATACCACGCACATGCGGATAGGCTGATGTAACTTTTGCGCCATTATATCCAATACTTTCTTAGTTATCGTTCGACAACTAAACCGTCATTATCGAAGCCTAAAATTTTGACCTCAAAATCGGTAAATTCCGATTTAAATTTATCCGCCAGCATTTGGGCATCCTGATCGTAGACCATATTAAAGAAAGTCGATCCGCTCCCCGAGAGGGTGGACATCAACGCTCCGTTATCATACGCCATTTTTTGAACGGCAAAAAGTTCCGGCAACATCTTCATCCGTACTTTTTGGTGGAACCGATCTTGGGTAGCAAGGCGAAGCATCTCCCAGTCTTCATTGAAAAAAGCCCCTACCGTCACCGCCGTATGGGAGAGATTAAAGACGGCGTTTTCTTTGCTGTACGATTTCGGCAAGGTAGTACGTGATTTGGCGGTTGAGATCGGTTTATTCGGGATTACGACGACTGCTTTGAGATAATCGGGGAGATGTTTTTGCTGTGAAAAAACTTTTTGCTTCTCCACCATTGCCGCATTAAATCCCCCCATAACTGCCGGAGTGATGTTATCGGGATGTGTTTCATACACAAGGGCATGATTGAGGATACGACGCTTGGAAACTTTCACCCCTGCGGCTTCATGGGCACAACTGATAGCGCTGACGATAACGGCAGATGAACTGCCTAAACCGCGCGACATCGGGATTTGGTTGTAAAATGTAAATTTGAAGTTTTGTCGTTTTTGAGTTAAGCGTCGGTAATGCTCATTAAAAATAGAGACGAAAAGATTATTCCCTTTGAGACGGGGATTATTTTCCCCCTCCCCTTTAATAGAGACGGCAAAAAAACGTGACGGCACCAGTTCGACTTGATTACGCAAATCGACGGCAAGCCCTAATGAATCAAATCCGGGTCCTAAATTAGCACTCGTTGCGGGTACACTAACGAACAAATAATTTCCTTATCCTACGGCATCAATCCCATAATAGGGGAGATTGTCCGAATTAAATTTTTCTAATTCTATCGTTTTTGGGAGTTCAAAACCGATAATCTCAGGTGAGGTAAGCGGTTCCAACTCAATGGTTGTCCTATTTTTAACAAAATAGAGCTTTCCAACTGCTTTGATGGGGCTATTTTGGTTAAAAAAGAAGGCATCCGTTGCCAAAAGGGGGATTTTTCGTGCAATACTGAGCGTTTTTAGAAAAATATAGGTGACTTTGATCCCCATAAAACTTCCCGGCCCTTTGGCATAAATAAAATGGGAGAAGGAATAACGTTTCAAGAGTGTGTCAAAAATTTCGACCAGCACATCCGAACTCATCCCCTCACTGCGAATCTCTTCGACTAAATTCCCATCTTTGTAAACTCCCACCAATACGGGGGAACTTAGCGCGATGACAAGAGCGTCATGCATACGCTTTCGCCAACTCTTTCGACTCAGCATGCGCGAGCTCAACGATTTCATAATTCGCCGGATCTTTTAAAAGTTCTAGCGTCAACTTATGGTTGAGATCATGGCTCCCTGCGAACGCTTCGTAGTTACCGATGAAATTCATCCCAATAAGCGACATATCGCCGATCGCATCGAGAATTTTATGCCGTACAAACTCATCGCCGAATCGAAGTCCCTCAGGGTTGAGCACTTTTTTATCATCCAATACGACGGCATTTTCCAAACTTCCGCCCAATGCAAGCCCTTTGGAACGGAGGTATTGTACTTCGTGGACAAATCCGAACGTTCGAGCACGTGCAATCTCTTTTTTATAATTCTCTTTGGTAAAAGAGAGGACATAGCTTTGCTGATCAATAACAGGGTGTGAAAATTTAATCGTAAAATCATAATTCATATCATTGGAAGGGATCAACTTAACGTATTTGTCCCCCTCTTGAACGATGACCTCTTTTTTAATACGCATAATTTTTTTAGGCTCGTCCTGAGCTACGATCCCTGCCTCTTCAAGAAGCATACAAAAACTCATAGAGGAGCCGTCCATAACGGGAACTTCATCCGCATCGACAATAACGCGAAGATTATCGACACCGTAAGCATAGATCGCCGAGAGCATATGCTCGATCGTCGAAATCGTAACCCCTTCGCGTCCGATAACCGTTGCCATTTTCGTATCAACTACATTAGCCGGAATCAGGGGTATCGATACTCCTGCATCACTGCGGTAGAAAACAATACCGCTGTTAGTCCCTAGCGGTTCAAGCCGTAATTTGACGGGGGAGCCTCGGTGCAAACCGATACCCACGAGTTCGACACTTTTACCGATCGTTGTTTGCATCATATGCGTATTATCCTTAGCTCTATTGTGAAATTATACCGTGTTTCAACGTTGGTTAATGATTAGTTTAGCGTTCTCAATAACACTGGTTATGTTGTCATAGATCCATTTCGTATCCATCCACTCTTCCGGACGGACTTCAATCCCTTGTACCAAAATACCGAAATGGAGATGATCTCCCATCGCATAGCCGCTAAGCCCCGTTTTAGCAATCGCTTGCCCCAATGCTGCTCTATCTCCCTCTTGGACATGAACTTCAGAACAATGTCCATAAAGGGTATAAAGGCCAAATCCGTGATCGATAATAGGCAAATTCCCGTAAATTCCGTTAGGCTGAGAGAAAACAACGTTACCGCCGTTAGATGACGTAATTGCTCCCATAGCAACACTCGCCAAGTCAAGTCCCATATGATAGGCTTGACTCACATTTTCTTGACCTTTATAACTGTAAATACGATGATCTCCGAAATCGGCTACTTTTTGACCGTTCACCAACGGATAAAAAGGTTCCGGAGTAAAGTCAATAATCATGTTTTTAGAGACTTTCGAGGTAATATCATGGATAATTTTCTCATTATCGGCACGTACTTTTTCGTTAATGATACGAAACTGCTCCAAGCGGTCATCTACCCCCGCCGTTTGTTCGTATTCATTCGCAAGTTCTGCGATTTTACCATCCAAGAAAGCATCACTGAGCTCAATATTGGAGACTCGGTAAACATGATCTTTGAGGCGAAGCGGTATGGCACTTTTTGTTTCATTCCCCGCACGGTCACGTGCAACAACACTGGCACTGAAAGTTTGCTCTTGAACAGGCCATGCAACCAAAGAAGCGTAATACCCCTCTTTCATAAAAGGCTGTGCGATAAATGTTTTTCCGAAAGAGGTTTCAATTTTAAGACTCTGCATATGAGGGTCTTCAGCTTTAAAAATAACAATCGCCGACCCCCCTTTTTGAATTTTATACGAGTTGGCGATGATAGCAAGAACCGGACGGCGCTGATCGATCACAAGAGTGATCTCCTCTTTATAGGTATTCCCCATAAATAGACCCCATAAGCTGTTGTCGGTCGCTTCAATTTTCAAGACGATAGAAGTCGCTTCAACTCTGCGTACCCCTTTAGGAGGGAGAATATCAAATACTTTTTTTATCTCTGAGGATTTCATGTTTTCTTCAGCGACTATCCACTCCTCATGCGGAGTTGCAATCGTCACTTTGTAAGATTTCAGCCCGCTTGCATCTTCCACATTTACGTGGATAGGGTCTCTAAAATTCCAATACCCATCTTGCGAAAGAGTAACTTTCGGTTCATCTCTCTCAAACAGCGGTGAAAACCCCATAAATCCAACAGCACTCAAAACCAGAACCACTATTATCCATCCAACAATCCCCGAATTGTTTCGGCCTCTTCTCACATAAACTCCTTTGTTATCATCACCAAAATATTTTTGACGAACTCATCATAATTTTCTTGTTTTAAACGCGTTCCTGCACGGCGTACATGTCCACCGCCGCCGAATGCAGACATGATTTTTGCGGCATCGACTGCACCATCGGTACGCAAGGAGAGTTTTACCCCTCCTTGCGGGTGTTCCAGCACCATAATGGCGGCTTGAACGCTTCGCATTCCTAAAGCCTCGTCCAATACGTTTTTACACTCTGAAACAGTAGCTCCGCTCTCTTCCAATAACGGAAGCGAAACCTCAAATACCGCAAGCCGAGCGTCTGCCAACAGTTTCATCTGCTTAAGCAGGATTCCCCGTATTCTCAAAGACGCAAGAGAACGGCGGCGGTAAAGCCACTCACTGCACATCGCATGATCAGCCCCGAGCTCCAAAAGTGCGTGTGCCATCGCAAACGTTTTTGAGCTGCATTCGGGTGCGCTAAAACATTTAGAATCATCGAGCAGCCCCGCGTAAAGCGAAAGCGCTATTTTACCATTGATTTTTATACCGTTGGCAACAAAATACTCATAAACGACTTCCGTAGTGCTAATCGCAGAACTATTGACCACGTTATACGTACCGAAAAAATCATTGCTGATGTGATGATCAAAATTGATAAGCGGTAACTCTTTTTCAATCCCAAGCCGAGTGTAACTGCCGCAGTCAAAGCTGATTGCACAATCGGCATCTTCAGGAAAACGGTCGGTTATTTTGTCAAACCACGGTAAAAAAGCAAGATTTGGATTCAACTCGTCCGAAACACAAAAAAGGGTGATTTTTTTTTGACTGCGAAGAAGGTAAGAGTAAAAAGCACACGCTGCTCCCAATGAATCGGCATCAGGATTTTTGTGTGCTATCAAAACGATATGTTTGGCTGATTCAATCAGAGATAAAGGCATTAAAGACTCATTCAATTGCTACAAATGCCGAGATTATAGCATTTAACTCCGCAATTACTCGATTACACTTTTAAGGACTCCCTCAAAATCTTTCTGCGCTTGCATCAATGCCGCCTTCCCATCAGGATCACTGACACGTGCACTGCTCATCCAGTTATAGACGCCCGGAAAGCCCATTACGATTTCATCGGCATCTTTTTTCTTATAGACCATCAACGTACACGGAGCAAATGCTGCTGCTTCGGGGCGGGTTTTGGCTACCGTATAGATTACTTTGAGTTTGCAGATAGAGTAAGTATCGTAAAAATCAAACGGTGAGGTTTCGCCAAGAACAAAGTTATAGTCGGTAAAGTTTGACATGACAAATCCTGCGGGTTTAAGACCGTCTTCGATCATCATCTCTGCCTCTTCTTTATCTGCAGCCCAGCTCTCTTTGCTACTCTCTTTGACATAGCGGCTAAGGAGTACCCCTTCTTGTGGAAGCGCCGTTTCACTCATCGTTACTTTTGCATTCGGCAATGCTTTTTTCAATGTTGCCAACGCCTCTTTTTCGATTAGAACAAACTCTTTTGCTTTAAACCCTGCTATTTTTGCCATAGCTTCCGCACTCAATATAGAGACATGAAACTCTTTTTCTCCGCTTCGTTGGTAAATACCAAATCCCATCGGAACAAAAATCCCCGCGTCAGGATTTGCTTTTACCAATGTTTCCGAATGGACTTTATGATACGCGGTCAAAAGATTGAACTGTGTAAAATCACTTTTCCCGAACTGGATTTTAAACGGCCCGTTCATTTCGCTGTTTGCTGAAATCACAAAACCATTGGCTTCAAGTGCCTTTTCAACAACAGCGGCATTGTATTTACCCTCCGCATTGGGAACACTAAATAGGTGTAAATCACCGCCGAAAAGGGATAAAAATCCCGCTAAAACTGTTATGAGTAAAATTTTCATGCTTACTTCCTTAAGGTTGAATGTAAAATGCGCCCTCGCTAGCGCGCTCGATCACTTCGGCAATTCCTGCACTGACAATCTCGACATCAGGAGTTAGCTGATCGGGGGTTATTTTTTTGGTCTCCATCGTATTGCCGCAAGCGACAAACTCGACACCGTACTGCTGGAGTGCTCGAACCCGAACGGCAATCTCTTTTTCACTTTTAAGCAAAGTGCGGATACCGTGATAATAGGCAACAATACGCAAGTGAATCTTTTCAGGTCCGTAAAATTTGAGAACATTATTTGCCGTACTGAGACCGTGATGAATAGACTCATCATCACCATGACTGATCCCCATCACCACTTCACGCGGTTTTTCGATAGAGGGCTCAGGCTGTGCAAAACGGACATCTCCAAAAGCAAGGGTAGAAAACAGACACCCTAAAAAAAGTAATCGTTTTACCATTATTCCCACTCCAGTATCCGATACGAAGCTTCGACATTATGGCGATGGGTTCCTTCGTAAAGTTTATACTTTTTATAGCTCTCCATACTCACTTTTTTAATCGTATCATCGATACTCAATCCCTCAGCGATTGCGGAGCGAATTTCGGTGCGCATTTGGGTGAAATATTCTCTCGTCATCGCAGCTGCGCCTTTGTCAGTGCGGTTCCCGTGTCCGCCGACAATGTGCGTTGCACCCAGTTTATCCACATCATCCAATGCCGCTATCCAGCCGTTGATATCTCCGCCCCGTACGGAGGGAAGTCTGTCGTTAAAGACTAAGTCGGCAGCAATCAGAACTTTGGATTTCGGCAAAAAGACAACCATATCTTTGGCTGTATGGGCTTTATTTTTTGCAATGATAAGCTGAAGCTTTTGATTGCCGATAGTGAGATTGGTATCGCTGCTGATCATCTCGGTCGGCAATGTCGGTTTCGTTGAAGCATACGCCTCACGAGAGATATAGGTTTGCATTCGGGTAGGCTCGCGCATATCCGCATTGATTTTAAAATCGTCAGACCCTAAGACTTTAATACCCTGCTCGGTAAAATAGTTATTTCCCAACCAATGGTCATCATGGATATGGGTGTTGATAACAAGTTTAACGGGGAGGGATTTAATCTTTTTCATCGCATTGTACGCCGACTCGGCATAGGCATACGAGGGACCGGTGTCGACGACAACGTATCCCTCTCCCGCATCGATATAACAGCTGTTAACGATGTTTCCGTTGTTGGTTTTATCCATAATCTCAGGCTTTCCAAAAAAACAGTGGACATCCGAGGTAATACGTACCGGTTTGAGAGCGTAATCGTACGCGCTCAAACTCGTGACGGCTAGCAATAAAGTTCCCAACAACGTTTTCATTACTCAGCCTTTAGAAGAGGTAGTTAACTTCGAAACGGTATTCGTTGTATGACTCACCGTCTACAGCTAAAGTTGGACTTGTTTTTGTAGATGCTTCAGCATCAATAGCAGCAAAACGGAATTTGAATTCCATATTCGGCAATGTTTTAAATGTTTGAATCAAGTCTAAATGTATGATTGAACGATCACTTAAATCAGATGCCACTGCCAACATTTTTTTATCATCGAAATCCATATCAGCGTATGACAGTGCCCCGATAAGTCCAGGAACAACTCCTGCTTTATCGAAATTATAATCGGCTTTAACCATCCATGATTGCGTATTGGCAATCCAGTTTAATTGAGCCATATCACGAGTATATCCACCTGTAGGGAATCCGCGCCATGGAGCAATGATATCGGCTTTATCAGCAACATCAGAATATCCTGCCATCAACGATAAAGGTCCATTAGCCAATACTAAACGTCCCATCCAAATATTCCCATCTACACTTGAAGGGTTAGTATATGAATTACGTGCAGTAAGATTTCCGCCATTAGCATTTGTAGCTGCTTTTCCATTTAACGAAGCACCTCCGATCTTACCTGCGCCATCATCCATTTGTCGAAGATAACGGAGACCCGGAGTCAATGTCCAAGCATTACCCACAGCAATTTGATAATTGGCCTCTGCAACCACTGTTGAAAAATATCCGTCAATACTGACATATTCTGCATCAAGTTTCAAATTAGGTATTGATTTATTCTCAACTATAGCCAATACCATCTCAGGATTCGCATCTTCGTTCGATGCACGAATATTTTTAACACTCAGCCCTTTGTGAACACCTGAATCATCATTCTGATAGATTTTGTCCACTTTACTTGATCCACTTGTACCACTATCATATGCCAAAATACTGTGAAAAGTTTGATGGTCGCGAAGTTTTTGGCTCATTACATATCCGGCACGAACTGTTGTACTTGGAATATCTTTATTCTCAACCATTGCCGCTTCAAAGGTATTTGGAATCATTTTAGTGTCATTTGTTGCGAGCAAAATACTGTCGATCCCTTGTCGCCCCACTTTAACATCTGTTTTACCTGCTTTGTACTCACCGTACGCTTCAGCAAAGACACCGATTCCGCTTTCTTTTCCATCAATACTGGTACGATAAGCATCTTTGCCTGCTTTACCTGAATTACTCGTTGTCCCTGGAACAAGATTTTCATTTGATATCGGTGTTGTACCATAAAAACCGACAGTAGCCCCTAAGCCGTTATAAAAACCTGTTTTATAGACTAAACTACCACCGATACCCCATACATTATTATCAGCAGTACCGCCAGCAACGTGGTATTCATTTTCCCAATCCCACCAAAACATATTGGATCGCATACGTCCATAAACTTCACCCTCGGTAAACATTTCACCGATAGAGTTTACCGCACCCGGTGCTTTTAGATATTCTATTTGACCGTTTGCTTTTAGATTGCGATCTTCTGTTTTAAGCGCATGCGCCGACGTTGCTAACAAACACGTAGCTGCTGCTACGATACTGAGATTGACTAATTTCATTCCTAACTCCTTAAGTTTTTAGATTGATGAAAGAGTGATTAACACCCTCTCGCACCTTTACGCGGACATCCGCAGTCATAATCCATCAAGCGGACATTGCTGTTGCCGCTGATGTTGACATTTTTCTGACGGCGAATGTATTGCGCTGTGACATCATACACAGGGCGGGTAAGAGAATCTTTAAGATTGCTTCCCGCATTTTGAAGATTACCGCCCCATGAAGAGACTTTGTAAACTTTTGTATCATTTAGAGGTTTTCCCCCCACCATTATGTTCGTAATCCGTTTGCCGGTAGCGGCTCCAACACGGATTTCGTATGTGACTCCGCCTAAACGACTCATATCTCCACCTTGTTGATAGAGCGGGTTCGCGTTAAACACGTTGTCCGCAATATCTTCAAGCAATGTACGGATATGAAGACCTGTCAATTCAAACGTGTAAACATTCGGATAGGTGATCGCCGTCATATCGTAAACATCGTCCATTGTGATCTTGTCACCGCCGAGAACAGTCGTCCCCCATCGGTATCCCGGAGTAAACGAGATATCCGAATCCATCGCGTCGATAATCGAATCGTTGATCAGCTGATCGAACGTCGAATGGAAGGTATCGCGTTTAAACAAGGTCGATTTGGTAATCCCCAACACTTCGGAAAGTTCGGAATCATACGGTGAATAAAGCTCTTTAACCAACGCTTCACCCTCAGGATCGGCAGGGATCAGATTTGACGCAACCGGAATCAGTTTGTACTCATACCCTTTGACCTTATGGTTTTGGATATCGATGTCCAAACGACCTACGTATTTACCGTGGCTTCCGGCGATAACAATCACCGTACCGTTAATCACCGTCGGACGCGGAGATGGATCGTGCGTGTGTCCACTGAGGATAAAATCGATCCCTTTGACCTGACGAGCCACCTCTTGGTCAACGCTGAAACCGTCATGTGAGAGAACCACGACACAGTCCACTTTTTCCTCTTTACGAAGTTTATCGACATAAGTTTGGAGAGTATCCAAGCGGAGACCGAAACTCCACCCTTGGGTAAACTCTTTAGGGTTTGCCGTAGAGGTAAACGGAAACGACTGACCGATAATACCGATCTTCGCACCGCCGCGCTCCATAATGGTATAAGGTTCAAAAATCAGCTCCTCAAAATCATCGGCAAACGAATCGTCACCGACGACGTTTTGAGAAACAAATTTCGCGTTCAACATCTCGATCAGCTCTTTGACACGTGTTTTGCCGTAGGTAAACTCCCAGTGACCGACCATGACGTCTACACCGAGGTAGTTTTGCGCTTTGACGATCGCTTCACCGCCGGTTTTGAGCGCAACGCCCGTCCCTTGCCATGTATCCCCAGAATCGAGAAGCATGACATTGTCCGCTCCGCGCTCTTTTTTGATATGGTTAATGAGGGTTTTCATGTGCGAAATTCCCCCCATTTTCCCAAACTTAGAGGCTAATGCATCAAAGTTCATAAAGGTATCGAAATAGGCATCCAAGGTTTTACCCTGCATCCCGTAATGTTTCAAAAATGATTCTCCGCATAAAAATCCCGGAGTTCCGGTCAAATTCGGCGCGGAAATCAACGTTGATGGCTCTCTCCAATAGAGAGGTTTAATGTGGGCGTGCATATCACAGATATGTAAAATCGTCACATTCCCTTTGGCATTGAATCCGTAAATATCTTTCAACCCCACTTCATCCGCACGTTTAGGTGCAGATGCCGCCGATGCGGCAGCAGGCAAACCGATCCCTAACGCCGCAGCGATATGGAAAAAATCTCTTCGTGATAAATCCATCGTTTAATCCTTAACGTTTTACGCTTGGAATAGCGATAGTATTCCCTTTGCTTTTGTTGGTGACGTACACTTCCAATCCAACCATCTCTTTTGAGCCGAGTG
>Ga0208373_1004840_pt1 | contig 11683 bp, 7 predicted proteins | sample RifOxyC2_FD_184036 | JGI IMG/M metagenome (GOLD analysis project Ga0208373, IMG submission 184036) | Soil microbial communities from Rifle, Colorado - Rifle Oxygen_injection C2 (SPAdes) | ecosystem: Environmental > Terrestrial > Deep subsurface > Rock core/Sediment | place: Rifle, Colorado... | reverse complement strand
CAGACAAAAGGTGCTGGAAAATAATAATATCAGGGTAACCCTTTCAAATAAAGGAGCCGCGATAAAGTCACTCGTTCTCAAACAATACAAAGCTGCCCGGCTTTTCCCCTCATCAGAAGCCAGCGGACAAATGTCAATTATAAATGCGGATGACCCTTCCAAGTACGCGCTTTCTGTTAAATATCCTGATTCCGCTGAGAACATTCAAATCGGGCTTTGGGAGACAATGACAGAAACAAAATCCTCTATAATTTTTCGTTATACAACCTCCCAAGGTTTAGCTATTTATAAAGCGTTTTCTTTAAACAACCATAGTTACGCTTTAGATTTTTCGCTCAAACTGGAAAATATCTCTTCTGAACCTATTATTCCCACTTTTATCATACAGGGTATAGAAACTATTCCACCGGAATTATACAATACCTCAGATATCACCGGACTGTACGCCTATACTAACCCGCCGATTACCGAAACAACTAAAAGTCAGGAAATTAAATGGTATCTGGAGCAGCCGGCTCCAGCCAAGATGAAAAAAGAGATGGACAAAAAAAATAGTCCGTCGTTTACCCTGGTATCAGGGCAGGACAACGTCTACTGGACTGGCATCACCAATAAATACTTCGCCTCTATTTTGGCACCATCATCCATAGCCGATATAAACATTTACGGTTTTAATGTCATCGGCTGCCCGGCATTAAATAATAACTCCACCCCATATTCAAATTTGGGATTCTATATCCAGACTAAATCTCTAAGCATTGGCCCCAAGGAAACAAAGAGCATTGACTTCGTTTTTTATACCGGACCAAAAAAAGCGTCTGATTTATCTGTGTTTTCTAACCTGGGCTTTGACAAACTATTATCCTACGGCTGGTTTGGATTTATCAGCAAGATTCTCCTTTTTATCCTGGGTGGGCTGTTCGGACTTTTCAAAAATTACGGCGCGGCTATTATCGTCCTGACAGTTATCGTAAAGTTAATCATGTTCCCTGTCACCAAAAAAGGGCAGGTTTCCATGTATCACCTTCAGAAGCTCCAGCCCCGTATTAAGGCGCTGCAAGCACAATATAAAAACGATAAGCGCAGATTCGGCGAGGAGCAAATGAAATTATTTAAAGAGTTCGGAGTCAACCCCTTAAGCGGGTGCTTGCCCATGCTGCTTCAGATACCGGTTTTTATCGGATTGTACTGGGGACTGGCTCAGGCCATTGAACTGCGCCAATCACCGTTTATGCTTTGGATTACAGACCTATCCCAGCCAGATCAGCTTTGTAAACTGCCGTTTCCTATTTTAGGCGCTCATTACCTCCATGTCCTGCCCCTGATTATGACCGTTTCCTGGCTGATTCAATCGCTCACTCAACCCAAATCACCAGATCCACAGGCCCGCCAGCAGCAAAAGATGTTCCTCTTTATGCCCCTGGTATTCGGAATAATGTTCTATAGCGTGCCCTCGGGCTTGACCCTTTACTGGTTCACCAGCACTCTGCTCGGTATCGTAGAACAAATCCTGATTAAGAAATATTATTTCAGGTAGTATGGTCACAGATACTATCGTCGCTGTTTCCAGCCCCATCGGAAACTCTCTTAAAGGCATAGTCCGCCTTTCAGGCAGCCAGGCCTTTAGCTTGATGGGAAAACTCGCAGGAAAAAATATTCCTAATAATTCCTGGTCCTCCTACAAACTAAAATTAATCCTGCCCTTAAAGAATACTTCCACTGGCATTCCTCTTCCAGTAATGCTTTACCTGATGCCAGCCCCAAACTCATATACCCGTGAAGATGTAGTGGAAATTCACACCCTCGGCTCAAAGCTCTTGCTGGACGGACTGCTCCAATATTTTATAAGTAAAGGCGCCTGCTTAGCCCGGCCCGGCGAATTCACCAAGCGCGCCTTTACCAACGGCAGAATTTCACTGTCGCAATCAGAAGCGATTCTTAATATCATCCATTCTTCCACTGAACGCCAGCATCAAATAGCTGTTACTCAATTGCATCGGCACTCTTTTCGGAAACTCAATGTAATAACCGGACAACTGCTTGATCTAGTCTCCCAGATAGAGCTAACTCTTGATTTTTCCGATCAGGACATAGAAATAATCACACCCAATCAAATAAAAACCTCTCTCGAGCATATTATTATCGAAATTAGTAAAAATATAAAAGCGTCCTCTGAGCAGGCTGTAAATACGGATGGAGTCATTTGTATTCTTTGCGGTCGTCCAAACACAGGAAAATCCAGCCTGTTTAACCGTCTGGTTCGGGGTCGCCGGAATATTGTTTCGCCTATCTCCGGCACCACCCTCGATTATGTTGAAGGGAAATTGATCTATAAAAATACTTCATTTAAGATATTTGATACCGCCGGAATATCCCGAGAGAAACGTCATAAGGGCTATCCGGAAGCAACAAAGGGGGTACCCAAGGCTGACATAAACCTGCTGGTTGTTGACAATCCCCGCGGATTGATAAAGCAGGACCAGAATATTCTCAAGCGCCTTCATCCGGCTAAAACTATCGTGGTAATGAATAAAATTGATTTGGTGCGCAGGGGTTCCGTATTCATAATTCCTGGTTTCAGGGGTTTCCCTTGCAGCGCCCTGACGGGCGCGGGTATCCCCGAACTCAAAAATGGAATTATTAATATAGTGCAAACAACTCCGCCGGAACGCTCATCAGACCAGACGCTTATTACCATGCATCAGCAGGAAGCCCTTACCGAATGCCTGGCGCGCCTAAATAAAGCGTTGACCGGCGTAAAAAACCGGATACCTTATGAATTCATCACGCTGCATCTTAAGGATGCCTTAGCGCGATTAAACGCGGTCTTAGACGATTTTACCTCTCGGAAAAACTTTGCGGCTGAAGACATCCTCGATAACATCTTCTCCAAGTTTTGCATTGGGAAGTAATCCGGCTAAAAAGTCGGGTTGTTTATGGCTTTTTTGATTTCTGGTGTCTTTTTACCTCGTAGGCATCAACAATGGATTGAACCAGGTGATGGCGGACAATGTCAGCCCGGGTTAAATAACAAAAGGCAATGCCCGGGACATTGGCTATGATTGATTGGGCCTCAACCAGCCCGGAGGCTTTACCTAAAGGCAGATCTATCTGGGTAACATCGCCGGTAACCACAATTTTTGAATTCTGACCCATCCTCGTCAGAAACATCTTCATCTGTTCTGAAGTGGTGTTTTGGGCTTCGTCTAAAATCATAAAGGCATTATCAAGATTGCGTCCGCGCATATAAGCCAACGGCACGACCTCAACAATCTCGGTCTCCATCAATCTTTTGAGTTGCTGGTATTCAAGAAATCCGTTAAGAGCATCGTAAAGCGGTCTCAGATACGGATTAACCTTTTCCTGGTAGTCGCCAGGCAGAAATCCCAGGCGTTCGCCGGCCTCAACCGCCGGACGACAGAGAATTATTTTCCGCACCTCGCCTTTTTTAAATGACGCCAATGCCCGGGCTACGGCTAAATAAGTTTTACCGGTGCCGGCCGGACCGATGGCAATGACGATATCATTTTCATATAAAACCTTAAGGTAATTTTCTTGACCCTCGGTGCGCGCCTTGACCGCAAATACATCATTTGGCATAGCGGCCCGACCAAACATTCGGTCCGGCAAGCCTCCTCCGCCTAAATATTCTGAATTCTGGATTTTCGCATTGCCGTTTATCAGGTTCATTACCGTCTCTTCTGTAATTGCCCGGCTGGACAGCATTTTAGATAAAGCATTAAATGCGGTTTCTACCGATTGTTTTTGTCCCGTAATAACCATCTCACGGCTGCCACCCCGGGACGACTGCATAATAATCTTAACCCCCAGTTTATTGCGAATGAGTTTCAGGTATGAATCATATGGTCCAAAAACATGAAGTAAGTCAACGGTGTCGGGCAGCCTTATTTTGTGTCTGAATTTCATAAATTAACACCAGCCTTTAATGCTATCCGTACAATTGCAATAATAGAAACGCTGCCACCGGCGCTGCGAGCAATAAACTGTCGCTCAAATCCAGAATTCCACCCATCGGACCGAGCATACTGCCGGAATCCTTAACGGTACAAATCCGCTTGATGTACGACTCAAATAAATCGCCCAATTGGGCCACGAATACAATCATCAGGTTAATAATAAATATCAGCCAGAATGGCGTTACTGAATTAACCATATTCATGGACCTAGACGGCAGGAAATAAAAACCTATCATTCCAAAGATTGAGGCGCCAAGTAAACCGGCTATAAAACCCTCTACAGTTTTATTGGGACTAATTTTTTCAGCTAATTTATACCGGCCGAAGCGAGTGCCCCAGAAATACGCGACGCTGTCGCCGATTTTAACCATGGCAATAAAATAAAGAACCAGGATTATGCCTTGCGCCCGTATCCGGGCTAAGGACCAAATGGGCACATAGACATAGACAAACCCAAAAAACAGGATCAGAATATGATGAAAATCATTTATATGCTTAAGATAATATAAAATAGCAATAATAATAAATACCGTAAATGTCAGCAACATCGGCGTATCCCACATCATTAACTGGAGATAAGACGCATATTTCGAGAATCCAATAAACTTTGGGAATGTCCAGAGCATCCAAAGAATAATTACTCCGCAAAGACCGGTCATAACCGGAAAATGCCAGGGGAGTTTTATATTAATATTCCAGTATAATTTGGTGAACTCATAAAAACAGAATGACGAAAACACAGCCATGATGATATAAAACCCTGTCACTCCGCCGAAAAAACCGTCAAAAACCAGAAGAAAGGCAATAAACGCAATAAGATTTACGCTGATAGTCAGGCGTTTTTTCAGGGTTGAGAATTTTGCTGCTTTTACGGTTTTTTGCCCTTGTTCCGTAGTGGTCTCGTCAGGCTTATCTTTTAGTAATTCATTCATACATTTTTAGCAATATCAGTTCTGTAAAATGAGCCGTCAAACGAAACCTGTTTTATGGCATCATAGACCTTTTGGCGCGCTTGGGAAAAGTCCTGGGCCCGGGCGGTTACGCCTAAAACCCGGCCGCCTGAAGTTACCAACTTACCGTCTTTTAAATCCGTGCCTGCATGAAAAACCTGAAGATTCTTATTGCCTGACAGACCGCCAAGTTTTATCTCATCGCCTGATTTAGGACTACCCGGATATCCCTTGCTGGACATAACCACACATATGGCCGGTTCACTATGCCATTCAATAGGCTTTATCTTATCCAGTTTCTGCTCCACCACCGCCATCAATATCGGCACTAAATCACTTTTGAGCCTCATCATCAACGGTTGGGTTTCCGGGTCTCCGAAACGGACGTTGTATTCCAGCACCTTTATTCCGGCCGGCGAAACCATCAATCCCGCATAGAGAACCCCTTGATAAGGCTTATTACTTGAATGCATCGCATGAATCGTGGGCACAATTATTTCTCCGACTATCTTATCCATCATTTTAGAAGTCACAAATTTAACCGGCGAATACGAACCCATTCCGCCGGTATTAGGGCCTCTGTTATCGTCCATCAATCGCTTGTAATCCTGGGCCGGCTCCAGAACGGCAATAGCCTTGCCGTCGGTCAGAGACAGGACCGAAACCTCCTTGCCCACCAGGAATTCCTCAATCACTATTTTATTCCCTGATTCACCGAATATTTTATCCTTCATTATCCTGGTTACCGTATCCTGAGCCACATCCTTATGTTCACATATTATAACGCCCTTGCCGGAAGCCAACCCATCTGCTTTAATTACAATCGGCATTGATACTTTAGTCAGGTAGTGCATCGCTTCATCAAGTGATGCAACCACTTTAAATGAAGGCGAAGGAATGCCGTACCTCTTAAGCAGCTCGCGGGTAAATACCTTGCTGCCTTCCAGCTCTGCGGCGCTTTTGGTCGGGCCAAATATCTTCAGCTTGGCCTTACGGAACTCATCCACAATTCCTTTAACCAGCGGCATTTCAGGTCCGACTACAGTCAGGTCTATCTTTTCTTTTAAGGCAAAATCCCTGATTTTATCTATCTCGCCGGCGTTAATAGGAAGACATTCGGCCAGATGGCTAATCCCCGGATTACCCGGAGCGGCATATATTTTCTTGACCAGCGGCGACTGGCTGATTTTCCAAACCAGGGCGTGTTCTCGTCCGCCTGAACCAACTACTAACACCTTCATTTTAGTTTATCTTCTCTTGCCATTTTAAATACCACAATCATGACCCCTAACCTATCTCCCTTAAACGTGACTCGACCCGATAATATCCTGTAAAAGGTCGCATCTCGTTATGATCTGAACCAGGTTCAGAGTTATTTTTGGGAATGCTTTTTTAACTGTATCAGCTTTTTATAAAGACCAATATACTCCCTGCTGCTATGCCCCCAGGAAAAATCCTGGGCCATGGCATTCATCATTAATTGCCTCCAGGACTTTTTATCCTGGTAAAGAATCAATGCTGATTTAATAGCTCCCAGCATTTCGACCGAATAATAATTCTTAAAAGAAAAGCCTGTGGCGGTTCCCGCCTTAAGATCTTTAGGCGTATAGTTATTGATGCTGTCAGCCAATCCGCCGGTCTCGTGAACAATCGGGATTGTGCCGTACTTTAATGCGTATAATTGATTCAAGCCGCAAGGTTCGTATCTGGATGGCATTAGAAACATATCCGCTCCGGCCGTAATCAGGTGTGCCAGAGAATTATCAAATGTAATATTGGCTGATACCTGCGCTGGGTATTTCCGAGATATTTCCCTGAACAGCTGGTGGTATTTCTCTTCCCCGGTACCCAATAAAACAAATTGGCATCCGGTCTTGATAATCTCATCAAAAACACCTGAAACCAAATCAAATCCCTTTTGAGAAGCCAGGCGTCCAATCATTCCGATTATCGGGGCCTCTACAACCGGCAATCCGCATTTTTTCTGTAGTGCCTGTTTGCTTTTTCCCTTGCCGACAATTTTACTTTCCGTATATTTTACCGGAATAAACTTATCCACTGCCGGATTCCATTGGTTATAGTCAACCCCATTAATGATACCATGAAGGTCTCCGGCGCGTTCGCGCAGAACTCCATCCAGCCGCTCGCCGAACAAAGGTGTTTGAATTTCCTTGGCATATCGCGGGCTGACCGTGGAAAGCATATCCGCAAAAACCAAGCCACCCTTTAAAAAATTAACCTTTCCATAAAACTCCAGTTGTTTGTAATTAAAGTATTCCCAGCCCAGCCCAACAAGTTTCATATCCCAGTGCCAGAACACTCCCTGGTACGCCAGATTATGCACAGTCAGCAGGGTTTTTACGCCAGCCAGATGCGGATCTTGCTTATAAACCGTCTTAAGATAGACCGGAATAAGCGCGCTCTGCCAATCATGGCAATGAATAATATCACATTTTAATCCCAGCGCTTTAATGGCCTCCAGAACAGCCAGCGAGAAAAATATGAATCTTTCCGCGTTATCTTTGTAGTCTCCTTCAGCGGTGCCATACAGATAGTCCCGCTGATAATATTCGTCGCGCTGGATGAAATAAACATCTGTTTTTTGTATTTGCGTTTTCCATATGGTCCCGGACACCAGGTTATCGCCGATTTTAACATTAACTGTGATACCAGTGGAAATAAGATTTGAGGTGTTGTTTTTGACCTGCTTATATAGAGGCAAAAAAACCGTGGCTTTAATATTGGATTTATTCAGTTGCGGTGCCAACGCCCCCAGGACATCCGCCAAACCACCGGTCTTGGCAAACGGCACCATCTCCGCGGCGACCTGACAGACATTTATTTTAGTCATTAAACGCTAATCTCCTTAAGGTATTTGGTGGCGTCTTCGGGCGGAACCGAATTGATATAAAATCCCGTGCCCCATTCAAAACCGGCAACCCGGGTTATCCTGGGAATAATCTCGATATGCCAGTGGTAGTATTCGGTTTCATCCATGGTAAACGGAGTGGTATGAATCAGCATATTGTAGGCCGGATTATTGAGCGCCTTTTCCAGTTTCATGAATACCTTCTTGGCTATGCGCGCCAACGCCGGTATCAGATGCGGCGGTATCATTTCAAAATGAGTCAGGTGCTGCTTGGGCAAAATCCAGGTCTCAAATGGGAACCTTGAGGCAAACGGACTAACGGCAATAAAATGTTCGTCATTAATCACCACCCGTTCATCATCCTCCACCTCCTGATGAATAATATCGCAGAAGATACAGCGTCCCCGGTACTGATAAAACCCCTCTGAGCCTTTCATTTCTTGCAGGATACGAATCGGCGTAATCGGAGTGACGACCAATTGCGAGTGGGTATGTTCCAGTGACGCCCCGGCCCGATCGCCTACATTTTTAAAAATAAGTCCGTACGCGAAACGATTATCCTTTTTCAGGTCCGACATCCGGGCCTGGTAAGTCTGGAAAATAAGCTGGATTTGTTCTTCGGGCAACGGCGCAAATGACGTGACATGCTGGGGGGTTTCGATAATAACCTCATGAGCTCCGACGCCGCGCATATAATCGTATAAACCCTTACCTCGCTTATCAATATTGCCCTCAATGGCTAATGCCGGGAATTTATTAGGCACCACTCTGACCAGCCAATCTTTATCGTTAGGGGCGGAAAACGGCTTCCGGATGGCGTGTATTTCCGGCGGCGTTATCTTCTCGTTACCTTCGCAGAACGGACAGTTGGCCGTTGACTTGGGCGGCCCAACCGGGTCCGGCTTGAAATCAACCGGCCGCTTGGCCCGCTCCGAAGCCACTATTACCCAGCGTCCTAATATGGGATCTTTTCTTAATTCAGACATAGTTTTTAGGTTATCTCTCTTTAATGTTTCGCCTTACGCCATCCAATCAATATGCGCCAGGTCTTCTGCCGGCACCACGAGTTTTATCGGTAAGCTATCCGGATACCGGGCAATCAGTCGATCTAAAGAACAGTCACAAGGCTTATCATTGCCGCCTAAAACAGAATAAGCCTCGACAAATAATTCTATCGGCTCGCCTGACTTGAAGCCCAAAACATCCAGCGGGCAAAGAATTTCTGCTATCTCGCTGATGGCCACTGTATCCAGCGCCTCCCTAATTATCTTGTTATTCTCGTCCAAAATACTAAACCGCGGATTAGCATTGGTGTCACGGATAATAACTTTTCTCTTAAACGGCTTCAAGAAGTTCAGCACAAAATATATTCCGTCCGGGAACGCTCCTGAATTTTTTAACTTATGCGCCCCGGCGCTGTCATCCGAAGGATCTATTCGCAAGCAAATATTAGCCTTATCAAAGCCAAAAAATATACGGGAAATTACCTTGCCCGTGTTGAATGAACGGTCCATAGACGCGCTGCCCTCTGAAGCGGTGTCAAATTGCCCGGCTGCCAGCCATTCAAAATAATCGCTCCTCTTGCCATCCAGCTTGATATCCAGTAATCCCCAGGGCAAGGTATGTAAATCCTTCTGGCGGCGCTCCTTTATCTGGCGATGCAGATACTCCGGCACATTTACCCCAAGAATCTGGTAAGCGCTCATCAGATGCTTCCTGAATAAAAGATCAAACTGGTCATCCAAAACCGAGGAGTGCTCGTGCCCGAACCACCAAAACCAATCACTGCCCTCGGCAATATAAATGCTTTCCATGGCCTTATCAATCATTGATTGGTCCGCGCCTTTTGCTATCTGCTCCTTAACCATCTCCCGGGTCTGGGCCAAGTATTCCCACGCCTGGCGGTCCTCGTTATGCCCAACCCAAATGGAAAAATTGTGATTTATCCAGGAGCCGGCATAGATGGTATCCAGCTCCTTAACCGGCGGATGCTCCCGCAGGTAATCGCTGATGCGCACGGTTTCTATCTCCTGGTCATTGCTCAGCCGCTCGTAAAGCAATCTTAAAAATTCTATTCCGTTATCCGGATAATATTCCCAGGGATTTTCGCCATCAAGAATAATACTCACCAGAGGCGCTTCCTGGTGCACCCGGCTGGCCCCGGCTTTTATCTCGTTAATCAGGTGCTCTACCGCGTCAGACGCCTTCCAGCGCTGGTATTGAAACCCGATAAGATTGGAAAGATTCTGGTCCCGGAATATCACCGCCAAATTTCTCGTTCGATACGGCTGGTATAAATCGTTCAGAAAACCCGAGAAATGGTCTGATGATTTGCCCAGTGTCTGGGCCAGAATCTCCTCATCGCTGGCAAAATATTGGACATTTTGTTCCACCAACAGCGGCACCATAGACGGGGCGACCGAACCTTCGGCCGGCCAAATGCCCCTGGCCTCAACTCCAAAATGCTCCTTATAAAATTTCATTGCCTCAACCACCTGCCAGCGGGCGTCTTCAAACAAAGCCTTCTGGTCAACTGCCGGCAGCGCTGCGTTAGGCATGGCCTGCAGGGTTGAATTCATGTTACATAACAAAGGCAGAATCGGATGGTAAAAAGGCGTGGTGGTAATTTCTATTTGTCCGGCATCCTGCAGCTTTTTGTGCAAGGGGATAATCTCCGCCAGATACTTCATTTGTTTCCGAACCATCAGGCTCTTGTCGTCCTCGGTGTAATTGCGCCCTTTTTGCTTAAGTGTTTGCAGTTCTTTATCGCGTTCTATTATCAACGGATGGAGCCAAACCAGCGAACTGCACACCAAAAGATCGGTAAAATCCTGGTCCGTCAGATTCTTAATAAGTTTTTTAACGGCCTGCCCGTTTTTCGGACTTCCGGTCAAAAGATTCCCCGGGGTTCCGGAATTTTGCGCTGGCTCAGCCACTGTTTTCTGGCGTGCCGCCTGATAAATCGCATAAAGCTCTTTGTAACGCGAGCAGGCTCCTATCATATTCTGCGGATGAGCCAGAAATGCGTTCTCCAGTATATACTGCTTATCCTCCGGGCTTAACTCTCCGGTCGGCTTCTGGCTTAGTGATAGTAATGGGTCCGTATCGCCAGCCAAGTATTCATTTATCTGCTTCAGAAGCGACGGCACCAGATTAAAATTAGCCCTGATTTTAGGGAATTGCTCAATCAGGGCGGCCATCCCGTAATAATCCTTGATTCCATGCAGCCGCACCCAGGGCATTTGGAACTCACCAGAGACCGCGCCAGCGCCCTTTGCGCAGCAATGGTCGGGAGTACCCACCGGAACGCACCGGGTACACTCACCAGAGACCGCGCCAGCTAACTCTGCCTTAGCCGCTCCAACACCAGGCAGCCGGTAATAGGGCTGGTGGTGATGCCACAAAAATGCCAGGTATATCTTTTTGCTCATTAGATTATCAGCGTCGCATAACGCTATTAAAGGTGAGGATTAAAATCGCTTACTTAACAAATTACCTGCCCGACTTAACAGCCAGTCAGGCGGGTTGGCAGATAATACTAAACCCTCTAAAACGGGTCAAGAAAATATATCTCCTGATAAAATCAGCCGTGCTCGCTAGTTTATCAGCACCAAGCTATACCAGTTTTGCTGTTTTCCGTGCGCTCCCGTCCCGTACGGGCCGGGATGCTTCGTTTCAGCCTTGGAATCAATCTATTAACACTAAACTATACCAGTTTTGCTGTTCGTCCTTATTTTTAAGCGTTTTTAAGGTCAGTCCTTGCTTGCGAACCGTTGAGAAGACATCAATACCCACGGCTTGCATTGCCGGCCGGGCTTTCTTGGGCGCCCGGCAAGGATGGGGGTACCGGCACTCCTTGCACACCGCGCAATCCGCCAAACTAAAGG
>Ga0208373_1004839_pt1 | contig 11687 bp, 13 predicted proteins | sample RifOxyC2_FD_184036 | JGI IMG/M metagenome (GOLD analysis project Ga0208373, IMG submission 184036) | Soil microbial communities from Rifle, Colorado - Rifle Oxygen_injection C2 (SPAdes) | ecosystem: Environmental > Terrestrial > Deep subsurface > Rock core/Sediment | place: Rifle, Colorado... | reverse complement strand
CAAACTCTCCCGACATATCATCAAAATTTATTTCTCCCTGATTTTTCTGCTCTTCAAAATTTATCTGCTCACCAATCTCGTCTTTCATTTTTTTTGCTGAACCCTTCCAGTAATCCACCACCTTTCTCACCTCCTCGTCTGAAACAAACGCTCCCTGAATACGACGCGGCTTGGAAGTATCCCCAGCAAGATAAAGCATGTCTCCGTTTCCTAAAAGTTTTTCCGCACCTGACATATCTAAAATAGTTCGCGAATCAATCTGTGTCGCCACCTGCAAAGCAATGCGGCTGGTAATATTTGCCTTGATAAGTCCAGTAATGACTTCTACCGAGGGTCTTTGAGTTGAAATTATTAAATGAATTCCTACCGCGCGAGACATTTGCGCAAGACGAATCACGGAACCCTCCACCTCTCTTGGAAAACTCATCATTAAATCGGCCAACTCATCTATCACTATCACCAAATATGGTAACACCAACGAAGCATCATCTCCGCCATTTATGATTTGAGAATTATAGCCATCTATGTCACGGTTTCCCGCTTCTGATAAAACTTCGTATCTTCTTTCCATTTCTTTTACCGCCCAGCGCAACGATTGTATTGCCTTTTCTCTTTCTATCACAACCGGCGCTATTAAGTGTGGAAGGTCTTTATAGGCAGACATTTCCACGCGCTTGGGATCAATAATTAAAAATCTTAACGTGCGCGGAGAATTTCTATAAAGCATACTATTTATGACCACATGCAAAGCCACGCTCTTACCGCTACCTGTGGCACCTGCGATTAAAAGGTGTGGCATTTTTGCAAGATTGGCAAACACCGCTCCGCCAGTAACATCGCGTCCCAAAGAAAAAAGTAAGGATGATGGATGTTCAAAAAACGCTTTTTCCGCCAAAATGTTTCTGATCCTTACACGAGCTACACTCTTATTGGGAATCTCTATTCCCACAAGCGAACGCCCTGGTATGGGCGCCTCGATTCTTATTGGGTGCGCGGCTAAAGCCAAAGCCAAGTCGTTTTGTAGTGATGTAATTTTTGAAAGCTTTACTCCTTGCGCCGGCTTTAATGTATATTGCGTTACTGTTGGCCCCACATTAATTTCGGCCATTTCAACCGAAAGGCCAAATGTTTCCAAAGTTCTTTTTATAATATTTGAGTACGCCTTAGTGTCTCCGCTGGACGGAATCTCCCTGTCCTCTTCCAAAAGATTCAAGGGGGGCAGAGGATAATTTGAAGCAAAGGATGCGTAAAGTTTTTTATTTTTTTTACTTTCTAAATTTTTATCATCTGGAGGTGATTTTATTTTTTGCAAATCTTTAGATTTTTCTCCACTTGGCGGACTATCAGATTCTTCATGGCTAGATTTTTCCGGTTTATTCAACTGTAATTCTTCTGCGCTTGCAACCGCATCTTCGTCTTTTTTCTTATAGTCATTCCAGACACGAGCGATAGATATATTAAAAACAATAATCAAAGAAACTATCATATCCGAAAAATTTTATAAGCGGCTCTCCCACCATCCAGCCAACATATCCACCGTATTTTGCGCCTTCATTCATTAATTGAAAAATCCCCAGCCCACTTAATAAAAGGAGTCCTCCACCGATTAAAGAAGTTTTATACAAACTATGCTCGTCCTGAGATGTTAAAAATAAAACGGCTACCACTATAAAAATAATAGGTATCAGGAAAAATCCTATTCCTAAAACTTTTTGCATCACAGAATAAAAAAAGTCTCCCACGCTTCCCGCCCAACCAAAAGCTCCCAAAAGCATTATCAAGGCCAGCGCAAGCAGCGCTATTCCCCAGACAGACCTTTGAGCTTCAGGATGTAGATCCAAGAATTTCTTCACTTCTTTCTTATTGTTTTTAAAGACAACCTCATCCAAATCTACTTCTTGGTCTTTTTGTTTTGAATTTTTTTTGTTTGCCATAAATTAAACTTGGACGGATAATTTTTTAAGTTTTTCTATAAATTGCTCGAGATGTTTTTTTGCCGTCTCTCTATCCATTGCCACCTCAGCCTCCATTTCAACATCATACCACTCATCTTGAATTTCAGGACTAAAAGAATTGTAATTAAAATCATCCAAAGATTTTAAAATTTCTCTAATCTCGGCATCAATTATTTCTATGCTTTCATGAGTTAATATCTGTTCAATATCTTTTGGTTTTTCCGCCATAAACATTTAATTAGCTTATCACAACAAAATTATATCATAATTCCGCACCTTTAAAACAGTTTGGATGAACTCAATCAACAAATACTTGACAAATCGTAAAAAAGGAGTATAGTAAAAATAACGCCAACACTAGACTTTTCGATAGTGAGCTCATAGTGAGCTCCTCCTATCAAAAACCATAGATCACGCTCTTTAAAAACACGGAGGTTGCAATGTTCGGACCCAAGGGTTTTGTGTTTGTGTTTTTTGCGGTTTTCTTTTTTGCACTGCCGCCCTCTTTGGACACTTTAGCACAATACGGACCGTTTGTTTTTGTAGCCGTTACTTCACCCACGATTTCTTCGGAGACAATCAACGATCCGCCCACCGATCCTCGCGAAGAAAAGCTGGAAAGTCTTGACCGAGAAATCGGCTACCTGGAAGATCAGATCGAAAGCTACAACAACTGGATTCAGGACGCCCTAGAAGACAACGACAACATCGGCCAACAAATCCACAACATGGACTCAAGTTCGGAGCACTTCCAAGAAATAATCCAGGATCTGGGCAACGGAATAAACAGCAACCATGAAAGAATCGCGCGCTACGGGGAATACATCAATGACAGCCGGGAAAAAATCGCGGAACTTACGGATAAACGGTACAATTTAAAAAAAGACATCGACGAAAATCCGTTTCATCCGAAAACAGTTCCTGTGGCAACACCCGACCCAACTCCCCAAACACCAAGCACGCCAACAAATAATTAACAATCAGCGACCCCGACTCCATGTCGGGGCGCTTTCTTTTTGCTTAAAATAAAATGTGGTATCATGTAACTATATTAATTAAATTAAAAAAAACAAATATGTCTATTATATATTTTATCGCCATTGCCATAGTGCTAGCTGCAGTATGGGCTATATTTTCCTATAACTTGCTAGTCACACTAACAAACCACGCCAAAGAAGCCTGGTCCGACATAGACGTACAACTGAAAAGACGCCATGATCTTATCCCCAATCTAATAGAAACAGTGAAAGGATATATGACGCACGAAAAAAACGTTTTGGAAGATGTTACCAAAGCCCGAACCCAAGCTTTGTCAGCGCAAAATTTGTCGGATAAAGACGCCGCTGAAAATCAGCTCTCCAGCACCCTTAAGTCTCTTTTTGCAGTTTCAGAAAACTACCCCCAACTTAAAGCGTCAGAAAATTTTATGGAGCTTCAAAGAGAACTTTCCGACACAGAAAATAAAATACAGGCAGCTCGCAGATTCTATAATTCTAATGTACGTGATTTAAATATCAGAATTGAAAAATTCCCGCCCTCATTAATCGCACAAATGTTTCATTTTTCAAAAATGGAACTTTTCGGACTGGAAAGTCCTGCCGAAAAAGAAGTGCCCAAAGTTTCTTTTAAATAGTGCTTATTTTTATTATTTATAAACTAAAAAACTTTTAAATGTATGAAAACATTTTATTGCAAAGATCTCGGCATGGCATGTGATTTTGTCGCTCAAGGCGAAACAGAAGAAGAAATTCTCGAAAAAGCCGCCGTCCACGGAAAAGAAGCTCACGATGTTGAACTGGATGAAGAAAGAAAAGAAATGGTAAAAAAAGTCATAAAAGAAGAATAAAATAAAACATCCCCGCTTTACGGGGATGTTTTTATAATTGAAAATTGACATCATGATATATATTAAATAGTATAAAACCAGCACATTTAAAAAGGAGGCCCGCATGCCCATCATAGCCGAGGGAAAGAAAATTCTAGTGGTCGCTATTGTTGGCAGATATTATGCCGCCAAAAAAGATGGTAGTCCCGACTATGATAAGATTGAAGAACATATTCAGCTAGCAGAAAAATTTGCTGTAGAAATCTGGGATGCTGGATTTGCAGCTTTTACTCCCCACCTTAATACCAGACACTTTGAAACTAAGGCTAAAGTTTCCGAGGCCCGATATCAAGCCTTCGATCTTTTTATTCTTAATAAAATGGATTGCGTTTTCGCTTTACCTAACTGGAAAGAAAGCAGGGGCGGGCGCAAAGAGATCGAGGTAGCATTGGAAAATAAAATTCCTGTTTTTGATAGTATTGAAGAAATGATCAAGTGGCGTGATAAAATTGATGGATACAAAACATTGGACACGACGCAGTGTGTTGATCTTGATAAAATCGCTGAGGGTTTAGGCGCGGAAAGAGTCGGAAAGGTTTCGACTGGAGCGGGGTTTTTTGGCGCTCAACAAACAGCGCTGGATGTAGAAAATTTAAAAAAGAGGACGAAAAATAAAAGACATAAAAGTAAAAAATGATACATAATAACAAGCCGGAAAACCCCGGCTTTTTTATATTTATATTTTCTTTAAAAATTAATTTGATTTTCTAGAATAAAAAAATTATAATTCAACCATTAGAAAATCTGATTTATGGCTACTTTATATACTCACGCCTCTCAAAATATATTCAAAACCTGGCTACTGATTCTTGTTTTCTCGCTGCTTGTAATATTTTTAGGGTGGATTTTTTCTTACTACTGGCAAAGTCCGGCTATTTTAATTTTTGCCACGCTTTTCAGTATTTTGACGGCTTCTATAAGCTACTGGGGTTCTGACAAAATAATACTGGCAACTTCGCACGCGAGACTGGTAACTCATGAACAAAATCCCGATCTTTATAATATCGTTGAGAATCTGAGCATTACCGCCGGACTCCCTGCTCCAAAAATTTATATTATAGAAGATCCCGCAATGAATGCTTTTGCTACAGGCAGAAACAAAGAAAACGCCATGATAGTTTTTACACGAGGAATCTTAAACAAGTTAAACAAGGTTGAACTAGAAGGAGTGGCGGCGCATGAACTTTCTCATATTGGAAATAAAGATATTTTGCTTTCTGGCGCAGTAGTCGTTTTGGTAGGACTTGTATCTATCGCCTCGCAAATGTCACTGCGAATGAGTTTTTTTGGTGGACGCAAAAGATCGGACGATAATAATAATAATCAACTAGGAGCAATTTTGGCTTTGATTTCTTTAATTGCTGCCATACTTGCGCCAATCGCAGCCACACTTTTGCAACTTGCCATCTCGCGCAAAAGAGAATTTTTAGCCGACGCCTCAGGAGCATTACTCACTAGATACCCGGAAGGCTTGGCGTCAGCTTTAGAAAAAATTTCGAATGATTCAAATCGGCTTCGTTTTGTGAATCCTTCCACTGCGCATCTTTATATAGAAAACCCCTTTAAGGAAAAACAAAAAATGTCCTGGTTTGTGAAACTTTTCATGACCCATCCCCCTGCGGAAGAAAGAATTAAGATTTTGAGAGAGATGAGCGTTTAGAATTTAGGAGCTAGAATTTAGAATCTAGCAAGGGTATACTTAAATAAAATATTAATCGTTAAAAAATTATAAATTTAAAGTACTAGATTCTAACTACTAGATTCTAGATTCTAAAAAAATATGAAATGTCCAAATTGCCAAAGCGAATTACATGGAGTTAATTTAAAAGATGTTAGTATTTGGCACTGCGCAAACTGTCTCGGATTTTTAATTGAACACGAACAGCTGGAAAAATTTCACAAAAAATCATCTCTAAATTGGCTGGATGTCGAGCTCTGGGATGATCCAGAGAAACTAAAAATTTCTTTGTCGGGCTGCCTGTGCCCTACCGATGGAATGCCTATGCATAGCGTAGATTACGCAGGGGTGGCGCTGGATGTTTGTCTTGTACATAGAAACATTTGGTTTGATAAAGGTGAAATTTCCAAAGTCAAAAACATAATAGTTTCCAGATTAGGAGATGAAACATTTTCCGGATTTATGGAAAAAACCACAGAGGAACTTGGCAAGATTTTTACCAAATCAGAGACATCGGAAGAGCTGAAACACTTTTGGATAGTTTTGGATCTAGCATCGCATAGAATTGTCGCTACATTTCCTTTGATTGCACAATTAATTTCACAATTACCGTAACTAGTGGTTAGAATCTAGTATCTAGAATCTAACAAATTAAACAATTATAGAGTTCGAGAATCTCGTGGCTATACTTGCGACAACCAGAGGTCTGACAGGCTCACTTGCTCCGATTTTGTATTAGCAAGGACGAGCTGACAAAATCGAGGATTCTCGACAATTTTATTTTTCTTAGTGCGGAGGCGTCGCATAGTGGCCTAGTGCGCTCGCTTGGAAAGCGAGTAAACCGAAAGGTTTCAGAGGTTCGAATCCTCTCGCCTCCGCATTGTGAAAAATAAATTGTCGGAAGAAAACGAGTATCCGCCCTAGGGCGGATCGCCCCCTCCGCCATCAAAATTATCTCAAATTCGTAATAAACCGAAAGACTTCACAGGCCTGCCTGCCGGTAGGCAGGTTCGAATCCCACCCTCACCGCCAAAATTCGAGGTTAATGAAGAATAGGCTGCCAAAACTTTCCAGAAAATAGTTTTAGTTGTATAATCAAATGAGTATCATATTACATAAAGGTCGGAATAGTATTTTAATTATTAATACCTATATACATATATGGACGAAAGCATACAACAGATGAGCAAAAGAGGCTGGTGGATTTACACAGTAGTAGCCATTGTGGTGATTGCACTAGGTATAGCAGGTTATTATTTTTATTTCAAAAAAATAGCCAAGCCTATTATTTGGGATGGCAGTTATAAAATGGTTGGAAATTTAGCTTGTAATGGCAATTTTCCTAATCTTACCTCCGTGCCCATGGACACCACCTTTACTGTAAGTAGCAACAATATAATGGAACCATCAATCAGCAAGAGTTATCCTATTGATAAAGATGGCAAATCAACAGAATCCTTTCAACAGACTCAGAGTGAAGTAACTACAGATGTCAAGGCCGATTATCAATTCTACAATGAAAGTGGTATCTATAAATTTACCGCGGAAGCCGTGTTAACTTTAAGCACTACTGATAAAAGTGGCAAGGCCCTTTCTTCTACTTGCACCGGAACTATTGCTGGTGCCAAACAATAATTGAATTGGAACGAGTTATATTAAATAATTCGCCCCTCCCTTTTAATGTGCACCAAAAGGGAGGGGCGAATTATTTTTTTTATTGCACATTTAATCATATAAAATTGTTATAAAATTTTTCATTGTAAAACATTAGGAGTTTGCTATAATTCATACTGTATGAATCGTTAGATGTTTCATTTTAAAAACTCGGGGTTTCCTTGGGTTTTTGTTTTAATTTTGAGATTTTATGCTCTCCCCCATTGAAGAAATAAAGGAAAAAATAAATATTGTAGATTTGATAAATAGATTTGTCAGGCTTCAAAAGGCTGGCATCAACTATAAAGCCAACTGCCCTTTTCATAATGAAAAAACCCCATCATTTTTTGTAAGCCCCACAAGGCAAACATATAAATGTTTTGGATGCGGAAAAGGCGGAGATATTTTTCAATTTATTCAAGACATTGAAAATGTCGAGTTTGGAGACGCTCTCAGAGAACTGGCACGACAATCTGGAGTAGTTTTAAAAAGAGAGGATCCGCAAATCAAAACTGCTCGCCAAAGACTTTATGAAATGATGGAAATTGCCACACAAACTTTTGAAGAAAATTTAAAATCTCCCCAAGGAGAAACACCTCTTAAATACCTTTTAGACCGCGCTCTAAAAGAGGAAAACATTAAAAAATTTCGCGTAGGATTTGCTTTGGATTCTTGGGATGCACTTTTAAAAAAAATGCGCGCCTCCGGATACAAAGATGAAGAGATAGAAAAAGCCGGACTTGTAATTAGCGCTCAAACAGATAGTGGCGCAGGAAATCGCTTAAAAACATCTAGATTTTATGATCGTTTCCGCGCACGCATAACTTTTCCGGTAATGGATTTTTCAGGCCAAGTGGTGGGTTTTTCAGCTCGCGTTCTGCCAGAAGCAGATGAAAAAACCGCCAAATATATAAATACTCCCGAAACTTTAATATATAATAAAAGCCATCTTTTGTATGGACTTTACCAAGCACGTCAGGAAATGAGACAGAAAAATTTTGCACTGGCAGTAGAAGGAAATATGGACTGCATAATGTCTCATCAAGCAGGAGTTATAAACACCATTGCTACATCAGGCACCGCCTTAACGGCCGATCAGCTGAAAATAATAAGACGTTATACAGATAATATTGTTTTTTCATTTGATTCAGATGGCGCAGGAATCAAAGCGACAGAGAAAGCGATTGAGATGGCAGTATTGCAAGAATTTAATGTTAAAATAATGATCACCAAAGAAGGCAAAGATCCGGCTGATTTTATAAAACTTCATGCCGATTTATGGACTCAAGAAATAGATAAGGCTCAAATTGCAATGGATTTTTATTTTGATGAAATATTTCAAAAATATAAACCTGAAAGCTTAGACGGCCAAAAAAAAATCGCCGCCTTTTTGCTTCCTAAAATAAAAATCATCCCTAACGCCATCGAGAGGGCGCACTGGTTAAAAAAACTTTCTGATTTAATACATGTAAAAGAAGACATTTTAAATGAAGAAATCAAAAAAATTAAAAACGTCGAGACTCCAAATATTATAACTACAAAAAACACTCAAATTCCTAAATCAAAATTGCGAATGGAAGATTTAGCTGAAAAATTTTTAAGCTGCATAAAATTTCCCTCAATTCACAAGTTGGCCCAAGACTTACCTTTAGAAAAAATTAAGGACTCGGAGATGCCGGCTTTTAAAATAATAAAATTAATACAAAAAGAAAACGATTGGACGAGTGAAGTAAGTTTCATAAAAAAACTACCTCCGGATTTACAAAAGTTCATTTCTAATGATATACTTTTTGAGCAGGAAGCTAAGGCGGATAAAGATAAACAGGGACAATTAACTGAAGAAGATTTGATCTATTTTACAGAAGAATTAAAGAAAGAGCTAGAAAAAGAACTTGGCGATAAAATCAGAAGTTTAGAAATAAAAAAACATGTTCAAAAACTACAAGAAAAATAAAGTGATTTAGTTCAAATAAAAAATATATGAAAAAAAATAATAAAAAAAACCATAAAGTCCGAAAAAATTTAAAGGCAAATAAAGCAAAAAAACACTCCGAGTCCAAAAAATTGAAACGAATGACATCGTCTAAAAAACCAATGACAAAAAACAAAAAAAGGTTGTCACCCAAAAAAAAGACGGACTTAAAAATTAAGAAACAAGTTTTCAAGGTTAAGAAAAATAAGATCAAAAACAAAAAAAGCGAAGCCCTAGTAGAGGCCTTGATTGAAAAGAGTAAAGATCGTGGTTTTATAACTTATTCCGAGATCTTGCATTATTTTCCAAAAATAGAATTTGACCTGGGAGCGCTCGAGGAGCTTTATCACAAACTCGAAGAGCTAAATATTGAGGTTAGAGAATCTAAAGATATTTTGGAGGAAATGTTGGGAGGTGAGGGATCGGATAACGAAAAATTGGAGCGCGAAAGAAAACATGCAGAAGCCATGGATTTAAATGCAGATGAGCAAGATTCGGTACAAATGTATCTTTCAGAAATAGGTAAGGTCGCACTTTTAACCGGAGCAGAAGAAAAAGAATTAGCCAAAAAAATACAACAAGGCAGTGAAGATGCTCGGCAGAGGCTGACACGCGCCAATTTGCGACTGGTCGTTTCTATAGCCAAAAGATACATTGGACGCAGTCCACACCTTTCGCTTTTGGATTTAATACAAGAAGGCAATCTTGGGCTTTTTCGTGCAGTAGAAAAATTTGATTACAAAAAAGGGTTCAAGTTTTCTACCTATGCAACATGGTGGATTAGGCAAGCAATTACAAGAGCCCTGGCAGATCAAGCGCGCACCATCAGAATACCTGTTCATATGGTGGAAACTATAAGTAAGTTTGTACAAACAAAACGCCGACTATTGCAAAGCTTAGGAAGAGAGCCACTACCCGAAGAAATAGCTTCTGAAATGGGCATAGAGGTTGAAAAAGTTCATCATATTATGAAGATTTCCCAGGAGACTGTTTCTCTGGAAGCGCCCGTAGGAGATGATGAAGAGGATTCAATTTTAGGAGAATTTTTAGAAGACGAAAAGGAAATTTTACCAGACCAATCCACGGCCAGAAGACTTTTGCGTGATCAATTAAAACAAATTTTAATGGATCTTTCCCCAAGAGAACAAAAAATTCTACAAATGAGATTCGGACTCAATAAAGAAATACCACGAACACTAGAAGAGGTAGGCAAAGAATTCGGCGTAACTAGAGAGCGCATTCGTCAAATAGAAGCTAAGGCTTTGGAAAAAATCCGAAAACATCAGCAAATCAAAAAAATAGAGGATTATTAAAAATAAACAATAAAGACATGGAAGGCGCGCTTAATCTATTTAAGAAAATAAATAAAAAGACTATTTTAATTATACTGGCAATAATATTTCTGGCAGCTACAATTTATTTTGCGTGGTATTGGTACAAGATTGTTTTAGAAATTAAATGGGGCAAAAATGTATCGCTTGGCAATACCATTGTTTTAAAAGTTGGTGAACGTGCTTATTATAAAAAAGATCAGATACAAATTCAATTTATAGAAATAACCGACTCTAATTCTAATTGTAAGCCCGATAATACACAAATCTGCACACAAGACTGGGGAGCACAATTTTCTGCCACTAATTATAAAAATAATAATTCTAGCAAGTTTTATTTAAGCCCAACAATGGTTCCCCAAATGCCACTTTTTGATCTACAAATTCAATTAATAGACATTAATAAAGACAGTGGGGCTGTTCGGCTAAAAATATTTAACCAAAATTAAACCAAATACCCCATCCCCTGGCTTGTGTCAGGGGATGGGGTATTTTTGTATAAATTAAGCGGACAATTTGTTTTTAATAAAAATATTAAACTTGACTCAATCGATAATCAATGATACTTTAAAAATAAGCATAGGCCCTCTGACCGTCAGGGTTATGGGCGCTTTAAGCTCAGTACATTTAAATTTTAAAGGAGGAGACTGTGAAAAGTCTATCTAAAAAACTTGTTGCTATGTTTTTAGGGGTTTTCTTTTTGTTTATGCTCAATGGATGCGTTCATTTAACCGTAGTACCGAAAACTCTTCCAGAAAAATCTCCTGATATTTCCAAAAGTGGGTCGGAAAAAATCGCAGTTAAGTATTGCGACATCTACCTTTCAAAGAAAGTTTTTGATCAAATTGATCTAACCAAAGTCATCGAGATGGAAGAAGAAACGCCCGCTTACGTCATCACGTGCAAGTCGTACGAAATTGATCTTAAAAAATCAATTTTGACGGCCAATGGAGTAATGGTAATTGCCAACACAACCTCACAGAACATAGGCAAAAACGGTGAGGATCTAGCTCCAATTAAAATGTGGGCAAACAAGATGCAAATAAACCTCTCCTTGACAAATGGATGGCATACATGTGTAATTGTCGAAAAGGCAGATAAGCAGTATTTCGTTTCGGCTTATGGGCGCGTTCACAAGCTGGGCGCTCCATACGAACTTGTTTTGCCACAAACTAAAATTAATTAATAGACCCTTTTGGGTCTATTTTTTATT
>Ga0208373_1004837_pt1 | contig 11697 bp, 11 predicted proteins | sample RifOxyC2_FD_184036 | JGI IMG/M metagenome (GOLD analysis project Ga0208373, IMG submission 184036) | Soil microbial communities from Rifle, Colorado - Rifle Oxygen_injection C2 (SPAdes) | ecosystem: Environmental > Terrestrial > Deep subsurface > Rock core/Sediment | place: Rifle, Colorado... | reverse complement strand
AAGTTCTTCCAAATACATTGAAAGCCTAGGCCTTTTATTTCCCGCAAGAACAACTTTTCTAATTCTTTCCTTTACTTTCGCTTCCCTAAAATCTTGCCCATTATCATATCTATTTCTAATTTCCATAGAAACTCTGTAAATTGATATTATTTAAACCTTATTCCTTCTTTTCCAAACCATCCAAAGGATTAGCAACTTTCTTTATCTGCTCTTCAACCTTATCAGCACACCTCTCAATGGAATTTTTTATGTCAGATTCGAAGAAGCGGATAACCTGCCATCCTCTTTTTACCAAATAACTATTTTTGAGTTGATCCCTTTTTATCTTGTCAATCTGTCTATTATCTAAATCAGATTTCTTGTAAATCGAGGGATTTGCATGCCAATAGTCTCCATCACATTCAATTATAATATTATATTTTGGAATTGCAAAATCGCAGACAAATCTGTCTCCAATACCATATTGAAATATAAACGGAATCTTTCTCTTAGTCAATTCAGCAAACATGGCTCTTTCAATTAAAGTATTTGAAAATGGCATCTCATTATTTTTTAATCGCTTTATCATATTTCGCCTACTTGCAATAGACCTCGCTTTTCTAAATCTTTTGGCTTCCTCAACTCCAAATAAATCTTCCCATGTTTTTCCGTAGTGAGAATGCTTTTCCTTTTTTAGACTAGAAATATACTCAAAGTTAGGTCTTCGGCTTATGTCAAACTTTTTCATTAATTCAATAACCAAGCCCCTATCAATTCCCAACTTCATAGATATTTTCTCTTGTGTCATTGACTCCTTCCAATAGAGTCGATTTATTGCTCCACATAAATTCTCTCCAATTTCATCTTCCTTTTCTTTTAATTTATTTAGCCTTTTGACTTCGCACGTTCTTTTCATCTTTAGTGTTGCCAAGAGGATTCTCTTGTCAGTTTCTTTTGTTAAGCCAGTCTTCCAAATTTTACCTCCTCGCTTATAAAAGTTTTTATTTGCTTCAGAAGTATCGCGCTTGGGTATATTAAACTTTTTAAGATAATGGTCTACAGTGTTTTTTCCCAAATTCAAAATTGTTGCAATTTTTCTTATAGACTTACCTTCATTAACATATAATCTTTCAAGCAATTCTTTCGAGACTTCTATCGAAGTATGTTTTTTTGAACGACACAAAGTCTCTCTATTTTTTTTAAGTTTTAGTTTCCAAGCCATAAAATTTATACTATTATTTGATTTCTTGAGAAATTTAGAAAGTTCGTTATTTGTCATGGAACTATAATTTTCTTTCAAATAGTTAACATCTTTTTCATCCCAGCGCTTCATAGCCATGCTAGGGCACAACTATTTAAATACTTTACTCAGACATTAAAGAAGAGAGCGGGTTTTTAACCTTTTTTATCATATCGCTAGATACATGGGAATATAATTGGGTCGTGGACAAACTTGAATGCCCTAAAAGTTCCTGTATAACTCTTATGTCCGTTCCCTGCTCCAGCAAATGTGTTGCAAAACTGTGCCTCAGAGTGTGAGGAGTAACTTTCTTATTTATCCCCGCTCTCTTCTTAGTTCCAAATATAATTTTCTGAATATTTCTCGTCGTAAGAGGCCCATCCTTTGAGAAAACAAACTGATTTTCCCTTCCTTCCAAATATGCCTTCATATCAATAGCCAAATTCTCAGAAACCATAAATATTCTGTCCTTGTTTCCCTTTCCCTTCCTAACCCATCCAGTCTTATCATTGAAATTAATATCATTCACTTTCAAATTGACGAGCTCAGAAACCCTAAGTCCAGTAGAATATAACATAGAAATAATCAACCTTGACTTTTCATTGTCTGCGGAATCAATTAACAATCTAACTTCATCTTTAGTAAGCACCGAAGGCAAACCCTTATCCTTCTTTGGCATTTTAACATTTGAAAAATCTTTCTTTAATATTTCAACAAAAAGGAATTTAAGAGAAGCAGCAGCCAACATCACGGTATTCTTAGATTTTGTATCAAACATATTTGCCAAATAGGCCTTCGCATCATCCTCTTTTAATTCATCAATCGATTTTGTCGTCTGGGCAAGGAATTTATTGACAAAAAAGGTATAATTTCTAACAGTTAAAGGTGAAAACCCTCTTAATTTTAACTCCGTTCCAAGCTTGCTCAATGATTCTTCTTTTTCCATCTTTCCTCTTTTACACAACTTAAACCGAACTTTTCTTTAAATACTTTTGTATAACACAAAAGTAGGTTTATATTGTGCGAAGTTATTGTTAATATTGGAAAAGTATAAATAGTTCTTATACCTTTAAATAAAATGGGTGGAATATTCTATTATGTCAACACTGGTGGAAGACCCTATGATGATCGGGTTGAGCGAGAAGTTAAAGTAGCACTTGATAACCCTACAAACAGAAGATTACTCACCTGTCCAATAGCAGAAATACCTAAAGATAGGATAATTGATCTTGAAGCAGTCAAAGCCGCAACAAGAAAAGTTCAAAGAGCAAGATAATTAGTTTTTATATCAGACACATCATAATCATGTTTAAATAATATGATTAATTAAACAAAGAATGAACAAAAAAGGAATTATAATGTGGTTTATTCTCGCTGGATTCTTCATTCTTGTGCTAACTTCCCTCGGAGTTTATATCGGAGTAACTGATGGAGGAGTGAACATTGGCCTGGAGGGTGGAAATAACCAAACAACCAAAAACATCACTCTAGAATCCCTATCAAACAAAGATAATCCAAGCAATCTCACAATATTAACTGAAAATAACTCAATTAGTATAATTAAAACTCCACAAAACAATTCTATAAATTAACCTACACTAAACTACAACAAACCTTTTAAACCCGACTTTCTAAAGGAGAATATGGCAGATACAAAAAAGAGAATGAAGTTAGCTTTGATTGCAGGCGCTTCCGCAGCAGCTAAGTTCATGAGAGAAAACAGGATGGCTACTCCAGACGAGGCAATAAGACACGTCTCAACTGAAGCAGACCGAATTGTTGCAAATATAGATAACTGACTGTCAGTTATCTAGACAGAGAATGGTGTTCTCTGTATTGACGAATAAATCTATCTATTTTTTAGCATATAATAATATATAACTAATTTAAATGGGAGTTATATTATTTAATGTAAGATAATTATGTAGTTCGAGATAATTAAATCGTTGAATAAGATAACTATTTATTTTGGGATTATAAGCTAAGCGAATTAACTTGCGTCGTAGAAATCTTTATAACCTCTCTAGAAATAGTTAATTTGTGCGGGGGTAGCAAAGCGGTCAAATGCGCAAGACTTAAGAAGTCGCTTTTTCGCTAGAAAAAGTAGCAATCAAGGTTGAGAAATCTTGTGGCTTAGTGCCTTCGTAGGTTCAAATCCTACCTCCCGCATTTTTTATTTTAATTTACTTCTAGATTTTTTCCTTGAATGTTTTCTTCTTCCAAACACAAGCCATAGCACAACAATAATAACAACTCCTAGAACAACAATTCCCACAGAACCAATAATCTTCCCAAAGTTAATAGGTATTTCCATTACTTGTGCATTACTCTGAACAATTTCACTATTACTTTCATTAACTTCCCCGATATTTTCACTAACGCTAGGAGTAGAAGCAGAAATAGGCTCATTTATCGTCCTAATAGTCAAATTAGCCTTCCCATCAGTTATAGAATTTAATTTAATATACAAATTATATAAACCCGAAACCAAACTTATTTTCTTCTCCTCAGCAATAAACAAACTAATATTCACTGGATTACTAGCGATTGTTAAATCAACTCTATCAGTATAAACTTTATTTGTAGTAATAGAGTGTTGTTCTGTATTCCCATTATTATCGAAATCAAACTTTATCTTATCCTTCTCTATCAATGCCTTTGAAAAACCAGAATCTACCTGTGATTCAGTCAAACTATATGTTGTCCCGCCAGATGAACTTCCTCCGCCACCACCTCCACCACTCGAACTTGAAACAGAAGCCTCGGCATTTATTGTTAAACTCCTAATAGAAGAATTTCCAATATTTCCAGCAATATCGGTACAATTTATTTGCCAATTATAACTTCCAGAAGAGACAGATTTTGAAATGTTATTATTTCCTTGAATTACAGCAGAAGAATTAGATGCAACACTAGCACTATTCATTATAAGAGAACAATAACTAACATTAATGTTATCAGTAACATTATAATCAAACAAAATAGTAGTTGTCCCAGTCGCACTATATCCAGAAGCAGGTGAATTAAGAGTTACATTTGGAGGAGTTAAATCAACATAAAACGTTAAGAGTGTGCTATTTAAATTTCCTGTAGAGTCATTGCAATAATAACTCACATTATACTCTCCTTCAAAAATAGAAGAGTTTATCGACGAGAAAACTTGGTTGTTTGAACTGTTCATACTATTATTAACAATTCCCAAATTAAGAGAATAGACGCAACTTCCATTTTCATTTAAAGAAACATTAAATCTTCCAGCATTATAATAGCTCAAATTAACTGGAGAAACAACCGTTAAGCTTGGAGGAGTCAAATCATAACTAACTGTAAAATTACTAGATGCCTTAACTAATCCAAGAGAGTTCGTTACAGAACAACCCCAAAGATAATTATCCTCATTTGTAAAATTATAAATAAAACTGCTAGAATTAGTTACTCCAGAAACAGAAGCATTGGAAGTATATACCAAAGCAGTTGAATTCCATATATTAAATGTTATATCGCTTAATCCAGCAGTAGAAGAAGAATTACACTCCACAGTTAAATTTGCTCTTGTAAACAATCCATTTCCAGGAGAAGTTGAAATAACTCCAAAAGATAAATCTTTTATCGCATCATAAACATTTATCCTAGAATAATTTCTATTTGAAGAAGAATCATAAATCATCTTTCCAGTATTATTTAGAAGAGTTTCAATCTCCCTAGGCGTTTTTGTAGTTCCAGTTGAATTAAGATATTGATTTAGGATTGCAATTGCCCCAGCAACATGTGGAGTTGCCATCGAAGTCCCAGACATCTCACAATAGAGTCCTGTACATCCAAGAGTATTTGAAATAGTCATTGTAGAATTAATTGCACTCCCAGGAGCGAATAACATATCCAAAGCCCATCTATTAGAATAACTGGCTATTCCATCTGATTTTGTAGTTGCACCAACTCTCGTTGCATTTTGAATACATGCTGGAGAAGAAACAGAAGTAGAATTTCCAGAATTTCCAGAGGAAATCGCAAAACTTATGTTTTTAGCAAATGCACTATTTATCGGAGCAGCATATATGTCACTGTTTTCAGTTGTATCCGAATCGCAATAAGAAGTAAAATTAAATGCTCCTCCAAGACTCATACTTATCACAGAAATATTATATACTGAAGAATTACCAACACACCAATTTATTGCACTTATTACATTGTTATCACTGCATGAGCCTCCCGAATTGCAAACTTTCAAAGCAACAATTTTTGCTTCTGGCGCAACCCCATTTATGCTTCCATTAGCAGCAATTATTCCAGCAACATGTGTTCCATGCCCATTATCATCCATAGGGTCTGCATCATTATTGACAAAATCATATCCTCCAATTACCTTACAATTGGCACCAAAACATCCCCCCAAATCAGGATGACTATAATTCACCCCAGTATCGATAATACATACTGTCTGCCCTTTTCCAGTAAGATTTACACCATTCAATACCAAACTATTAGAATAACTTGCATTTATCAAAGGCACAGAATCCTGAAGAAATATCCGCTTCGTTCCAACAAGAGATATTCTTTCAACATTGGGGTTTTCTTCCAACTCATCCAATTCACTTGAATTAACATTAGCAACAACAAAACTTCCAAAATCTTCTTTTACATTGTTTCCAAGGGTAGATTTCCCAGATTTGCCCGCAGATTCTTTAAATTTAACAAAAACTTTTGCACTTTCATCTTCTTTTATTTTGTCATATATCTTTTTGTCCACTTTTTCATTTTCACTCTTGCCCATTACAGAAAAAGAAGCTAAAAATAATATAAATACAAAACTAAGTACTATAATCATATTCACTCTTTTCATTAATCTAAATTATATCTTGTTTATTTAAGTCTTACTAAGGATTATTCAATACGCTACATTTGCCTTCCATACACGAACATGATGCCTGCCCACAATCTAAAGTTCCAGGAATACAAGCCTGCGTGCACTTTGTTCCAGAGCAATCAGGCAGTTTATCCCTAGAAACACAAGCTGTCGCATGACAACATGAATCAGCTACACAATCCCCATCACTAGCACATTCAGCAGTGGAAGGAGCAGAAGCCACATTCTCATCAGGAAAACCAACAAAGTCTCCATCCCCAAACTCAGCATAATCAGAAGAATTATAACTCGATTCAAACCACGTAGTCTTCTGCGTTAAAAACACTCCAAGAGCAAGAAGCACAACCACAATCAAAACAGATATCCAAACCTCTTTATTTTCCATATATCCCCTAGGAAAAGGCATTATTTAACCTTTACTCTAACATCTACAAATAGTAAGAGGGCAGATTTAAATAAAAATAGGGAATTGAGAGAAAAATCATTAAAGTTAATGACATTAGTCATCTGAAATAGAAAGAATTATCTTAACATTTTTACCCAGAAGATAATCTCTTATTTATCTTCTTAATATTAAAAAGGATTATCTTTTGAAGACTCTGATAAAGCTTAGCATCTTCTCTTTTCTTCGAGCTCTTTGTATAACTCTGATATTCGTCCAAAAGACCAAAAGGTATATCTAAAATTGGAATATTAAGAGATTGTAAAAGATGGAATGTAATCAACCTTGTTGTTCTGCTATTTCCATCTTCGAAAGGATGAATGTGCTGAAATTCATTGTGAAAGTAAACTGCGAATTTTAATGATTCTTCAAGTGAAGTATTCTTTCTTTTGATAAATTCGTTATATCTTTCAAATAATTTTTCAAGCTCTGCCATAATATTCTCCGGAGCTACAACCTTAAAGTTAGGATTGCCCTTAATATGAACAGGAATCGTTCTTAGGCTTCCGGCGAGATATGAATGATGTGCCATGGCAGTTCTATGATAACCTAAAGCTGCTTGCAAGCTAAGAGGTTTTCTCTCATTTGCATCTTTTAACATTTGAGACATAGCTTGCTGATAATTTTTTACCTCATCAACATCATTTGTCTTTAAATTTGCAGGAACTACTCTATCTTTTAAAATTTTAATTGTATCTGGGAGAGTTATTGGATTACCTTCCAAAGAAAGACTATGATAAATAAAAGATATCTCAAATTCAGAGATTATCTTTTGATATTTACTCTCTTCTTTTTTTCTCAATCTTGCGTATATCTCTAACTCCTTCTTTATTTCAGGAATATAACTCTTAGAACTCTCAGCAACAATCTCATGTTTATATCCAAAATATACCAAAAGATTATTAAGCAGAATATTATAGAAAACCTTTGCCCTTAATGGCTTCTCTGAAATAATAAGAATCATTCCATATCTGTCAAGTATTTCTATATACTTTTTCACAGTTCTCGGATTGAGTTTTATATTGTCTATATTAATTTCTTCTTTTTGTAATGATTTGCTGATAAACTCTGCAAAGTTTTTATCTAAGATAAAATTATAGTTTATTCCGTTTTTTATGCAATAAAGGATTAATCTATAAAGTAATTCAGATTTTTCAGATATCTCTGCTTGAAAGCTATTTTTCTTTTTTATCAATAATTTTTCGTTCTTAAGTTCTCTAAGAAGTCTGTGAATTGTATGATATTCTCTTTCATCTTTGTTCAGTCTTCTCACTACCTCAATTGGCTTAAGTGGCGCCCTGTTCTTGTAAACTATCTCAAAAACATCGTACTTGGTAACCATATAATATCTACATTTCTTAACTTTATAAATCTTACTATTTTGTATGAAAAATTACAGATTTTGTAACTTTTAGTGCAATATACAAACTTAATCTTTCTATTTTGTATGAAAAATTACAGATTTTGTAACTTTTAGTGTTATTTAGCACTATTTATCGGTAAAAAACCGATAAAATTAGCTATTTGGTAGGATTTATCGGTTTTTAGTTATTGTAAGTATATCCTTCGTTCTCTTATTCTTCATTTTCTTTTACTGCGAAAAAGGTAATTTTTTCTTACCTTTTTGTAGATGTGAAGATAGTATAAATAAGGGAGTAAGCAAGCTTAAATCAAACTTGAAACATAAACCTCAAGAAGAGCAGCAATAATTAATATTACAATACTTATTGCAACCAAATAGACTGCTCTTTTTATTACTCTAAATATTCCATCATTACTCAGATGTCCTCGCATATAACTAGAAACCGCAATGCTAGTTATTCCTCCAGCCATAGAGATAATAAAGTATGCTGCTATTTCAGGAATTCCATGAATCATGAACCTTCCAAGCCAAATTGGGATGCCTGAAGCGGTATATTTCGCCGAGAAGGCGATAACCGAAGCTATTATCGAAGCATTCCAGGCAATAATAAATATAACTCCTGCTCCAAAAAGCAGAGAAAAAATTAAAATCATAATACTTACAATAACATTATTTGAGAATACTGCTAAGAAGCTGCTTGGAATCGCTCCAGAAACTCCACTAAGCACATTTTTTATTACATTGCTATCAAGACAATCCTGATATTGCAGAGGCTTATTCATAACACAGTATGTTTGCATCTGGCTGTTAAAAGCCATTTGTTGAGGGAAAACTACCTGCCAGACTAAAAATCCGACTATAAAGCCAAGGAATAGGAATAAAAGCATCTTTAGGACCTTCCAATCGTCTATAATCGCGCTTTTTTCGCTCTTATCTAGGATATTTGTCTTCTCATCCAATCTCAAAGCATAGAAGAAGAATATTATTGATAAAAGAGAAGTAAACATTACAATCAATAATCCGGAGCTTCTTGATAAAACTACATCCTGTGAAAATACCAATTTAACTATTAAATAGGCTAGACTAGAATAGAGCAAACCAACGAAGAACAATTCCATTGGATGTCTCTCACCTTTTTTTGGAAACACTAACAGCTCAAGCATGGATAATTTAACAAAAACGGGCTTAAATATCTTTTCTATTCGCTGGCATTAAACAACATTGATTTGTTCGAGAAGCTTTTTTCTTTTTTTCTTCAGCTTTTCAGGAATATCTAGAAAATTATCTTCTGAGACTACACTTTCCCCAGTTTTTTCTTCAAGTTCTCTTCTTGCAGTTCCTGCAACTTCTCCACCCTGTCTAGCTGCAATTTTGTTTTCTTCCAATCCTCTAGCATCCTTTACTTTAGTAATTCTAGTGGTTGCAGCCTCCCCAAGCATAGTAAATATTAATTCCAAGTCATCCATATGGTCTCTTAGATTTTCTCTTTTTAACTTCTTCAACTCTTTATATTCTTCAACCGTCTTCCCAAAAGCAGCTTTACTTATCTCATTAGTTAAAATTGCAAACTCTTTTTCTTCTTTAATCTCTCTTTGCTTCCATTCATCAGTAAGCTCTTGTCTTATGGCTATTCCTCTCAGTCTTTTTTCTATCCATTCTTTAGAATATCCTTTCTGCTCATAGAGTAATTTCATTCTTTCCTGTGCTAATTCAGGGTTTTCTATCTCCTGAACTCTTTCATAACCTACTTTAGCAAGCCATCTTTTGAATGGCTCTGCCTTCTTTGAAGGAATTGATTGAATTATCCTAAATATTCCCTCAGTATCTGCACAGTCTGTCTCTCTTAACTTATTATCTTCAGCTATTAATTTCAACTGTCGACAAAATGTCGATAGTTCAATCTCAGAGCTTTCCTTTTCCCTGACTTTAAGCCTGTACCAGTAGTCATTAGGGTCTTCACTATCAGTCAAAGCACCTACAACATCCACAACCGAAAAGAACCATTTATCATTAACAATCTTTCGTCTTATTCCCTTTCCATTAAATATTGCTATGTGCGTATCACTCTCAGAGTCATTAGTCATAACTAACTATAATATAATAAGTTTAAAATTGTTTGTTTTAATCAATAAATAGTTACAATAATCAATCCATTAAAAATAAAGAACTATTAATCTTCGTCGTCAGAATCTTTCTTTCCTTTCTTTGCCTTTGCAGGCTTTCTTCTGCTAACAATTACTACTGCAACAATAACAACTAATATGAATATGACTGCAATTGTTGTTCCAGTTGTTCCCAAGGCTCCGATAACTGCTCCAGTTATTCTAGCTAGGAATCCAGGTCTAGCAGGTGAATCTAGAGTTATTCCATCTTCTGAAGGTGAAACTGTATTGTTTGGAGCAGCTACGACTTTCTGTTGAGCATAACTATTTCCACCACTTCCTCCAGTTGCAACCACTGTTGTTGATGAAGGAGTATATGCTGCGAAGCTTGTGAAGTGGTATGTCCAAATTACTAAATCGCTTCCAGAATCAATGTAACATTCTCTTGGGCTTACAGTGTTAATATTTGAATGATCTGTCAAGTTATTGCAAGCAGTATTTATGCTCGTTAATACTGTTCCATGTGTCCAAGCTGCTTTCTTTCCAGCCATTCCACCAAGGATAACATTAACTGCATTTGAGAAGGTTAATTCATCAATTCCACCAAGATCAATAACTACATTGATGCTTCCTGATGAAATGCTAAAGTCCGAGGCAGCTTTTACAGTTGGTAATATAATCTTTCCGTCCCATCCAGCAGGACCAGTTATGACTGTTCCAGCAGGTATAACTGCAGTGTAATTAACTCCAGATGAAGTTTCTCTAGAGAATGTCAATTCATTAGGCAAAGTGACTGTGTCTCCAGACAATAATGCTGCTAAATTAAGAGTAATACTCTTATTTGCATCAATTGATGAAGGAATGACTACCTTATCAACTGCTGAACTTCCAGAGTCGAATACTAATTCGTCAACCTCAGAACCAACTGTTTCAGTCTCGGAATCGGCATATTGCTGTCCCTCAGAAACTTGAATAGTTACTGTTTGCTCATCAGAAGAATAGACTTGTGAAGCTGGATCAGGCTTTACATTAACTGATAATTTTATTTTATGCTCTCCAATTGAATAATAGGAGGTATTTATTTCTATTTTATATGTGAACTTGCTGTTTGAATATCCTTGTTGATATCCGTAGCCATAACCTTGGTAACCATAGCCATAATTTACATATCCATAATTATAACCGTAGCCATATCCATAATCTGCATATCCATAGCCGTTCTCAGCATTTGTTGAAAGCAAAGTAACTGTAACACCGGTCTCTGGACAAGATCCGTCAGCATTAATGGCAAAACCACATGCTAATTCATTGTCAACAAAAACGCCAACTGCATTTTGCATTTGCATTCTTTCATTACTATTTATTGTAATAGTTGCAGTTGTAGAAATTACTTCTCCTTTTTCAGGAGTTGTGTTTGAAAATTCAGTCATATCAAGATTAATTGCAGAAGCCGGTCCGGAAAGGATTAATAATGTAATTACTGCAAGGGTGATAAGAGTTGCAAAAATTTGCTTTTTTCCGGATTTTGATTTAAACTTCATTGTATAGTAAATCCACAAAAAATTAGTATTTAAAACTTTCCCTTTTTCGGGCTACATCCCAAATAAGATTTTTTAGAAAATAGACAGGTTTTTATAGGCTTTATATCTTATTTCTGTGTTCTCTCTTTTCTTTTCTCTCTTAGAGAATGAGTAGCCGACGGAAAAA
>Ga0208373_1004835_pt1 | contig 11699 bp, 9 predicted proteins | sample RifOxyC2_FD_184036 | JGI IMG/M metagenome (GOLD analysis project Ga0208373, IMG submission 184036) | Soil microbial communities from Rifle, Colorado - Rifle Oxygen_injection C2 (SPAdes) | ecosystem: Environmental > Terrestrial > Deep subsurface > Rock core/Sediment | place: Rifle, Colorado... | reverse complement strand
CGCTTTAATTTCGGCCTGGACGAGAAATTGGGGGAAGTGTATCGGGTAGGCGCGCAAAAAGATATTTATCCAGAGAACCATGGCTAAAATAAAACCGGAGATGATGAATTTATTTAGTCTCATAAATTTTAGCCTTCTTTACGCTGGTCTTTAATGTAATTAGAGCGCTCTAAGCGCTTGGCCGCTTCTTTTAACTCCGCGCCGATCTCGCCAATCTGGGCCGGGTGGGTAATGGCGCGGAATTCATTAGTTACTATGCCGATAGAAACCGAGAGAAGGTTAACTTTTTGCAGTTGGCCTTTGCGGTCATGGGCCATAATCCAGCCGTTTTTAGCGTCTTCCGGGGTATAGAGAGAGGGAACCTTTTTTTCGAATTCCTCAATTATCTTGCGGGAGATTTCCTCGGCTTTATTCAGGGTAGTAATAAAGACAAAGTCATCGCCTCCGATATGCCCCACAAAATCATCGCTGTTTCCCTGTTCACTTACCGCGCCAAGCATTATCCGGGCGGTTTCCCGGATGGCCTCATCGCCGTGTTCAAATCCGTATTTGTCGTTATAAGCCTTAAACTTATCCAGGTCCAGGTAACCGACGGCAAAGAGGGTTTTTTGGTCAATGTGGTTTTGGAGCTCGTTGGTGATGGAGATGTTTCCCGGAAGCCGGGTCAGCGGGTTTGCCTCCAGGTCGCGTTCACTGCGGCGGATAATCATCCGGATGCGGGCCAGAAGCTCTGCCGGCTCAAAGGGTTTTACGATATAATCATCGGCCCCGGAGTCAATGCCTTTTATCTTATCCAGTATATCGCCTTTTCCGGTAAGCATTATTATGGGAAGGTGGCGCAGGAGGATGTCTTTTTTTAAGCGGCGGCAGACCTCTCCTCCGTCAATGTAAGGCATATTATAATCCAGGATTACCAAATCCGGCGATTTGGCCTGGACCATCCGCAGGGCCTCTTTTCCGTCGGCGGCCTCAGCCGTTTCGTAATCTTCCCCTTCCAGGGTTAATTTCAGGATATCCCGGATGTCCTCTTCATCATCCACAATAAGTATGCGGTATTTTTTCACCTGGAAATCTCCAATAGGCGCGATAAATCGCGCCGCTACGCAACGTAAGTAACTCAGCCGTGGACTAATCCTATTTTGTTCTGGGCAGTGAGAAGCTGAAGGTTGAGCCTTGATTTAGGCGCGATTCCACCCAGATTTTTCCCTGATGGGCCAGGATGATATTTTTAACCAGGGTAAGCCCCAGGCCGGTCCCCTTTACCTTCTGATTTATGGTATTGTCAACCCGGTAGAATTCATCAAAGATTCTTGAGGTGTCATGTTCGCTCATCCCGATACCGTTATCAGAAATATCAACCTGGATGGTATCGGCAGATTCAAGGGAGGATATTCTGAGTTGTCCGGTATTTGGGGAGACGAATTTTATGGCATTGCCCATTAGATTGATCAAGACCCGTTGAATTTGAATTTTATCCGCCAGGACCAAAGGCAGTTCTGGCGGCAGGTGAGTCTGGATATTAATTGATTTTTCTTTTAGTTGAGGCCCTAAGAGGTCAATCACGGATTCGGTAATCTGCCGGAGGTCTAAAGGCTCAAGCTTCATCAGGAATTTCCCGGATTCAATCCTGGCGATATCCAGCATGTCGTTAATCATATGGGTGAGTTCGTCGCTGTGTTTATTGATTTTACCTAAGCGCTCTTTTATTTCCGCGGGCAAGACTCCGAGTTTTTCCGATAACAAGATTGAGGCGTAGCCTTTGATTGAAGTCAGGGGGGTGCGCAGTTCATGGGAGACCGCCGAGACAAAATCAGATTTTCTTTTGTTGATGATTTGTATCTCGCCAAGGGCGTCGCTTAATTCCCTGGTCCTTTCAATTACCTTTTTTTCCAGTTCCTGATGCTGGGAATAAGCGCGTTCAAAGAGCTCGGCATTATCCAGGGCCTGGCCGATTTGGGTGGAAAGAATAGAGGCCAGCTCCTCGTCTCCCTCGGTTAAAGGGGTTTCCCGGGAGGCATTACCCAGGAGCAGGAGTCCGTAAAAGCCGTCTTTTTTCAGGATGGGGGCAATCACAAAGGAATCCAGCTTGGTTATATTCAGGATGGTCTTAGCGGTTTCATTATTTTCAGCTCCCTCCCCAGGGATGGATGAAACGGCGCGGTTAGCCTCTTTTATTATCCTGAGGATATTTTTTCGGCTGAATTCATTTTTGATTAATGATAATTCTTCTTCAGAGAAGCCGATTTGATGTTTTAGCGCGCCAGGAGCGGCATCGTTCTCAAAGATTATTGCTTTAGAGAAGCCGATTTCCTGGACGCGCTCCGGACTCAGGCGCAGGAATATCTCTTTCTGGTCCAGGGTTCGGCTTAAGTCATAAGATATTCTCTGCAGGGCAAAGAGGCAGTTTATCCTTTTATCCAGTTCTTCGTGGGTTTTATTCAGCTCCAGGTCGGTGCGGACAATCAGTTTGGCCTGCTCATCCATTTCTTCCAGGGATTTGCGCAGGTTAAATATGTTCAGGTTAAGCTGTTTTATGCGGCGGGTTTTCACCATAAAAGCAAAACTAAGTAATATTATGGTTGAGGTTGTGGCTATTCCTAATATCGCGAAAATATATTCCTGATTAGGCATCTTATTCTTGCGCTATTCCTAAAATAGCGATAGTTTGGTTGTGTAAGTAAGTTTGACCGTAATAATTTATTGAGCCCAGCGGGGCATACTCGCCGTAGCTGTAAAATCCAAATAAAGGAGTTTCCCGGCCCAGAATCTCCCGGATGATTTTTATTTCCGAGTGAGCCTGTCTTCCCAGAAGATAGGCTCTTGAGGCTGAGCTGATTACCAGGGCAAATTCCGCTTTTTTATCCCGGAGATTGACTTGGACCTGCAAGGCCGCCTGGCGGGCGGCTTCCAGGCACGATTCCTTGGTCGCGATCATCAGCCTTATGGAACTGCCCTGGGGGACATCGCCCTGGGTGGTAATAGAACCGTCGTCGTTAAGCGAGATAATATTGCGCAGGAGATATTCACTTTCTCCTTTAAGATGGACGCCTATTGGGTATAAGATGCTGATCCGCGGGAGTTCTTTTTTTAATTCTTTTATTGTTTTGGCAAAATAATCTTCGTAGAGATAGCAGGCGTTTTGCCCGTCTATCTTTTTGATTATGTTGCCGCTGGACTCGCTAATAACCCGCGTTTTCCCCAGAGGCCTCCAGCCGTGCTTTATGCCTAAGCCGAAGTTAAGCTTTCCGGCCAATAAGGCGCAGACAGTTCCTTTAGTTAAAACCCGCTGGTCGTAGTATTGATAGGTCTGCCTGAATTTCAGATTATCGCTTGATCCCCCTCCGATAAAGGGGAAGCTTACTCCCAGCACGCTCTGCAGGCCTTTGATCAGGCCGGAGGTGTTCTCCGATAAGCCGTCGTTAAATAAAAGGCAGAACTGGCGGCGCTGTCCCTTAAGATGAGAGGCTAGGCCGGTTCCTAATTCCTGCGCGCCTGATAAAGGGTCTTTGTTTTTGTCTGTCTCAATCAAGCCGCAGGAAATTTTGGTGTTGGCCAGCGATAAGAGGGCGATAATGACTCCTTCTTTTTGTATCCCCTCAGAGGTAATCAGGTTAACCGCGCTGCAGCCGATAATGGGGATATTGCTTTTTAGGGCTTGCCTTATGCTTTTCAGGAGACCGGCTGAGGCAAAATCCGGGGTGCTGAATACTAAAGCCAGGCTGGCATCACCCGGGGCAGGAAGCTGGGAAACGCATTTAAGCGCGGCCTCTTGAGCCGCCTCGGGGATAGCTTTCCTGGTGCTTAGGCCAATGGCGATTTTAAAACTCATTTTATAATCTTATATGATAAACCCACACGGGTCAATAAAATTATTGACTGTTCAAATAACTCTGTTAGAATAAAAAATAAATTACCTCCCCTATCCCCTCCTTAATAAAGGAGGGGATTAAGAAATCCTCCCCTTTATAAGGGGAGGCGAGGAGGGGTAAAAAAGCGGCTTTGTGGTAAACGAATAAAAAAATAATACATCGGCCCCATCGTCTAGCCCGGTCCAGGACATCACCCTCTCACGGTGGAGACACGGGTTCAAATCCCGTTGGGGCTATACTTCGACTCGGCCTTCGGCCTCGCTCAGTACAAGCCAAAAAGTTTCTTGCTTTCTGGCTGAAACTGTGCTAAAAAGTAAATAACTTATGATTGAGAAAAATTTTGGTTTCATAAAAATTAGTTCCAGGCTGATTAAAATCGCGGCCTGGACATTTTTGTTGCTGGGTGTAACCAGCGGCATAGCCACATTAATCGCTCCCTCGGGAAATACTCCGCGCTGGATGGGGGTGTATTTTATCCTGATTTACGGCTTCGGTTTTTTGTTGATTTATTTTATCACTTCTATCGGAGATTTATTGCTGGAGATTTGGCAGTTTTTGAAGAAAGAAAGATTTTAGAAGCGTTGATGATCACAGACAAGACGAGAAGCTTATAGCTAAAGCAGCGGCATAAATGCCGCTACTACCTGTCATATTTGTAGCGGCGCGATTTATCGCGCTTAAAAAAGGAGGATTACGGTGAATAATACGCGGATTATTTTTTACTCGGTATTGGTTTTATCTTTTTTTAATCTCACCGGATGCGACAAAATATTTCCTAAGAAGGCTCCCAAAGCGGGGATTCCGGTCAAGACGGAAACTCCCGCGCTTGAGGTAAAAGGCACTATTGTGGCTAAAGTTAATAATCAGCCGATTATTTTGGAAGACTTAGAAGCGGAGATTGAAAGTTTCAATGAGGAGGTCCCCGCGGACCGGCCGGCTGAGAAGATTGACACCAAAGATAAAAAAATAACTTACTTAAAGAATGTAGTGATCAGAAGGATGATCATGGCCCAGGCGGCCTCGGACAAAGGCCTGAACCGAAAACCGGAAGTAGAGAGGGCCTTGGAGAATTTTAAGCAGAGGCTTTTAGCCGCCGAGCTTGGCCGGCTGGAGGCGGAAGCGGTTGAGGTTACTTCCAAAGAAATTGAGGACTATTATAATATGGCCAAGGAAGAGCTTAAGGAGCCGGAGGAAAGACAGCTCCGCGAGATAGTGGTGGCCAGCGAAGGCGATGCCAAGAGTATTATGATTGAATTACTTCAGGGAGGAGATTTTGCCACCATGGCCCAAAGCCGTTCGATTATGGCTTCCGCTAAAAAAGGCGGAGACCTGGGGCTTATCAAAAAAGGCGTTAAATCCGCCCAGTTTGACGATGTGGCTTTTTCTTCCAGCCTGGATATCGGCAAGACCAGTAATTATTTTAAGACTGCCGAGGGTTACACTATTCTCAGGCTGGAGGCCAAGCGCGGAGGGAAGACCAAAACCCTTACCGAGCTTTGGGATGATATTAAAACCGGGCTTACCTTTTTAAAACAACAGCAGAAAATTGAGGAGCTCATCAGCAGGCTCTCCGCTGCTGCCAAGATAGAGGTGATTGAAAGCGCCATAAAATGATGCCTTTCAAGTTTGACTTTAAAAATTTTTCCCTGATGTCTCTGATTGAGAGAAGGGGTTGGATTGTTGCCGGGGCTTTTGCTTTGGCCGCGGCAATCTTAAGCTGGGTGATGTTGAGCCAGGAGAGAGTAAGATTAGCGAATCAGGCAAAACAAAACTTAGCGGCATTTCAAGAGAATACAGTGGATATTGTCTTAGCCAAGGTAGATATTCCTTCGGGAAAGCTGATTAGCGAGAATATGCTTTATACCCAACGCGTAGATAAGAATTCCCTTCCGGCTGAAGCGGCTACCTCGGTAGCCAGGGTAGTGGATAGAATATCAACGGTTTCGATAAAGGAAAAGTATATGATACCGGTAGATAAATTGGTCTGGCCGACTACCAAGGAAACCACCTTGGCGGCAAAAACTCCCATCGGCAAGCGGGCAATGACCATAGCGGTAGATAATATTTCATCGCTTTTAGGAATGATTAAGCCCGGGGATTATGTGGATGTGATCGGGGTTATTCCTTTACCGGTTGAGGTTGAGGGCAAGCAGGCGGCTGAGCCGGCAACCGTGCCTTTGTTTCAGAATGTTTTGATTCTTTCCGTAGGCACTGAGTTGGGAGCGGGGAGCGAAAAAGAATCCGTCTCCCGCCGCAAGGCCTCTGAGTTTACTCCCAAAGAAAGCGCGGCTCCCCTGATTACATTGTCTTTAAGCCCTGAAGAGGCTAATATCCTGGCTTTTGTTAAAGAGCAAGGGAAAATTCAACTCATCTTGCGCTCTCCCGGGGATGCCCAAACCCGGCCGGTTCAGCCGACCAGCTGGGCAACGGTATTAAAATATCTTTTTCCGCAGATTGACTTAGAGGCCATGGAAAAAGGATCAGGGAAGAAAGAAGAAGTCAAAAAAGACATACCCCAGGTGGAAATTGTCCGGGGATTTAAAAAAGAGGTAGTTCCTCTTAGCCAGAGTAAATAACATTATGATGGTAGATAGATTGAAGAATAATCCTTGCCTGATACTATTGGGCTGTTTTTTTATCCTGGCCAACAGCCTGAAATGTATCGCCCTGGAAGAAGAGTATGATGACTTTGAAGATATAAGGCTTTACGCGGCCCAGCCGAAAACTCTGCCGGCTTCTAACCCTAAGCGGGTGGTAGTTGCCAAGCCGGAGATTGCCGATGTCTATTCGGTCTCGGCCAATGAGGTGGTTTTAGAGCCTAAGACAGCCGGAATAACCACATTATTTATCTGGGATGACTACGGACAACATTCCTATCGGCTCAAGGTATTTAATGAGGACTTATCACAGCTAAAGCGCCATGCCGACAGCCTGCTGCGGGAATTAGGGGTTCCCGGGTTACAGCTTAAAATAAATGAGGCCGAGGCCAAGCTGGTTTTACTGGGTGAGGCGGATAGCCTTGATGAGAAGGAACGGGTTTTAAGCGCCCTGTCCAGCGTCAAGGATAAAATTCTGGATTTAGCTACTATCAAAGAAGAGCGTAACTTAGTAAAAATAGATATGCAGATATTTGAAATCAGCAGGGACGATATAAAAAAGTTAGGCCTTAATTATACGGATTCCACTGTATTAACGGATAACGCCGATAAGGCGCTGAATAAAATAACTGATATGTTTGCCACCTCCAAATGGAGCCGGGCACAACTAAATGTTACCATAAACCATTTAATAAGCGTAGGCAAAATAAGGGTTCTCTCAAGGCCCAAGTTAGTCTGTTTGAGCGGCAAGGAAGCGGAATTTGTGGTGGGGGGACAGTTTCCCATAACAAAAACTACTACCACCACTACCAGCACAACCTCGGAGGTGGAATTTAAGGATTACGGGATAAATCTGAAGATTAAACCCATAGTTAAAGATGAGGAGGATATCCTGCTGGCTGTCTCTAACGAAATAATTGAAATAGATAGCAGCGTGAGTGTTTCCGGGAGTACCCCCGCTTTCTCCACCCGTAATACCAAGACGGAACTATATCTTAAAAGCGGGAATAGTTTAGTTATTAGCGGTTTAATTAAGAATCAAGAGACGGATACGGTGGAGAAATTCCCCGGAATGGCGGATATACCCATATTAGGCATACTCTTCAGATCCAAAAATTTCCAGCAGAAACAGACTGAATTAGTGATTTTGATTACCCCGGAAATAGTTTCAGGTTCTTCGTCTCTGGAGGGAAAAGATATCTTTCCCGAAGCCGGCCAGCGGAAATACGAAAATAAAGCCGAGAGGGCCTTAAGGGAATTTAGAGGCAAGGAGGAGAAGGGCTATTCTTCCGGTTTAGATTCTTATATTGATGATATCAAAAGCCAAATTGTTTCTTCCATAGGGTATCCGAGCCTGGCCCGCGAGTTAGGGGTTTCCGGGACGGTAAAAGTGAGGCTGAGGATTTTGTCTGACGGCTGGCTTAAGGAGGCATTGGTGGTCAGCTCATCCGGAAGCGAACTTTTAGATAATTCTACTCTTCGCTCCATCAAAAAACTCGCTCCTTTTTCCTCCTTCCCCGGCTCTCTGGAAAGAAACGAGATTGCCGTAGACATTCCTATAGTTTATAACTGATTTCAATACAGCAAGATATTATGGCCAAAGCGAAATTTATCGTCTTTTTCAGCACCAAAGGCGGGGTAGGCAAGACCCTGCTTAGCGTTAACCTGGCAGTAAGCCTGCGCAAGGAATCCTCAAAAAAGGTTTGTTTGGTGGATTTTGACCTTCAGGCCTCGATGGATATGTCCCGGATGATTGACCTTCATTGCGCCAAATCCCTTGCCGATATCTCAGCCGAAAAAGAACTTAACCAAGATAACATACACAGCATCATTACCACACATTCCTCCGGCATTGAATTCCTGCAAGCGGCCTTACGGCCGAATCAATCCCCGCATATTGATAAAAAGATAATTTCTTTAGCCTTGTCCAGTCTGGAGGTAAAGTATGATTATGTGATTATTGACGCCGGAAGGGCCTTTAGCGATAACCTTATTTCCATCCTGGATTTTGCTAATCTTATCCTTATGGTGGTTACTCCGGATATCCTTTCCATATACCAAACCAAATGGTCCCTGGATGTCCTGCAGTCTCTGCATTTCCCGCTTAAGATGATGAAATTCGTATTAAACCGCTCAGATAGCTTGGGGGGATTTGCCTGGCAGGAGGTAAAGGCCAATCTTCCGGTGGAGATACTGGCGCATATTCCTTCGGACGGAAGAACCGTAGGATTGGCGGTAAACCGGCGGCAGGCGGCAGTTTTAGATAGCCCTAAGAGCCGATTCTCCCAGTCTATATTAAAACTCTCCCAGGATATTATTAATAAAGGATCTGAGTTGTTTCTTGACCATATAGATCAACTGGAAAAATTGGAATTAAACAAAGATATCCCTATCCAACATAAAGAATTCTGGCGGATATATGGGCTGATGGATGCTCAGGCATTTGAGGCTGAAGCCAAGGTAGATGAATTAGTTGAGCTGAAACGCCGGGTGCACAAGCGGCTGATTGAGGAGCTTAATCTTAAGAGTTTAGATCTTAGCCTCTCTAACCAGAAAAAGATTAGGGAAATTCGGGAAAAGACCGAGAAGGCAATCGCTAATGCCTTGACTGAAGAAAGCGGGGTATTGTTATCCAGCTTTGAGGTGAGAAAGCGTCTAATTAAAGAAATAGCCGATGAGGCTTTAGAATTGGGGCCTTTAGAGGATCTGATTGATGATCCGGAGATAACTGATATTATGGTTAACGGCAAGGATCAAATTTATGTGGAACGCAAAGGGAAGATAGAGTTGACTTCCAAGCGGTTTCTTTCCAATGAGCAGGTCCGCCAGATTATCGAGAGGATAATTGCTCCTTTAGGCAGAAGGATAGACGAATCCAGCCCGATGGTGGACGCGCGTTTAGCTGATGGTTCGCGGGTGAACGCGATTATTTCTCCCTTATCTTTAGTAGGACCGATGTTGACTATCCGCAAGTTTTCCCGGGAGGTGTATACCACGGACTCACTAAGGAAATTCGGCAGTTTGAATGCTGAGATGGCGGAGTTTATCCGGGCCTGCGTTATCTCTCGAAAGAATATTATTGTTTCCGGAGGCACGGGTTCGGGAAAGACCACAGTGTTAAATATCCTTTCCGCTTTTATACCGGATAATGAGCGTATCATTACTATTGAAGATGCCGCGGAATTGAAGCTTTCTCAGGAGCATTGGGGCCGTTTAGAGTCCAGGCCGCATAATATAGAGGGAAGGGGGGCTATAACTATCCGCGATCTCTTTCGTAATACCTTGCGGATGCGCCCGGACCGGATAATCATCGGGGAATGCCGCGGGGCGGAGACAATGGATATGCTTCAGGCAATGAATACCGGCCACGACGGCTCAATGACTACGGTGCACGCCAACTCTACTCAGGATGTCTTATCACGTTTAGATTCAATGATCTTGATGTCCGGAGTAGAGCTCCCTATAAGGGCTATCCGGGAGATGATTGCTTCGGCAGTGGATGTGATTGTGCATACGGCTCGCCTTTTTGACGGCTCACGCAAGGTGACGCAGATTACAGAGATTACCGGCATGAAAGATGAGATGCATATCGGCCTGCAGGACATATTCTCTTTCCGCCAGACCGGGATTGATTCTCAGGGCAAGGTCTTGGGCAATTTTGAGCCTTCCGGTTTTATACCCACCTTTATTGAAGAAGTCCGGTTGCGGGGGATAAAGCTCTCCGATGATGTCTTCAAGAAATGAAGCCCTGCCGGGCCAGTCATTAAATATGCCGGCTAATCCAATCAAAATCCTCAATCTTACCCGGAATATTACCCTTACTGAAAATACGATAATTGCCGATAGTTTTTTTAGCCGTCTCCAGGGTCTCTTAGGCAAAGACGGCCTTGCCCGCGGCGAAGGCCTCATTTTGAAACCTTGTGATTCGATTCATACTTTCTTTATGCGTTTTGCCATCGACGTTGTTTTTGTGGACAGGAATAACCGCGTCATCCGTCTTTATCATTCGCTCAAACCCTGGAGAATTAGCGGGATATTCCCCCGGGCCGCCTTCTGTATAGAGCTTCCCGCCAGGACACTTCAATTCAGCTTCACCCAGCAAGGCGACCAAATTGAAGTTTCTACGCCTACAGGGGCCTGACCCAGTAGGGGCGGAACGCGTTCCGCCCCTACGCGGCTAAAAGGAGCAAGGCAATGTCTGAAGGATATTATAAAATAAAACCGGAAATAAGGGATTTTGTTGTCAAGGAGGCCGGAGAATGTCCGGAATTAGGCTGTCGGAAGCTGGCTAATCTCGTCCAGGAGAAATTCGGCCTGGAGGTCTCTAAATCCAGCATCAGCGCGATCTTGAAAGAAGGGGGTTTAAGTAAGCCCGTTGGCCGCCGGAGATCAGGCGGGGAAGGGGCGGCCACCGCCGCTGGCGGGGAGGGGGAGAAATCCTCCCCTTACCAAGGGGAGGCGAGGAGGGGTCTGATCGTTGAAGAAAAACCGCTTTTAGCTAAAATTGAAAGAGAAATCAGTTTAGCCCCGCGGATAATCGAAAATGACAAATTGTCTTTGGTAGTTCAAAATGAAAACCGCCAGGTTCAGATTATCCCGGGGGAAGAAAAAATTCCGCCCAGCCCCGTTTTCGGCCTGGGATGCTGGTTTCTTAAGGCCGCTGAGCTTTGTCTATGCGGGCTTCAGGCCTTCTCCGCCCTGTTAAGCTCAAGCCTGAAGGAGGATGCCGGGGAACTATTGGCCAAAAACGAAGCCTTGCTTTATCTCCCTCTTCTGGGCAAGAAATCCTCCCCTTACCAAGGGGAGGCGGGGAGGGGCATAGAAGAAATAACAGATACTAACGGTTTTTTGGGGGAGGCCCTGGCCGCTATTATTGGCAGGAAGTATTCTAATGAAGATGTCCAGGCCTATCTTGAATCCCTTAAGCAAGTTGGATCGGCAAATTTAGGAATTTTTGCTCAAGAAAGCCTGGGACAGAAAGAGGTCTTGGGGCTTAAATTTATCTTAGAGGATGGCGAGTCTTTCTTTACAGACGGCTCAATGCGCAGTATCTGGTCAAAAAACCATATCCCTTTAGAGTTTTCCCAAGTTTTATCCAAAGTCAGGGATTATTTAACTAGTACCATAATTCAAGATAATTCTCCTCTAATTGGACAAGCCTCACCAGGTTTTGTAAATCCCACTACAACTTTTTTAAATTTTATTGCCGCCTTTTCCGGGCAAAAGTCAGATC
>Ga0208373_1004829_pt1 | contig 11712 bp, 11 predicted proteins | sample RifOxyC2_FD_184036 | JGI IMG/M metagenome (GOLD analysis project Ga0208373, IMG submission 184036) | Soil microbial communities from Rifle, Colorado - Rifle Oxygen_injection C2 (SPAdes) | ecosystem: Environmental > Terrestrial > Deep subsurface > Rock core/Sediment | place: Rifle, Colorado... | reverse complement strand
CAGATATGAGTCCAAACTTTGCGCCAAATCAAGCTCTACAACTAGACAAAGAAGAAATAGTCAACGTTGCCCAAAACTTATCTTTGAGCTTACAACAAGAGTTTCAAGCTGGCACTTACCATTTTGGCTTAATCTTCATCAAATAAAATTTTCTATACACCCCGCTGACGCGGGGTTTTGTTTATAAAAAGCTTGGGGAAAATTTTATAAGTGCCAACAACCCCGCGAAGCGGGGTTGACTTTCATTAGTTATTCTTTTACTATATGAGAGTTAACTATCCGGCATACGCCGGACGAGAAAAATATGAATTTAGGTAAATTATTTGATTGGGCATATTTGACCCATCGTTATGCTGTAGACAACCTATCTTGGTGGACTTTAAGCATCTTGATTATTATTTTTGGTGGTGCTTTAATTACTGCTATTTTAGTCACCAAAAAACTCAAAGATAAAAATGTTGGTGCTAGAAAATTTTTGACTAGAATACAGATCTGGGGATTTTCTTCCAGCATTGTCGGTGTCTTGTTAATCTTTTTTCGCCAAGTTAGAGCCTTATATTTAAGCTCTCGCATTTTGTTATTACTCTGGCTGATAGTTACTATCGTTTGGCTAGGATTTTTAATCTATGAATGGAAAGTAGTTTTACCAAAAAAGAGACAAGACCAAAAAAGCCAAGAAGAGTTTAACAAGTGGCTGCCAAAAAAGAAATCATAAGCTTTCCATAATATCCGCCTTCGGCGGACATTAGCTGTAAATATTATTATTAAAAAACAGGCCATTGTCATCCCCGCGTAGGCGGGGAAGAGCCTGTTTTTTTTAATTTCTAACAAGGTGAAAAAATATAAACAACAACTAGGTGCTTGGGGTGAAGATATTGCCAAAAGCTATTATCAAAAATTAGGCTACCAAATTATTGCTCAAAATTTTTCTACTCGCTATGGTGAGCTGGATTTAGTTTTTATTAAAGCTAATAAAATTTTAGTAGTAGAAGTAAAAACTAGAAGCAGTTTAGCTTTTGGTTTTGCTGAAGAAAGTATTTCTAGAAATAAACTACAAAATTTGCGCACTGCTTATCAAATCTTAAGCCGACGCAATTCTTTACCGGCTGATTTTGAAATGGAAATTTGCGTCGTAGAAAAAATAAACCAAAAAATCAAAATTTTATGCTTTGAAGTTTAACTATTGACATAATATAAATAATATGTTATATATAAGATAGTCAATAAAAATATGAGCCATTTTGAAGAATTAGTTACAAATCATCCAGAAAATTGGACAGCTATGCAAGAAACATTAGGTGATCCAGAAGCAATCAAAACAAATATTGATGTTAATGAACTGGAAAAAATTTGTACTGAAAATCCAATATTAAAAAAATTCTTTGAAAGCATGCTAGAACATTTTTATGGCTATACTGAAACTGTTTGGGAATTCCAAGAAATAGAAGACAAAAAACAACGGGGCGAATTATCTACCGAGGAATATCAGGAAGCTTTTGGCGGCATAGACCTCACCAGAACTCGTAGTCACGATGCGATGATTGATAGTGTGAATATTTTAGCGAGAGCGATGAAAAAGTTTGATTTAGACCCCAACTGGATATCCCCTTTGAATGATCCCACCGGAAAAGCCGTTAGAACTCGCTACACTAAATTAGCGCTACAAACAACTTATTTAAGAATAATGCAAACAATGAGCCAAGAAGGAGAAAGAAGGTCATGAACACTGCAACTAGAAAGAGACTGATCGCGCAGTATGCCAAACTTGCTTTGGTTAACTTGCGTGAAGCTGGTGGCAGAATACCGACAGCCGAAATGCGGGAAATCAGAGAGCAGCTCCAGATGTCCCATGATCAAATCATGACTGAACACGCCATCTCATCCTTTGACAGAATCTGAACCTTACAGGCAATGATGCCACACAGGGCGCAAGTCACCAGACTCGCGCTCTTTCTTATTGACAAGACTGAAAATATATCCTATAATTGCTTTAGTTTAGGCTAGTTTACGATAGTAGACTAGCCTATTTTATTACTTTGTTTAGAAGTAACTTATTATTAAACGCTAAAAAAATGGCTAACGAAATTAGCGCCGCAATCAAACAAATTTGCGACGAAAAAAATCTTTCCGTTGACGCTGTCATTAGCGCCATTGAAGCAGCCTTGGCGGCTGCCTACCGCAAAGATTTTGGTGACAAAAGCCAAAATATCAAAGTAGTTTTCAATGCCGATAATGCTCAAGCGGTGGTTTTTGATGTCAAAGAAGTTGTCGAAGACGTGGATCTAGAAGAACAAGAACAAAAATGGGAAGAACTTAAAGTGCGTAAAGAGGCGGGCGAAGATGTCGACGAAGAAGACATGCAACGCTTTAATCCCCGCACAGAAATCATGCTCACTGAAGCAAAAACAATCAACTCCAGCTACAAAGTTGGTGACGTGATCGAAACCAAACTAGAGGTACCAGATGCCTATGGCCGCATGGCTGCTCAAACTGCTAAGCAAGTCATTATCCAACGTTTGCGTGAAGCTGAACGTGATAATATCTTTGCTCAATACGAAGATAAAGAAGGCACGCTGGTTTTGGGCACCGTCACTCGTCGTGAAGGTCGTCGCTACTTGATTGACCTAGGTCAAGCGACTGGCACTCTACCTCCAGAAGAACAAATCCCTAGAGAAAATTACAATACTGGCGTCAGACTAAATTTCTACATTGTTAAAGTACATATGGGTAATAAAGGAGCCGAAATTATTTTATCTCGTACCCATCCAGATATTGTCCGCGAATTATTTGCCATGGAAGTGCCAGAGATTGCCGCCGGTAGTGTCGAGATCAAAGGCATTGCTCGCGAAGCTGGCTCTCGCTCTAAAGTAGCGGTCGAGGCACTAGAAGACAACATTGATCCAATAGGGTCTTGTGTTGGTCAAAAAGGTGCGCGCATCCAAACTATCATCAGTGAACTTGGTGGAGAAAAAATTGATATTATCCAATGGGAGGCAGATTCTAAAAAATATATCATTAACTCTTTGTCTCCAGCTAAAGTAAATGACATCAACATTGATGAAGACACGAGATCGGCTGAAGTGCTGGTCAATGAAGACCAATTATCTTTAGCGATTGGCAAAGGTGGGCAAAATGTCCGTCTCGCTGCCAAGCTAACTAATTGGAAAATTGACATCAAAGGTCCAGATCAAAAACCTGTCAGCATCGAAGAAGAAAAAGAAGAGGCTGACGAAAAAACAGAAACTGAAGAAGCAGACGAAGAAATTGTAACAGAAGTAAAAAAACCAAAAATCCGTAAGAAAAAAACAGACGTCGTTGAAGAAGAAACAGAGTAATAAAATAACTAATTAATAAAAAATATGAACATCACATTAATCGCAATTATTGCCTCCTTGATTTCTATTGTCGCCGGTATTTTGATGATTCAAAACATCCTCAAAAAATCTAAGGGCAATGAAAAAATGCAAGACATAGCTAACGCTATCCAAAGTGGCGCTAAAGCTTTTTTAACGCGCCAATACAAAACCATTGCTTATATAGCTGTGCCATTATTTTTAATTTTAGGTTTTGCTATTAATTGGCACACCGCTATCGCTTTTATTGTCGGCGCTGGCTTGTCAGCGGCCGCTGGTATCATCGGCATGAACGTTTCTGTCCGTACCAATGTCCGTACTGCTCAAGCAGCAACCGTTGGCATTGAGCCAGCCATGAAGCTCGCTGTTTTGGGTGGAGCAGTTACAGGCTTATTAGTAGTAGGCTTAGCCTTGTTTGGTGTAGCTGGTTTATTTATCATCCCTGGCTTTACTGTCAAACATCTTATCGGTTTAGGTTTTGGTGGTAGCTTGATTTCCGTCTTTGCCCGTTTAGGTGGAGGCATATTCACTAAGGCTGCTGACGTCGGAGCTGACTTAGTCGGCAAAGTAGAAGTTGGTATTCCTGAAGATGATCCTCGTAACCCGGCTGTGATCGCTGATAATGTCGGCGACAACGTTGGTGATTGTGCTGGTATGGCCGCTGACTTATTTGAAACTTATGCTGTCACTCTAGTAGCTGCTATGCTTTTGGGATCTTTGACTTTTAATAATTCTGACGCCGCTGTCCTCTATCCTTTAGCCTTAGGCGCTTCAGCGATCATCACTTCCATCTTAGGATTATTTTTTATCCGCTTAAAGAAAAATCAAACTGTTGAACAAATTGTCAAAAATGACGGCATCATGAAAGCCTTATATAAGGGCTTGATTGCAGCTGGTTTACTATCTGCTATTATTTTCTTTTTTATCACCAAATATTTAATGGCTGACTTGATAGAATATAGCTACTTAAATATTTATTATGCTAGTTTAGTTGGCTTAGTAGTGACGGCTTGTATCGTCTGGCTCACTGAATACTATACTGCTACCAAATATAAACCAGTGCGTAGTATCGCTAAAGCTTCAGAGACTGGACACGGCACCAATGTCATCCAAGGTTTGGCGGTCAGCATGAAAGCCACTGCTTTCCCAGTACTAGTCATTGTGGCTGGCATTGTGGCCGCTTATAGCTTTGCTGGACTCTACGGCATCGCAGTTGCTGCGATGAGTATGCTGTCACTGGCTGGTATCATCGTCACCATTGATGCTTATGGTCCTATCACTGACAATGCTGGTGGTATTGCAGAAATGGCAAATTTGCCAGAATCAGTGCGTAATATCACTGATCCACTAGATTCTGTCGGTAATACTACCAAGGCTGTCACCAAGGGCTATGCTATCGCCTCTGCTGGCTTAGCTTCTCTAGTTTTATTTGCTGCTTATACCGAAGAGCTAAAAGAAGTTGGTAAAGAAATCATTTTTGCTTTAGATAACCCTTATGTGATCGCTGGTTTATTTATCGGCGGATTATTGCCTTATTTATTTGGTGCTTTTTGTATGGAGGCCGTGGGTAAAACTGCTGGTGCCATCGTGGAAGAAGTACGTCGTCAATTCAAAGCTAAACCTGGCATCATGGATTACAGCGAAAAACCAGAGTATGACAAAGCGGTTGATATCGTCACCAAAGGTGCTTTAAAACAAATGATCGTGCCAGCTTTATTGCCAGTCTTAACTCCAATTTTAATTTTAATTGTCTTTGGTAAAAATAATGGCTTGATTGTTTTGGGTGGTACTTTAGTTGGTAGTATCGTCACTGGTATCTTTTTAGCTATCTCCATGACCACTGGTGGTGGAGCTTGGGATAATGCTAAAAAATATATTGAAAGTGGTGAACATGGTGGCAAAGGCTCTGATGCTCACAAAGCAGCGGTCACTGGTGACACAATCGGTGATCCATACAAAGATACAGCCGGACCAGCTATCAATCCAATGATTAAAATTTTAAATGTCATTGCTTTATTGCTTGTCGCTGTCTTATTTGCATAAAAATATTTAATACCCCCTCTTTTTCTCCTTTAACTTTTTATTCTCTCCCCCCCCAACGGGGGAGAATATTTTTGGTTTTTAATTTAAGTTGTGTTTTTTTTCGTTAAACTTGACAAAATTTAGTTTCTGTGATTTAATAAAGCGAAAATCGCCCTTTAACAAACTGTCCATAAAAACAGAGTTTTCACACAACTGGAGGACGTCGACATGAGAACCGAGACAATCGTTTACCCAAGCCCATCAGCACAACCGCTGTGGAAGACTAACATTCCCAAACGAGATCGTTTGATGATCATCAACGAAGAGGATTTGCCCGTGGAAGAATTCCTGACCGCCCTGGGCGTCAAAGAATCTCCACTGACACCCAGCTTCGGCATCACTGATGAAGCTGAACTCCAAGAGCGACACGCTCTTTGCTCCTTCTTAACGAGCAATCCAACCTTCATGACTTGGGTGAAAGAACATCAACTCGAAGCCGAATTGCCAACGAATGAGGATCGTTTTCTACGTTTCTACGACCCAAAGCAAGCGCACAACCCCTATTGGCAAGCCGTTCACCAATGGCTTGAGACGATGCAGCACACCATCAACGTTCCGGCGCGTTTGCAGGCAATCACTGATAAGCTGATTGCTGGCTTACACCTAGAAGCCATTGAGAGCGACATGGCCAGCGCGATCACTCAACGAGTGGAGCAAATCACGATCATGTCTGGCCTGATGAGCTTTCAAGTTTCAATGAGAGAGGTGCCACAACCAGCGAAAGTAGCGGGAGCTGTAGAAGGGGCTCAAGAAACAAAGAAAAGCCTCTTTCGAGTGAATGAATTGGAATACTTGAGTGGCGAGGTTCATGGCCATCGCAAGTATTCTCAACAACTCAGCACAGAGCTTGCGTATCCGACCTGGACCGAAAATATGCTGAATCCCTTGAACTGGCTTGGGCTTGGCAGACTACGCAAACTTTGGATTGATACCAGCAACTTTTTGCGTCGTCGGCCCGCCTACCGAGCAATGGTCATCAAGAGTGTTTCCAAGTCAATGAAGGAGGATGTGAAAACTGCTACAGAAAACCACCTGAACGAGCTTCGGTGGGACAACGATGATTTGGGTGGGGGCACTGTTACTGTGTTATTCGCGTATGATCAGTATGGTCTGAAAATTACAGTTCTAAACATGGAAGCCGCTGAGCCGGAAAATATTGAGCCAGCTGATTTTAATGATGGTTTTGAGGGTTACGATGGCGAAAAAAAACGACAGATGGTAATGGCCGAGACGCTTGTGAAAGATGCAAAGGCCAAAACCCTTCGTGCCAAAACTAACAATGCCTTGATTGCCTTAGCTCAAGCGCAGCTTGACTCGTTCTTTTGGCCAATCAAAGCCTTCTCCTCAAGCATGGACAGGCACTATCGTTGGTTCGCCATTAGTAACGAATACCGCGGCAAGGAGTTCAACGATATCTACCAAGCTTTGGAGGCCCAACGGCAGTTCTTTGCTGCGTACTATCTACAACTTCGTACGGTAATCGACCTTTTGGAGTCTGTGCAAGCCACAGCTCACAAGTTCGGTGTGCCGATCTGCCAGCCGGAGATAGTGACTAATGGTCACGTCGTTGACTTTGGTCAGCTCTATCCCACTCAACTGCTTTGCCGTCTGAAGAAGGGTGAAGTGACGCCGATTCATTCTCTGCCCGAACTCAACGGTCGCATGATCGTCTTGACTGGTCATCATGGTGGTGGCAAGAGCGAAACCCAAATCAGCATCGTCGCCAATATCTACCTGGCACAAAGCGGTTTGCCGGTCTTCGGTGAGTTCTTCCGCTTCAATGTCAAGAAAGTGTTGGGCATGGTCTTCATTGCCCAGCGAGGTCAAGGCTCCACTTGTGAAATGTTGCTTGGTAAGATCCGCAACATCCTCAAGGGGATCAAGGGCGTTGACGGTAAACAAGTGGTTTTGGTGCTGGATGAAGTTGGCACCGGCACGCAAGAAATGGCTGGCCTGGAACTTGGTCGAGACCTACTGCACACTCTTGCACTATCTGGTGTCAGTGTCATTTTCAGCACCCAGATCATTTCGCTCGCAGAGTTTGCCCGAGACAAACTCAACGCTCTGTGTTTTCAGATGGACAGTGAACATCAGGTCACCGAAGGTATTGGCGATGGCGGCATGCAACAACTGCGTCAACGCACCGGTGTCGAGAAATTATTGACCCACGTCAACTAAACTCTCGCGCCAATGATACTTATGACACACATTTTTTCTCCGGCCCAACACACTCCACGTGTTGGGCCTCTTTTTATTGACTAAAAACAAATTTTTTACTATAATCAGCCTACTTTTCCCGAGATAAACTTGGGACTATAAATAGTCTAAAAAGTCATAAAATTATTAACTTATGCAAATAACTAAAAAAGATTTAGGAAAAAGCCAAGTGGAATTAAGCATTGAAGTGCCATTGGAAGAGTTTGATGAACACTTGAAAAAAGCAGCCACTAGACTCGGACAAAAAAGTACTATCCCCGGCTTTCGTCCGGGTAAGGCTCCTTATGAAAAAATAAAAGCTAAAGTTGGTGAAATGAATATTTATCAAGAAGCTTTAAGTGATATCATCAACCATTCTTTTTTTCAAGCTGTCACCCAAGAGAAATTAATTACCATTGGTGAACCAGATATTAAGATCGAGAAATTAGCCCCAGGAAACCCAGTCGTTTATATCGCTACTGTCATGCTGCTACCAAAAGTGACTTTGGGTAATTGGCAAGAAAAAGAGATTAAAACAACGGAAGTAAAAATCAGCCAAGAAGATACAAATAAAACTATGGACGAGCTAAAGCGCATGCGTGCTAAAGAAGTTTTAGTTGATCGTGTTGCTCAAATGGGAGATAAAGTTGTGATGGACTTTGAAGTATCCATGAACAAAGTAGTACTAGAAGGTGGCGTCAGCTACAAACATCCTTTGGTTTTAGGTGAAGGTCGCATGGTGCCAGGCTTTGAAGAAAAATTAGTTGGAGCTAAAGCGGGAGATGAGCTAGAATTTGATCTTACTTTTCCGGAAAATTATTATCAAGCAAGTCTAGCTAAAAAAGAAGCTCACTTTAAAATAAAGGTTTTGGAAGTTTTTACCAGAACTTTACCAGAACTTAATGATGAATTAGCTAAAGAATTTGGTTTCGAAAATTTAGTGGCTCTAGAAAAACAAATTAGTGATAATATTTTGAAAGATAAACAAAATAAAGCGCAACAAAAAATCGAAGCAGAAGTCATGGAAAATTTAGTGAAGACTGCTACAATAGATGAAGTGCCAGAGAAATTAATTCACAATGAAGTTCATAAAATGATTAGTGAATTAAGATACGATCTAGAAAACCAAGGTTTGGAAATGCCTAAATATCTAGAGTCCATCAAAAAGACGGAAGACGATTTGCATCATGATTTTGAAAAACCAGCTATCCAAAGAATTCAAGCTACATTGGCTTTAAAAACTTTAGCGGAAAATGAAAAAATTTCTGTCACTGAAGAAGATATCGATGCAGAAATCAAAACTCAAGAAGCTCAAACTAATCCAGAAAACTCTAAAATTGATTTCAAAGATCCACGCTATCGTCAATATTTAAGTAATGTTTTGCTCAACCAAAAAGTCTTAAAATTTATGACCGATAAAGTGGTTAAATAAAAATTTTCTAAAATACCCCCGCCGAAGGCGGGGGTATTTTTATCGGATTTTATAGCGCATCTTGGCACAAGAAGTATTTTAAAAAAATTTATAAAAAATACACATTTAAATTAGTCTTGACAAATATGGCAGTTATGCTATTCTAAATTTAGAAAAATCATCCAAAGCCCTCCTTTATTGGAGGGTTTTGTGATTCTCTAAAACTTCCATTCTTCTTTAAACCAATTAAACCACATGAACTGATCCGAACTTTCAATAATTTCTCTAGCTATATGGTTGCGAGTAGAAATAGCTAAAACTTTTTTGCTATGTTTTTGTAAATATTTAATTAAAGCTGTAAAGTCACTGTCCCCACTTAATAACACAGCCGTATCATAAGTAGCTAGATTATCTATCATATCAATCGTTAATTCAACATCACAATTACCTTTATATAGATTATGCCCATCTTTTAACTTAATTACTTTTACTTCTTTGACTATCATCTTAAAGCCTTTACGAGCAAGCATCTCTAATAAATTAGCTTGACCTTGATTTTCTTTATCAGTTGAGTAATAAAAATAAATATCTACTAACTTAGAATTTTTCTTAAAATATGCCTGTAGCTTTTTATAGTCTATTTTCCAGCCTAAATCTTTGAGACAATAAATAACGTTGGCTACATCTATAAAAACAGCTACCCTGCCATATTCTGACCAATTTATTAGCTTATTCTTCATATTGAGATAATAACTTAAACAAACACATTTGGCAACTATTTTTTTATTTTGCTTAAATCTGCTAAGATAAGTCTATGGAAAATAATCAACCATTAGCTGATATTTTAAGGCCTAGCCAGCTCAATGACTATGTCGGTCAAGAGCATATTTTGGGCCCAGGCAAAATACTAGAGCAAATGCTTAAACACCAAAGTTTGAGTTCTTTGATATTTTGGGGACCACCAGGAGTAGGTAAAACTACACTGGCACAAATAATCGCTAATAATATCCAGGCAAAATTTATCGCCTCTTCAGCGGTTTTAATCGGAGTGGCTGATATCAAAAAAATCGCTCAAGTAGCTGCTCAAGATTTAGAATTTTTTAAAACTAAAACCATTTTATTTTTAGATGAAATTCATCGCTTCAACAAAGGTCAACAAGATGTCTTGTTGCCTTATGTGGAGCGAGGCACTTTGATTTTGATCGGTGCGACCACTGAAAATCCATCTTTTTCTTTGAACTCCGCTTTGTTATCTCGCTGTCGCGTGCTGACTCTCAAATCCTTAAGTGATTTAGATTTAGCTAAAATCTTAAAGCGAGCTTTGAGTGATAAAAAATTTGGTCTAGCGGAAAAGAAAATAAAAATAAATAAAAAAGCCAAGAGTATGTTGATCGACTTTGCTGGTGGTGATGCTCGCAGTTTATTAACGGCTTTAGAGATTGCCGTTGTCGGCAAAAATAATAGCACACTCAAAGAAGAAGATATCAAAGAGGCCATTCAAAGCTCAATTTTGTATTATGATAAAAATGGTGAAGAGCATTATAATATAATTTCTGCTTTACATAAATGTTTGCGTGACTCTGATGCTGATGCCGCTCTGTATTGGCTAGCACGTATGCTCGAAGCTGGCGAAGATCCTCTTTATATAGCGAGACGCTTGATTCGCTTCGCTTGTGAAGATGTCGGCATTGCTGATAGTCACGCTTTAGTAGTGGCAGTGGCAGCTAAAGATGCTTTGCATTTTATCGGACTCCCAGAAGGCAAATTAGCCCTCGCTGAAACAGTGGTTTATTTAGCTAAAACTAAAAAATCTAACGCTCTCTATACCGCCTATACTCAAGCAGCTGCGGACGCGCAAAATACTAGTACTTTAGGCGTGCCTTTAGTCTTACGTAATGCGCCAACTAAACTAATGAAAGAATTAGGCTATGGCAAAAACTATAAATATGCACCAGACTCAAAAGCTGAAGACATAAAAAATCAGCAACACTGGCCAGATAAATTTCCACCCAAAAAATATCTTTAAAAATATCTTTACAAGCCTACAAAAAACTGTTAGGGTAAACTAGAAATACACACTGCTCATTGTCAGAGGGGAGGGAAAAGATGAATTGTGAAAGCAGCGATAAAAAAGCAGCGATTCTTTCTTACACAGAATACCTGTGTGGATTGCGCTGGGATCTAGTGATCAGAGACATCATTGTGGACGACCGATTGATTAGTGATCTGCGCCACAGCGCTTTTAGGACCTACTATCGAGACGCTGAGGATATTCGTGAGATATTAAGCACTATAAGCCCAGATGAACTTGTCACGATCGCTCTTCTGGAGCTACGTTTTCTAGCTGATCTTTCAGACCATGGTAATGTCAGTGTTCCGGCTGTCTTGGAGACTTGGCTGGAATTAAACAGTACTTGGTTCTTGAAAGCTTTTGCTCCGCTTTGCGCAGAGACAAAAGACTGGGAAGTACACGATCTCCAACTTGCACTGGAAAAAAACCTCGCACCGAAAACTGGAGCAGAGTGATGCTTTCGCATCTTGACCACTGACTCTCGTGCCGCCCTTGGGTACGAGAGTTTTTTTATTTAAAAATTTAAGCTATAATATAGCCATGCAAAAACTTGCTGTCATCGCTGATGTCCATGACAATTTAGTCAATCTACAAAAAGC
>Ga0208373_1004826_pt1 | contig 11724 bp, 12 predicted proteins | sample RifOxyC2_FD_184036 | JGI IMG/M metagenome (GOLD analysis project Ga0208373, IMG submission 184036) | Soil microbial communities from Rifle, Colorado - Rifle Oxygen_injection C2 (SPAdes) | ecosystem: Environmental > Terrestrial > Deep subsurface > Rock core/Sediment | place: Rifle, Colorado... | reverse complement strand
CGAGCTCGAGGGCGGGGTGAAGGTCACCCCCGACAAGGCGACCAACTCGCTGATCATCGTCGCGTCGGCGAACGACTACGAGACGCTGCTGGGAGTCATCAGGAAGCTCGACATCCGCCGCCGGCAGGTCTACGTCGAGGCGGTCATCATGGAGATCACCCTCGACAAGTCGCGCGACCTCGGCGTGGAGTTCCGGGGCACCGTCGCCAGCGGGGACAAGGCGGTGATCGGCGGGACGAACTTCGACTTCCGGGGAAACGTGAACGAGCTCTTCGCCTCCCTGGCCACCGGGAACCCGCTCATCTTCGGGGGAACCGGGCTGATCGCCGGGGGGATCGCGGGAAGCGTGACCCTTCCGGACGGGACGGAGGTCCCCGCGATCACCGCGGTGCTGCGCGCGGCGCAGACGCGGAACAACATCAACATCCTCTCCTCGCCGCACCTGCTGACCCTCGACAACAAGGAGGCCGAGATCGTCGTCGGATCGAACGTCCCCTTCATCACGAGCCAGGCCCGGGACTCGACGAACCTCGCCAACACCATCAACACGGTCGAGCGGAAGGACGTCGGCATCACGCTGCGCCTGACGCCCCATATCCACGAGAGCGACTTCGTGAGCCTCGACATCTTCCAGGAGTCGTCCGCCATCGCGGCGAGCTCCTCGCTGGATGCGAACACGGTGGGGCCCACGACGACGAAGCGGTCGGCGAAGACGAGCGTGCTGGTGAAGAACGGGGACACCGTGGTGCTGGGCGGGATGATGCAGGAGACGTTCACGAACAACGCCAGCCAGATCCCCATCCTCGGGGACATTCCGCTCCTCGGCCACCTCTTCCGGTTCAAGTCCGTGTCGCGCCAGAAGACGAACCTCCTCATCATGCTCACCCCCCGGATCATCCGCGACCCGGGGCAGATGCTGGAGACGTCGGCGGAGCAGCAGAGGAAGATCACCGATTCGTTCGGTCAGCAGATCAAGGAGGTCGAGAGGACGTTCCCCGAACCGGGACCGAGGGAGCGGCGGTGACCGACCCGTCCAAGGCGCCGGCGCCGCCCGACGCGGGCCAACTCGTCCCGGAGGGGAGCCTTCTCTCGAAGATCCCGATCGGGTACTCCCGCAAGCACCTGCTCCTCCCCTGCCGGACCCCGTCCGGGGAGGTCGTCCTGCTGTCGGGCGGGAAGCCGGAGGCGCGGGAAGCGATCGACGAGATGCGGTTCCTCGCCGGATCCACACGGGTCGTCTGCGCGCCGGAGAACGAGGTGCTCGCCCGGATCGACGCCGCGTACGAGCGGGCGCATTCCCCGGAAAACGAGATCGTGGAGGGGCTTCCGGGGGAGTGGGACCTCGACCCGACGGCCGCCATCGAGGAGACGCGGGACCTGCTCGAGACGCCCGACGAGGCGCCGGTCATCCGCTTCGTCCACGCCGTCCTGTTCCGGGCGATCCGTGAGCGGTCCAGCGACATCCACTTCGAGCCGTACGAGAAGGAGCTCGTCGTCCGGAACCGTGTCGACGGCATCCTCTACCCGATGATCACCGCCCCCCGGAAGTGGCACGCCCCGGCGGTCTCCCGGGTCAAGGTCATGGCGGGGCTCGACATCGCCGAGCGGCGCCTCCCCCAGGACGGGCGGATCAAGATCCGGCTCGGAGGCCGGGAGATCGACATCCGCGTCTCCACCGTCCCGACGTCCTTCGGCGAGCGCGCCGTGCTGCGGCTGCTCGACCGGGGAAACGTCCTCTTCGGCCTCTCCGACATGGGATTCGAGCCCGCGGACCTCGCCACGTTCGAGCGGTTCCTTTCGCGGTCCAGCGGCATCCTCCTCGTCACCGGTCCGACCGGCTCCGGGAAGACCACCACGCTCTACGCCGCCCTGCGCCACCTCGACTCGGGCACCAAGAACATCATCACGATCGAGGACCCGGTGGAGTACCAGTTCCAGGGGATCGGGCAGATCCAGGTGAACCCGAAGATACAGCTGACGTTCGCCAACGGCCTGCGCTCCATCCTGCGCCAGGACCCCGACATCATCATGGTGGGGGAGATCCGGGACGCGGAGACGGCCGAGATCGCCATCCAGGCGTCGCTGACCGGCCACCTGGTCCTTTCGACGCTCCACACCAACGATTCGGCCAGCGCGGTCACGCGCCTCGTGGACATGGGGATCGAGCCGTTTCTCGTCGCATCCTCCCTCTCGGGCGTCGTCGCCCAGCGGCTGGTCCGGCTCCTGTGCCCCGACTGCAAAACCCCCTACGCCCCCACCGCCGTGGATGCACGGAGCGTGGGGCTCCCCTCGCCGCCCGAAACCCCTTTCTACCGGCCGGGCGGATGCGAGAAGTGCCTGCACACCGGGTACCTGGGACGCGTCGCGCTCTTCGAGATCCTCCCCGCGGACGAAACGATCCGGTCGATGATCCTCACCCGGGCCGATGCGGACGGGATCCGGACGCTCGCCGTCTCCCGCGGGATGCGGACGATTCTCGCGGCCGGCGCGGAGAAGATCGTCGCCGGGATGACCTCGGTGGAAGAGGTCCTGCGCGTCACGCAGGAAGAGTGAGCGGACCGTGGCGACGTTCCGCTACACCGGGATCTCCCGGGCCGGCATCTCCCGGAAGGGAATCCTCGAGGCGGACAGCGCCATCCTCGCGCGCCGGAAGCTCCACGCGGAGGGGATCTTCCCCCTCACCCTGAAGGAGGGGCCGCCGGAGCGCCGGGGCGGGTTTCTCCCCTCCCTCCTCCGAAGGGCGGATTTCCTCCCCCTCCTCACCCGGCAGCTCGCGACGCTGGTCGGAGCGGGCGTTCCGCTCGTGGGCGCCCTGCAGTCGGTGACGACCCAGGTGGACGACCCGGAGAGCCGCCAGGTCCTCGTCGACCTGCAGGAGGCCGTCCGCGGAGGGGCGCCGCTGGCCCGCGCCGTGGAAGCCCACCCCGAAACGTTTCCGAACCTCTACGCCAGCATGGTGCGGGCCGGGGAGGAGAGCGGAACGCTCCCGCTCTCGCTGTCCCGCCTCGCCGACCACCTCGAGGAGCAGGCCCGCACCCGGAACCGGGTCCGCTCCGCGCTCACCTATCCGCTCCTGATGGCGGTCGTGGCGACCCTCGTCGTCGTCTTCCTGCTGACCTTCGTCGTCCCGAAGATCGTGGGGATCTTCTCCCACCTCGGGCACGCCCTCCCCCTTCCCACGCGCATCCTCATCGGGATCACCGACGTCCTCGCGGCCTCGTGGTGGGCGCTCCTGCTCCTCACCGCCGGGGGGATCCTCGGAATCCGAAGGTACCTGTCCACGGAACGCGGCAAGATGGCCCGGGACACTCTCCTTCTCCGGCTCCCCCTCGTGGGGCGGCTCGAGCACCTTTCCGCCCTCTCGCGGTTCGCGCGCACCTTGTCCACGCTGATCTCGGGGGGGATCCCGGTGGACCGCGCGCTGCGGATCGTGGCGCCCGTCGTCGGGAACGCGGTGATCACGGGACAGATCGCGGCCTCGGCGGATCGCGTGGTGGAGGGGGCGACCCTCTCCGAATCGCTGCGGCCGCATCCGGAGATCCCTCCCACGCTCGTGCAGATGGTGGCGGTGGGCGAGGAGAGCGGAGCCCTCGGCGACCTCCTCTACCGGGCCGCCGACGCCATGGACGAGGAGACGAACGCCCGCCTGGCGCGCCTGCTCTCCCTGCTCGAGCCGCTGATCATCCTCGTGATGGGGACCGTGGTCGCGTTCATCGTCGTGTCGGTCCTGCTGCCGCTGCTCGACATCTCACAGATCGTCCGATAGGAGGAACCCGATGGATTCGAGAGAGAACGGGACGAGGGGGCTCCGGGACCGGTCGGGGTTCACCCTCATCGAAATCATGGTCGTCATCGTCATCCTCGGCCTGCTGGCCGCCCTGGTGGTGCCCAAGCTGATCGGGCGGACCGAGGAGGCGAAGAAGACCCAGTCGCGGATCCAGATCAAGAACATCGAGCAGGCGCTCGGGCTGTTCAAGCTGGACAACGGGTTCTACCCCGCCACCGACCAGGGGATCGAGGCGCTGATCAAGCTCCCCGACGCCGGCCGGATCCCGAAGAATTACCGGAAGGACGGCTACCTGGACCGCCTGCCGAAAGACCCGTGGGGGAACCCGTACGTGTACGTGAGCCCGGGGAGCCACGGCGATTACGACATCAGCTCCTACGGCGCGGACAGCGCTCCGGGCGGTGAAGGCGAGGATGGGGACGTCAATTCCTGGGATGAACGGTAGAGGGCACGCCCGCGGCTTCACGCTCGTCGAGCTGGCCGTCGTCCTGTTCGTGCTCGGCCTGGTGCTGTGGGTCGCGCTCCCGCGGCTGTCGCGCATCGGCGAGCCCGGCCGGGACGCGGTGTTCCGCGCGCTCTCCGGGGCTTCCGAGGCGGCGTACGACCTTTCCCTCTTCGAGAAGCGGGAGACCCGGCTCGTCCTGCACCCGGCCGACGGGACGTACGAGTTCGTTCAACCGGACCGGCCGTCCGGGGAGCGGCGCACGCAGGAGTTCGGCTCCCGCCTGTCGGTGACCGGGATCCGCATCGAGGGAGAGGATCGGCCGCTCGACCTCCCCACGGAGATCCGGTACCTCCCCGGCGGCCGGGTCACGTCGGCGCGGATCTTCTTCCGGGACGACGGGGGGGACTCCCCCTCCCAATGGACCGTCCGCCTCAGCACGTTCGACGGCTCGATGACGATCCTCGAGGGGACGGTGCGGGAAGATGGATGACCGGCGGGGATTCACCCTGCTCGAGGTGCTGGTCTCCCTCGCCATCCTGTCCATCACGCTGCTCCTCGCCTACGAGGTCCTCTCCGGGGCGATCGGCGCCGAGGACCGTTCGGAACGGTGGACCGTCGCCTCCTGCCTCGGGGAGACGCTCGTCCGGGAGTCCACGGCGGCGTGGCCCGAGACCGGGGAGTCGTCCGGAAAGTTCGCGGCGCCGATCGAGGCGTACTCCTGGACGCGCACGGTCCGTCCGGCCGCGCACCCCGACGCCCGCGAAGTCGAGGTCACCGTCACCTGGTCCGCCGGAGGCCGGGAGGAGAAGGTCACCCTCGCCGGCGTCGCCATCAAATGACGCGAACGCCCGTCCGACGCGGGGGATTCACCCTCCTCGAGATCCTGCTCGCCCTGTCGCTCCTCTCGATCATCCTTCTGCTCCTGCTCTCGGCGTTCACGGGGGCGGCGAGGGTGCGGGAGACGCTCTCCTCGCGGTCGCGCGGATTTCGCCAGATCCGCCTCGTTCTCGACCGCGTCGGAACCGACCTCATGGGCGCCTTCGCGGCCTCGGCGCGGCCGGAGTCCGGACTCTCCCTGCGCGAGGACCAGTTCTCCGGGATGCCGGCCGCGACGCTCACCTTCACGGCCTTCCAGCTTCCCGACGGAGACGGCGGCCACCCGCCCGCGGATATCGTCAAGATCCGGTATTTCCCGAGGATCGGGGCCGACGGCGTCACCCTGGAACTGCACCGGGAGCAGTCCGACCTTCCGTTCATCGATAACAGGATTCCCGCCAGGGAATCCGCGGTGGCGGTCGGGCTCCGGGGCTTCCGCATCGAGTTGTACAACGGAACCGCGTGGGTCAAGGAGTGGCCGTCCGGGGGAGGAACGAAAACGGCGATGCCGAAGAAAGCCGCCGTCACGATGGTGGACGCCGGCGGGGCGACATACCGCCGCGAGGTCCCGATCCCCCTGGCCGGCCAGGAGGGGAACGTGACCTGGTCCGGGCGGCGGGGCCAGCCCAGGCCATGACCCGGCGGCGCGGAAACGAGCGGGGGATCGCCCTCCTCGTCACCCTCCTGATCCTGGTGCTCGTCGTCGCCCTCGCCCACGAGGTCTTCCGGATCGGGGCGCAGTCGGCCCAGACCGGCGCGTACGGGCGGGACTCCATCCGCTGCATCCTGCTGGCGGAAGGCGGGACCGGCGCGGCGCGGATCGCCCTGCGGGTGGACGCCCGGGACAACCAGTACGACACCCTCGACGAGATCTGGTCGCGGGCCGCCTTGCCGATCACGCTCGGAGACGGGGAAGTCCGGGTCACCATCGAGGACGAGGAGCGGAAGATCGACCTGAACCGCATCATGCTGCCGAACGGGAACGCGCCGGACGACCGGCGCCTCGCCGTCTTCCAGCGCCTCCTCGACACCCTCGGGATCGACCGGGCCGTGGCGGACGCCGTCGTCGACTGGCTGGACAACGACGATAATCCCCGCGTCGGCGGGGCGGAGAGCTCCTGGTACCTCGGCCTCCCCGGACCGTACCGGGCGAAGAACGACCTGTTCGACACGACCGGGGAGCTGCGCCTGGTGCGCGGGGTGACCGACGAGGTTTTCGAGAAGCTGCGCCCCTTCGTGACCGTCTCCTCCTCCGGACTGGTGAACATCAACACCGCGCCGAAGGAGGTGCTGATGTCCCTCTCGGCCGGGACGGACCTGAACGAGGGCGGGGCGATCGACGCGAGTACCGCGGACGAGATCATCGCGTACCGGCAGGACCACCCGTTCACGACCGCGAGCCAGATCGGAAACGTCTCCCCGTTCCTGCGGGACCTGTTCGCGCGGACCCTGGTCAGAACCCTCGTGGATGTCCGGTCGACGTATTTCCACGTCCGCTCCTCCGGAGACGTCGGGGGGACCGTCCGGACGATCGACGCCGTCGGTACTCGCACGGGAAATGAGGTACAATGGCGTTTCTGGCGCATCGAGTAGTCCCGCAAACGATAACCCCCGGAGGAGATCCGATGACCGGTTTTCGCAGCCGTATCCTGCTCGTGATCGCAGCCACCGTCGGCCTCGCCGCCGTCGCGTGGGCCGAAGGGATCTTCCCGGTGAACGACGCCGGATCCGGAAACTGGGTGTTCGACCAGCCCTCCGTCGCGGCCAACGGAACGGTCCTCCATCTCGCGTTCGTGGGCGACAACACCACGGGCGCAGACAGCTCGCCCAATACCAGGATCTATTACGCGGCGGTCAACGGGGGGGCGGACTTCACGAACAGGCTGACGACCCGGACCCAGGTTCTCGTCACCGCTCCCGTGGCCATCGACAACACCCTCTTCAACGGGGCGCGCCATCCGCAGATCGCGCTGCGCTCCGCGACCCAGCTCCAGATCCTTTTCCAGGCGATCCCCGCCGGGGCTACGGACTACAAGCTCTTCCTCGCCGTGGTGACGATCGACAACAACGCCGTGACCGCGCAACAGGTGAAGGAAGTTCTTGATCCCGTCTCCGGCCGCCTGCCGGGGAACCTCGTCGACCCGTCCTTCGGGCTGGCCGTCGTCGACAACACCGTGCGCGTCGCGTACACCGACAACTCCTCGGGGATCGGCAACGTGTTCTATTCCCGGGTCGGTTGGGACAACGCCTTCCTCGTCGGCTCCAGGATCCTCCTGTCGTCCCAACCCAGCAGCCAGGGCATCCAGCCGCTTCCGCGCCTCCGGGTGGACGGAAACAACGACAGCCACATCGTGTGGGCGGCCAACAATTCGGCGGGCACGCCGTCGCCGACGGGGATCTACTACGCGATGGTGAGGAAGATCGCTCCCGCGACCGTGGACAACCTCGCGATCGGCGCCACGCAGGTCATCTCGGGCGGCTTCCGCTGGGGATTCCCCAGCGTCCTCGTGGTCAATCCCGGCAACGTCTGGATCCTCGCCGCCGACGCGCCGCCGGTCGGCACGTCCGGATTGGCGGGATCCCTCGCGATCTCCCAGATCAACCCGTTCGGCGTCACGCACGACGGGAACCCGGTGAACGTGAACAACGTGGGAGCGAACACCCTGTTCTTCCTCAACCCGCCGGGAGGATCCGTGCTCTCCTCCGACTTCGACGCGTACCAGCCGGAGACGGATCTCGATACCCAGAACCGGGTCCACGTCGCCGGATACGGATTCCGCGGCGGCCCCCCGCTCTTCCAGGGGACCCCCGGAAGGTACTACGCGATGTCGCTCGGAACCACCGCGTCGGGGGCAGGGACCATCAGCACGTTCGGAACCATGGTCGGGTCCCCCGTCTCCGTCGGCATCGGCGACATCGCGTTCGCCGAGCAGCTCCCCGGGGACTACACGCGGCCGTCGTTCGTCCATTTCAGCGGGAAATCGGTCAACTTCTGGTCCGGGCCGGACAACGTCGTCGCGGGCGCGCGCAACCTCTACGTCACCAGCACCTTCTCGCCCCCCGACCCGACGAAACAGTCCGGGTGCTCGATGATCGGCGACCCGCGTCGCGGCGAGGCGGGAAGGATCCCGGGCGCCGCCGTGCTCCTGCTCCCCGCAGCGCTCCTTGCGCTCCGGAGAGCGGCCCGGAAGGCATTTGCCCGCTAAACGGATCCCGGGGGGCCTCCGGGGCCGCGCGATCATCGCGATCGGCGCGCTCCTGTTCCTGGCCTCGCTCTGCTCCGCGGTCGCCCTCACGCTTCCGTCGGACACGATCCTGTCGACCCTCCGGCCCATGCTGCGGGAGCACGGAGTCGATCTGTCGGCGCAGGAGGCGCGTTTCGTCTTCCCTTCGGGATTCCGCCTCTCGGGAGTGACCCTCTCCTTCCCCGGGAACCCGCCCGTCGCCCTGGACGAGATCGTCGCCTCGTGGGAGTGGACCGGATTGTTCCGGTGGGCGCCGGCACGGCTGCAATTCCGGAAGGGCGCCGCTTCCGGAGATCTGCGCTTCTCCCCCGCCTTCTGGAGCCCGGGGAGCGGACACGTCCTCCTCTCGGGCGTTTCCTCGTCCGATCTGCCGCTTTCGGTCTTTTCGACGTCCGGGGCGGGATTTTCCATCCGGGAGCTCGAGGCCCGCTGGGGGGTGAGCCGCGGGAAGGTGACGGTGAACGGGTCGGGGACGTTCCACTTCCTCCAGGTTCCCATTCCCGCCCCCGAATCCCCGGTCCGCGAAGCGCGGATCGAGGGAGTCTCCCTCTCGTTCCTGGTCCGGGAGAACGCCTTCCGGATCCCGAAATTCGCGGGGACCTTCGAGGGGTCGCAGGTGGACGGCACGGGGGAGATCACCCGGGTCCTGTCCCCCGGGCAGTCGATGATGACGTTTCACCTGAGGATCCGGAACCCGTTCGAGGGCCGCGTCGCCCTGCTCTTCGACATGCTGTCGAAAAACGCAAAGAATGCTAATCTTAGGATCGTCGGCACGTTGGCCGCCCCCAAGGGCGAGTTCCAGTTTTTCTGACAGGGGACCATGCACACGATCGGAATCTCCATTTCCCGGAACCGGATCCACGCCGTCGCGCTCGAGGGGGCGGCGCCCGCTCCCCGGATCGCGGCGGCCGTTTCCGTCCCGTGCACGGAGCCGTTCGGAACGCCGGAGGACGCGGTTGCGCTGTCGGAGGCGCTCCGCGCGGCGCTGCCGGGGATCCCCCTGCCGGGCGCGGTGCTGACGCTGCCGCCGCCGCTCACGTACCTCCGGCCGATGACGCTCCCGGTGTCCGATCTCCCGAGGGCGAGGGCGATCCACCTGGGCGAGCTCGAGGGGAAGCTTCCGATCGAGGACGAGGAGATCCTGTCCGATCTCCTGCCGGCTCCGCGGGAAGGGTCGGGGTTCTTCTTCGCGGTCGCCGCGCGGCGATCGTTCGTGGAAGGCGCGTCGGAACGATTCGGGGCCGCCGGGATCCGGGTGGACCGCGTCGTCACCGATCCGGTCGCCCTCCTTCTCCTTTCCTCCCGGGACGCCGGGGGGCCGCCGGACGGGATCTACCTTTCGACCTTCGACGACATCCTGCTGTTGCGCATCTCGGGGGGCGGCGTGACGGGCGCGCGGCAGTTCCCCCAGGCGATGGCCGACCGCCCCGGGGAGATCGTGGCCGCGGTTTGGGAAGCCGCCGGGGAACACGTCGGCGCCCCTCCCGCGGTTTTCCTGATCGGCGCGACGCCCCCTTCGCTGGCGGACGCCCTCCCCGACGCCGGGCGGGTCCCGCTTCCCGGGGGAGTTTCCTCCGCCCATCTCGCCGCGTACGGGGCGGCGCTGGCCCCGCTTCGTCCGGACGTCGGCGGCGGCTTTTCGCTGCGAACGTCCGCGGAGGCCGCGCTGGAAGAGGAGCGGGACCGCCGCTGGAAGACGGCCGCCGGGATCGCCGCGGGCGTCGCCGTCCTCCTCGCCTTCGGGGCGTTCCTGTTCGCCGGCTGGATCGAGGGCGAAAAGGCGGCCCGGACGCGCGCCCTCGTGAAGAAGGAGTTCGCGACCGTCGCCCCGGAAGTCCGCAACGTCGTCCAGGCGGGAACCCAGATCCGCGCGAAGCTCGACTCCCTCCGCCGACAGCAGAAGGAGCTCGGCACCGACGCTCCCCCGCCCGCCGACATGCTCCAGCTCGCCTCCCGCGCGCTGCCCAAGGGGGAGATCGCCGTGCGGGAGATCTCGATCGAGGGGGGCCGCCTGCGGATCGCGGGGGACGCGGGGAGCGACGCCCGCCTGGTCGAGGCGTACCGCGCCGGCCTGGCGGGCGCGTTCGGTCCCGACTATTCCGCCGCCGTGGAGGAGTCCGGGGGAAGCGTGAAGGGCACGTCGGTCAAATTCACCATCCTCGTCGAGAAGAAGGGGGACCGCCGTGCTTCGTGACCGGGAGAAGCGCGTCCTCGTGATCGGCGGCGCCGCGGCCGCCGCCCTCCTGTTGCTGACGTTCGTCGTGATTCCGGGCGTCTCGAGGATCACGTCGCAGGCGCGCGCCGCCGCCGCCGCCGAATCCGATCTCGCCGAGGTGCGCAAGGCGCGCCCCGAGATCGAGCGGATCCAGAAGGAAACCGCCACGAGGGCGGGGATCGTCCGGACCGCCGCCAACGTCAAGGATGCCCCCCTGACGAGGATCACCTCCACGCTCCAGGAGGCGGGGATCCCCCAGTCGGCGCTGAACATCAAGTCGGGCGGCGCGCGCGACGGCGAGCTGTTCCGGGAGGAGGCGTTCGACGTCCGGATCGAGAACCTCACGTACCTCGAGGCCGTCAAGACGATGCAGCGGCTGTCGGCGGGAACCTTGCCGGTGGTCCTGCGCTCCGCCTCCCTGAAGAGCCGGTACGACGACGCCCGCTACCTCGACGTGACCCTCCGTGTCGGATTCCTCACTCCCAAGCAGTAAGGCCGGGCGCTTCCTCTCCCTCCTCCTGCTCGCGGTGTGCCTGCCGCTTCTGTCCGGGTGCCTGTCCGGAGAGAAACGGCGGGCCTTCCCTCCCCCGGAAGAAGACCTTCTGCGCGCCAAGGCCGATCCGCGGCTCCGCAAGGAGGCGGAGTCGGGCGGAAGCGAGCCGTTCGCGGCGATCGCGGTCTACGGCAACGACGTATTCCTCGAGCAGTCGGAGGCCCTCGGGCGATCGTCGCTGACGGTCCTGAACGAGATGGGACGCGCCGCCATCCTGCTCCTGTCGCCCGGACAGATCGTCCCCCTCCTCAAGGACCCTTCCCTCCGGAAGGCGGTCTGGTTCGGACCGCAGGGGCGCCTGGCCCGGCTGGACCCGTCGCTCGAGATGGAGTTGCTCTCCCGCTTCGGCGCGGGGACCGAAGACCGTGACGTGGATCTCCTGCTTCGGCTCGCGGACGTCGGAGGCGCGAAGGAGGAGCGGCACGTCGCCGCCGCCGGATTCCGCGTCGTCACCAGGGCCGGACCGAGCTGGGTGGTCACCGGCCCGATGGCCGGACTCCCGAAGCTTCTGGAAAGCGATCGAATCATCTACATCGAAAAAGCGTCTTAATTCAATGGAAATTCATCCGGGGAGTTCAGCCAATTGAATCCTGCCCGCCGCAA
>Ga0208373_1004825_pt1 | contig 11726 bp, 18 predicted proteins | sample RifOxyC2_FD_184036 | JGI IMG/M metagenome (GOLD analysis project Ga0208373, IMG submission 184036) | Soil microbial communities from Rifle, Colorado - Rifle Oxygen_injection C2 (SPAdes) | ecosystem: Environmental > Terrestrial > Deep subsurface > Rock core/Sediment | place: Rifle, Colorado... | reverse complement strand
AGAAAAGAGAGAGAACACCAATCAAAGCAATAATTTGTATTTAAATCCTTCTTTTGTAAATTTTTAGCAAAATTACAGAATGTTAAGTTTCATTCTGGACTTAACATTCTGCGAAAGCTTTATAAAGCAAATTTTGTCAATCCTATAATGAACATAGAAGTCTTGAAGCAGGAGAAGAATGAAGTTGAGTTCAATATAGATAATCTTACAGTTGCTGAGATATTAAGAGTTTATTTGCAGGAGCATGCTGATTTTGCTGCCTGGAGAAGAGATCATCCATTCAAACCTTTGACAATGAGAATTGAATCTGGAAATGTTAAGAAGGCAGTTGCTGATGCTGTTGGAGCAATTAAAGCAGATTTGGATGTTTTGGTTAAGGGTATTAAGAAATAGAACATGGGTTCTATGATTCCTATGCAATAGTGTTTTTATTATATTATCTTTAGAGGTTTTAATTAATTTAAAGATTATAAGAAGATGATGATAAATAGTCGTTATAGGAGATAATTAAATTGTTTATGATTAGGTTCTTCTTTTAATAAACCTAATTTTGAAAAGGTTTATTAATGGATTCCTATTGATAGAATTGTATAAGGAGGTAAAAAATGAAAACTGAGTGGTGTGAAGTAATAATAGGAATCTTGATACTTGTATTCAATTACTTTAGCTGGTATTCTAAAACTATTATAACTATTCTTGGAGTAGTCTTAATAGTTCATGCATTTATGTGTAGGAAATGTAATTTGTGCTGTGATTGTGAAGAGTGTGAGATGCCTGCGAAGAAAGCTCGAAAGAGATAATCCGGCTTACTGGTAAGCTTTATTAATACCTTATTACTTAGATTGTAAAGGAGGATAATATGAGTTTTACTGCTAGAGTGATTAATTTTGTGTTGGCATTGGTTATATTTGTTTTAGCTATTGCACCTGTTGGAAGCATATTTACTGCATGGGCTACTAATTGGATTATTGTTGTTGCATCTGCTTTGATAATATTTAACTCTGCTGCACACAAGCATTTGTACGAAGGTAAGAAGAAGAGAAGATAATTTTTCTTTTATTTTTGGTTTCTCTTTTTTAGTTTTTTTGAATTGGTTATATTATCTTAATCGTAAAGAAATCCACACAGCTTGCTGTGGCTGGGTAAAAACTATATAGACTAATTATCTCTAATACACTATCATCATCGACATTAGATAACTCAATTTTTTATTCGAGGGGTTTATCTGTCTTTAGAAGTCCCATAGCTTGCTGTTGTTGGGAGTTTCACTGTGAGTTATTCGTATTGAATTATATCTATTTTATTTTATAACTATCTATTTAAACCGATTATAGTTATCTTAAAAATGGTAAAGATAAGTGCGGGCAGTTATGACCTCAATAAATGGTTATTTGGAGGATATGAAAGTGATATAATAAGTGTTGTTTATGGGGCTCCTGGAACGGGGAAGACTAATTTTTGCCTTCTTGCAGCAGTATCACAGGCTAAGAAGGGAAATAAAGTAATTTATATGGACACTGAAGGAGGGTTTAGTGTTGAGAGAGTTAAGCAATTATGTGAGACGGTGCAAAATGGAAGTGGAGAAGTTGATTATAAAAAAGTTCTTGGAAATATATTTCTTTTGAAACCTACGAATTTTGATGAACAGAAGAAGGCTTTTGAGGAGCTTTTGAAATATTTGAAGCAGGAGATTTCTTTGATTGTTGTTGATGGAATGACTATGTTGTATAGATTGGATTTTGCGGATGCTAGGAAAGAAGATGAACAGAGCAAGGAGGAAAAAGATAGAAGGGAGATGCAGAAGGTTAATGATGAGCTTGTTAGGCAGATGAGGACGCTTGCAGAGATAGCAAGGAAGAGGGAAATTCCAGTTATAATTACGAATCAGGTTTACAGATGGGAGGAAACGAGTAAGATGGTTGGAGGAGATATAATAAGATATTGGGCAAAGTGTTTGATTGAATTGATTAATGATAGAGGAAATAGGAAAGCAATACTTAGAAAACACAGAAGCATGCCTGAAAAGGAATTGGAATTCGAGATTAAAAATAGTGGAATAAAGAAGAGAGGATGGATTTAGTTATCTTATTTTTTCGAATGGATTTTTTCCAGAGCGATAATCTCTTTGGACAAACAGAGAGCCATCTTTGCAGTTAAGTGTGGCATCTTTGGTTCCGTCATTATCATAATCATATATTAGTGCGGAGGTTAATCCTCCATGAGTTGATTGAATTCTTTTTTGGAGTTCAGGAGGTACAACAATTAGTCTTTCTGTGGAAGTTTCAGTTGATTGTGGACTGGCTGACTGATATTCTACTTTGTGGGTTGTTTTATCGGGTAGACATGCAAGAGTAAGTAAACTTACTGCAGCTATTGAAGGAAGATATCTGAATTTCATGTTTTTTTCAATTTTAGATGGTATTTAATGCTTTTGTTTATTCTTTTGGAGATTGTATCCTAAGATATTTTAGATCTTTTGATTTCTGTACTGATGTAAATGGGAATATTTTACCCCGACTATCAGTAAATAGGTAATCATTCTTTTTACCGTCTTTGTTTAGGTCTTGTTCAGTTTTTACAAGTTTTACTGGAAATACTCCCGTTCTTGATTTTGCAAGCATAGTTACATTTTCTCCATCTAATTTAATAGGATATGTATTTTGAGGATAGTGAATTGAGTAATTTGCACCAAATATGTCTCTGGTGGGCGTCATTGAGAAGGGAATGTTGTTTTCCAGAGGACCGTGTTCGTAATATTCTAGTATATTGTCTAAAAGATTGTCAAATTTTGGTTTTTCATGAAAGTATGTTGCAGCGGTTGCAATTGTTGCAGCGATTAGAAAATTTCTAAGAGGAGTTAGTTCGAACATAATATTTATCTCTCCTTCAAGAAAGGATTTTGTTTAGAATTGATTTTTATTAAAACATATACTGGGTTTTTAGGGTCTGGAATAAATTCTGTTTCAGATATTCCAGGAGAGGCAAATAGACATTCATTGTTAGTGTAATAAAATCTTACAAGTTTTCCACCCCACCTTAATTGTTTTGTTGAAATCATGTTTACTCCTTCATAATATTGTTCAATATGGGATAGAATTTTTGTAGCAGGCACTCCAACGAGCAGATCCATCAATCTTCGTCCTGATTTTATGTTGTCAGTAAGAGAAATATAACTTTTTTGGTCTATCATTGGACCATTTAATTGCTGGGCGTTCGCTTTTTGAAAAGGATTTATAAGAGCCGAGGCTAGAACAATCCCTGTAAAGAGTCTTTTGGCTGATTTGTATTCCATCTATTTTTTCTTGGATTAGAGGGTTTAAAGGTTTTGTGAATAGGGTATTGGGAAAGATTAAATAATCTCTTTTTCCTTTTCGATATTATAGTAGTTATTCTTCAGGTAAGACAAAGAAATTTAAACTAATTTGCGTTTTGTAAATGATGAAAAATGAAGAGTATGACACACACATTGCCATATTTAATGGAAAGAGTATAAGAAGAAAATTGATTAATGGAGAATGGTTTTTCTCTGTTGTTGATGTTGTGGAAGTTTTAACTGACAGCGATAATCCTCGAAATTACTGGAATATGTTAAAGAGTAGGGAAAAAGAGAGTTCTGGAATTGAGTTGTACACATTTTGTGTACAACTGAAGCTAAAGTCCTCAGATAACAAGGAATATGAGACGGATTGTGCAGATACTGAGGGGATATTTAGAATAATTCAATCAATTCCTTCTAAGAAGGCAGAGCCATTTAAGAGATGGCTTGCTAGAGTTGGATATGAAAGAGTAAAGGAAATAGAAAACCCTGAACTTGCACAGGAGAGGATGAAGAAACTCTATGAAGAAAAGGGATATTCTAAGGAGTGGATAGAAAAAAGGTTAAGGGGAATAGCAATACGGCAGGAGTTGACGGATGAATGGAAACAGAGGGAGATAAGAGAGGAGAAGGAATTTGCAATTTTAACTAATGAGATAAGCAAAGCGGCTTTTGGGAAGACGGTTGAAGAATATAAGGAATTGAAGAAATTGAAAAGGGAAAATTTGAGGGATCATATGGATGACTTGGAATTAATATTTACAATGCTGGGAGAAGCGGCAACAACAAAGATTACAAAAGTGAAAGATGCAGTTGGATTAGAAGAGAATAAGGTTGCCGCGAGACAAGGTGGAGAAGTTGCCGGAAATGCTAGAAAGGAATTGGAGGAAAAAACTGGAGAGAGTGTTGTTTCTGAAGAAAATTTTTTGGATGTACCTGAAAAGATTAAAAGGAAAAGAAAGAGGTTAATTGAGATTGAGGGTATAGCTTAAATATTCTATTTTCTAATATAAACTATGTTATACAATGATTTTGTTGAAGTTTATGAGAAACTTGCAGGAACTACAAAGAGATTGGAGAAAACCATAATTCTTGCTGAATTTATTAGGAAATTGGAAAAGGGGAAGGCAGAATGGATATATTTGTTGTTAGGAAGAGTTGTTCCGGATTATGATACTCGAGAATTAGGGATTTCTGGACAATTGACAATAAAGGCAATTGCAAATGCATATGGAATATCTGAAGAGAAGGTAAGCGAGAGGGTAAATAAAATAGGAGATTTGGGGGAAGTTGCCTTAGAGTTTAGTGAGAAGAGAAAGCAATCCGGATTGTTTTCAAGCAAATTAACTGTGGAGAAGGTATTCGATAATTTGCACAGAGTTATGGGAAGTGAGGGAAAGGGTGCCGTGGATAAAAAGATGCAGTTGATTGCAGAGTTGCTTGGAAATGCTTCTGGAAATGAGGCGAAGTATATTGTAAGAACTTTGATGAGTGATTTGAGAATTGGGGTTTCTTCACCTACAATCGTTGATTCTATTGCTTCTGCATATTCAATTGATTCTGATAAGGTTCAGGGAGCATATGACTTGGCAAATGATTTTGCTCAGGTGTTCAATGCTTCTAGAAAGGGGGAGAAGGAAATAGAGAAAATAAGTCTGACTCCTGGGAGACCAATAAATGTAATGCTTGCTGTAAAAGTTACTTCAATTGATGAAGCGTTTGAGGTTTGTGGAAGACCTGCGGCTATTGAGGAAAAGTATGATGGATTTAGAATATTGATAAGCAAGGATGAAAAGGGAAAGATTGAATTGTTCACGAGAAGATTGGAAAATGTTACTAATCAATTTCCAGATGTTGTTCTTGCAGTTAGTGAGAATGTTAAGGGAAAGAGTTTTATTCTTGATGGGGAAATTGTAGGCTATGATAAGAAAACTGGAAGATATCAGCCATTTGAAGCTATAAGTCAGAGAATAAAGAGAAAATATGAGATTGATAAGCTGATTAAGGAACTTCCTGTGGAAATAGATATTTTTGATTGTATATTTTATGATGGGGAGAGTAAAATAAATAGTCCATTTATGGAGAGAAGGAAATTGGTTGAGAAAATTGTTAGAGAAAAGAAATTGGTGATTAGACCATCTGTGCAGATTGTTACGGGAGATGATAGAGAGGCAGAGGAATTTTATGAAAATGCTTTGAAGATAGGAGAAGAGGGAATAATGGTAAAGGCTTTGAATGCACCCTACAGTCAAGGTCGCAGGGTTGGATATATGGTTAAGATGAAACCAATAGTAAATGATATTGATTTGGTTATTGTAGGAGCAGAGCATGGGAATGGAAAGAGAGGAGGATGGCTTACTTCTTACATTGTCGCATGCAGGGATGATAAAGGGCAGTTTTATGAGCTTGGAAAAGTTTCTTCTGGGCTTAAGGAGAAAAAGGAAGAAGGATTTAGTTATGAGGAGATGACTAAATTGCTCAATGGATTAAAAGTAGGGGAAGAGGATGGAATTGTAAGAGTTAAACCCGAAGTAGTTGTATCTGTCACTTATCAGAATATGCAGGAATCTCCGAGTTATAGTTCAGGATACGCGCTTCGATTTCCAAGAATTTCACATTACAGACCTGATAGGAGAGTTAATGATATTGTTTCCTTGGATGAAATTAAAAAGGAAGTTAAGAGGACGAAGAGGAAATGATTATCTTAAGCGGACTTTAGGAATTTGATACGGTGTGTTTTTTTCTGGTTTATTTTTGTTTCTAGGATCAATTGAAGCTCCTAGACTGAAAAGAAGTAAACTTGCAATAGGAATACCAAATGTACTATATACTGCTGCTCTCCCATAATTTTGAATTTGTTCATATCTTTTTACTGTTTCTTTTATATTTGGTCTCATATTTTCAAACTGGCAAAGTTGGTGTTCAATGTCTTTAATCCAATCTCTAAATTCTTCTCTTTTTGGGATTTCTATTAGATGTTGTAATGTTCGTTTTTCATCTATATAATGTCTTGTGAGATTGTCAAAGCTTCCTAATTCGCTATTTATTACACCCGCAGTTACAAAAGATACACCCATTCCAATTAATCCAATTCCCCAAAATTTATCTAAGATATTACATGCCTTTGTTAAGATTTTATATCTTAATGTTTCTTTATTTTGTTCGGTCATTTTCGCATTGCTCCACGAGTTTTTTCTATTTCTTTTAAAACTCCTGAAAGGCTGACTAAACCGCATCCTGCAACAATCATTCCTATTCCTGAAAAGGCCACTTTAGCAAATAGAGGTATATAATTTCCTTTTACCCTACAATCATATTCTTTTAGTTGTTCAGAGTATTCTGGATTCATTTCTTTGAATCTTACAAGTCTGTTTGAATTTACTGAAAGGACAGAATCTTTTTCAATTATTGAAATTAACCCTTTGTTATAGTCATTTAGAAGAGTTTCATTTTCTCTTTCTACTTGGAGAACATATTTTGCTTTTGGGCGTTTTGAGATATAATCATCTGCATCTCCTATTCCAGATAGACAGATATAATAAGAAGAGGCAGCAGTTAATGCGCCTCCAAAGCAGCACATTATTCCTAGTCCGAAGGCGAGCTTTTTAGCTTCTTCTTTTACTTTATATTTTATATTTTTAAAATTCATCATAAAAGCTTGGTTAAATTAGGGCTTATGGTATTTATTCATCCCCTTAGGGGATGAAGATAATAAGATTTATATAGAATAAACATTTGAAAATAGAATGAATACATCTGTATTGGAAGAAATTGGATTGAATAGAACAGAAATAAAGATATATCTGGCTTTGTTGGAGTTGGGACAGAGTACAACAACTCCAATTATAAGAAAATCTGGAATACATCCTGCGAAAGTTTATGAATTTATTGATAAGTTAATTAAAAAAGGACTTGTGAGTTATGTTGTTAAGTCTAATAAGAAGTATTTTTCTGCGAATGAGCCTGAAGCAATTGGGGAACTGATTAGGGATAAGAAGGAAAAGATTGAAGAGCAGGAGAATGAATTGGATAGGATAATTCCTGAGATGAGAAGAATGAAGAAGATGGAAGAGAGCAAAATTAATTCTGAAATTTATGAGGGAATTAAAGGAGTTAAATCAGTTTATGAAAAAATTATTAATGTTCTTAAAAAGGGAGAGGTTCAGTATATCATTGGAGCTCCAAAGGCAGGAAATGAATTGGTTGAGGGGTATTTACTCGGATGGCATAAAAGAAGAATAAAGAAAGGAATTCATTGTAAATATATTTATGACAATGAAGCAAAAGAATATGGGGAAGTAAGAGAGAAAATGCCTCTTACGGAAGTTAGATATCTTCCAAAGGAGATGGCTTCTCCAGTTTGGATTGAGGTGTTTGGAGAATATGTAGTTATAGGACATATAAAAAAAGAAAATGTTGTTTTGTATGTGATTCATGATAAGGAAATAGCTAAAAGTTATGTGGATTATTTTAAATTGATATGGGGAGTTTCGGGTAAATGAATATTACAAAGAAATAATCATTTCATCATTTTCATTTCTTTTTCAAAGTCTTCTATAGAATAATCAGACTTATAGCCATTTTCAATTAGATACTTTTCCATTTCCCATATTGTTAAGCCTGCTTGTTCAGCTGCATTTGACAAAGTTATGCTTCCTCTCATATATTCTTCCATTGCTGTTTTTTTTATAAAATTGGAATAGCCGAGCATTACTAACTTTCTTATAATTGTGCTTCTGTCTACTAATTCTCTTTTGCTTATTCTGCCTATTTTTTCAAGCATTTCTTCTGGTAGTCTTATTCCTATAGGGTCAGTCATTTTGCCTCCAATAAAAGTTTATCTAATATTGAGCTGTTAAACCAACCGATTCTTCTCAGTTTATTTATACTTTCTATAAATTTATCTTTCGGTATTATTTTTTCTTGGTGTAGTTTGAGTATTATGATTGGAGTTCCAATTATATTTATGTTAAGCATTTCCCTCTTTTTTCTTACATTGTCGTCATCGGTTGCAATGAAATCTGCATTTTCTTGCCAGTATAATGCAATTGCTTCTGCTTCGCCTTTTTGAATGTTAAATTGATTTGCTTTTTCAATATCTTTTTTGTTTTTTACTTCTATTACAGCTATTTTTTTGTTTGTTACAAGAGATTCTATTATTTCAGTATCTGGATATTCTTTACAGGCAACAACTTCTTCATAAACTTTTTTAGGGATTATTACTTTTTTGAAATATTCGCAGCTTCTTTCAAGTAGAGTAATCTTTGCCAAGTGTATTAATACCATTGAGTCTTTCACTATCATTGTAATATAATGTGCACATTGTAGTTTAAATACTTTTTGGTTGTTGTAATTATTTTTTATTCATTTTTATCCTCGACGGGGCAAAGAAAGCTTTATAAAGGCCCCCCGTTTATAAAGGCTAGAATGGCATCTGATTTAAAGGTTCAAAATATTGTTGCAACGACTTCTTTAGGAAAAGAAGTTTCTTTGACTAAATTAGCTAGAACACAAAGTAATACTGAATATAATCCTGAGCAGTTTCCAGGACTTGTTTTAAGGATAAAGAAGCCAAAGTCCGCAGTTCTTGTATTTTCATCTGGAAATCTTGTTTGCACTGGAACAAAGTCGGTTGCTCAAGTTAGGGAAGTTATTGATGCAGTTATAAGACAAATTGCAAAGATAGGAGTTAGAATAACGCAGAAGCCAAAGATAACTGTTCAGAACATTGTCGCTTCAGGAAGTATTGATTTGAAGTTGAACTTGAACTTACTTGCTTTGCAGTTGGAAAATACTGAATATGAGCCAGAGCAGTTTCCAGGGTTGGTTTACAAGCTTGTGGATCCTACTGCTACTTTCTTGCTGTTTTCAAATGGTAAATTGGTTTGCACTGGAACAAAGAATAAAGAGCAATTGGAAGAGAGTATGAAGCAGTTGAATAAGAATGTTAGGGCTGCAATTAAGGATAATAAATAGAACCAAGGTTCTATGATTCCTATAAAATATTTCTAAGTTATATTATCCCCTAAGGGCTATTCCAGATATATAACACTCAGTTAAATGTATTAATTAACATCTATAAGGTTAAGTCGTTGCAGGAGATAATTAAAAGAAACTGCTAAGTTTTTGCTGTTTACCATAATTTTTGATAATAATTGATTTGTCTGTCCAGTTTGAAATGGGAATTTTTAATCTAGATTGAACGTCATCTAGGGCTTCTTTTAATGTTGAGAACTTTTTTCCCTGCATGGAAAATGCTTCTCTGCTTGTTTGTCTGAGGATGCCAACTCCAAGAGGAGAAGAATATTCTGGAGAGACTTGTCTAAAGACAATGCATTGGCATTGTCTGTGAATTTTTTCAAGATATTCTGTTAAAGCTAAACGATTGGCATAGTATGCTCCAGTAACTGAGTTTGCATATTGTTTTCTTGGGAAGAAGGACTCATAGTCGTGCCAACTGCCCATTTTATTTAGGGAGATTTCAATTACTTCAAATGACCATTTATCTGGCAAAAGCAGAAATTCATAGTGATTTCCAACGTATTCTGCGGTGAATAATTCAAATGTCTGTATTTCTGGGAAAAGTTTTATTTTCTTTAGTTTTTCTTTGCTCAGAGTGTCATCAACTGCAGTGATTGACCATCGGGTTGGAACTAGCTTTCTGTTCTTTCTCATTCCTAGTAAGCCTGCGGAAAGAATTTTGATAATTGATGAGTTGTCTATTCCAGATTTGTATAACTCTTGAATTGCTATTGCAGATTTAACATCATCATTAACTAAATAATCTACTTTTGGTTTTATTGATGAGTTCTCCTGAAGTCTAACTCTTTCTAAATGTGCAGCGTGGCTTATCAAAGGTACTCTTGACTCTTTTTCTGAATTGGATGAAATGGGTTTTTTTAGTTTGAACTCTGCAGAAATTGGCTTTGAAGTCATTGCTACTTCTCTAAATGATTCATGGAATTTTCCTTGGAGATGCTTAATGTTGTTTTGAGTTCTTGAATATATTAGTTGGTTTCTTAGTTTTAGTATTTCTGGAATCTGAAGCTTTTTAGAGTGCCATTCTTCCACTGAAGACATTATGGCTGTGTTTCCATATTCTTGAGGGCTTAAAATGCCAGCATATACATCTGGATAGTTCCATTTTCCTACGAAGATTTCAGGAGGGGATGAGCCTGAGAATTCATTTAGAACTTTTTTCCCAATTAGAAAAGAGTGTTTTTTACAGTTTTCTTCACCACATATTTTGCATTCCATTTATTTAATAGGAAGATTGTATTTATAGGGATTATTGTTCTGGGATTATTGTTCTTATTTGATAGGTTGGAAGATTAATGGCGAAGGTTTAAAAAGTATTTTTGTCTTTAGATATTGTAAAAATGGGGAAAATAGTATTTGGTTGGATTTTGAAGGCACCTATAATATTGCTTATGATTGTTTCAATTATAGCAAGCTTTGTTGCTGTTGCAAATGGAGTTGCGGGAGTTAGAATGTATGTTCCAATTAGCTGTGCAGTTATATTTGTATTGTATATTATTGGAGAGATTTTACATAGAGATAGAGGAAGAGAATAATATTATAAAAAATTGCAAGTTATATTAATTAATGTTTGATGAAAGTAAGTTAATTTAGGAGATAATTGAAGGGGTCGGGTTTTATTGGTTGTTGTATTCTAAGTTTTTGTCGTGTATTTAAAGTAATGTAGGATTGTAATAGATAATAAAATTAAGAAATAATTATTGATATATAAAGTATAAGTAGATTTAGGGAGACAAAATATCATATCATCTGTTTAATATTTTCAAGTGAAAATATTAAATATTTAGGAGATAATTAAATTGTAAGGGAAGTCTTTTTTATTGCTCCAAATGGATTTAATACTTTCCACCTTGCTACGATTATTCTCGTTCGTCCCCATTTGGAGGCTTAAAGAATACCCCACAGCTTGCTGTGACTGGGATTCTTTATTTAGTAAATTTAAATTAGGGATATTAAATTGATAATTTAGAATACAATTTAAGATAAAAAAATAGAAAAATAAAATAAAATATTCATTTATTCTTTCAAATCTGATATTCCGAGTAGGATAAACAAAGCACCAATTCCGATAACAAGCCAAACTAAACCTCCTCTAAAGAAGTCAAGTGCAGCTGTTCCAAAGTTCCAATAGTTCTGCATCCAGACAACTACTGCAACAATTACCAGAATCAATCCTACCAAAAGTTCTAGCCACTTGTTCATATCTATTAGGATAAATTATAGTATATAAAGATTATTGTCTTATTAGTATCTCCGCTAAAAAAGCAAAATGGCATACTTCCTTCTATCAAAATCCCTAGAATAGAAAAGCGTCGCTTTTCCCTACAAGACTCTATCCCTATATGGAAATTTTCTATTCTTGAGCATTCGT
>Ga0208373_1004823_pt1 | contig 11730 bp, 8 predicted proteins | sample RifOxyC2_FD_184036 | JGI IMG/M metagenome (GOLD analysis project Ga0208373, IMG submission 184036) | Soil microbial communities from Rifle, Colorado - Rifle Oxygen_injection C2 (SPAdes) | ecosystem: Environmental > Terrestrial > Deep subsurface > Rock core/Sediment | place: Rifle, Colorado... | reverse complement strand
ATTCGTGCCAAGCCCGGCCGTGGTGCGCACCATGCGCGTACAGCCCTCGTCGTTCGGCTTGCAATCCATATCGTAAATTTTTTGATTCAAATAAATCCGGCTGTCCGTAGCACTCGACCACTGCCATTTGTCATTGGTCTGCGTTTTCAACGCGCTATACCACGCGCAGCCCACACTGCCGGAATCGCAAAACTTCCGATCAACCGTATTGAACAAATATGATACTTCCTTGCCTTTGGCATTCTTCAAAACACGGCAACTGTCGTACGCGCCGTTGCACTCGGTACCGCCGAAACGGAAAATATTTTTTTCCGCCGCGCAGTAGCCGTACGCCTCGCACTTGCCCTGATCATTCATGCGGATACAGCTTTCAATGTCCGCGCAATACTCGGCACGTTCGGCCGCGCTCGCGCTGACAAGCAATTGACCGCTGACGACCGCCTTGCACTGCGATTGCGGATAACGCAGAGCCCAATTCGGATCGATCAAATGGCAAAAACGACTCATATCATCAGCCTCGCCCTTGACCGGACAATTGGTATAATTATCAATCACATTTTTCAAAGTGATCGCGGAACCGGGTTCAACCTTGAGCGCGGCCAGCTCCCAACCGATCGGCAGGATGCGCGCTTTGCGCAATTTCACCAGATTGGAATAACAATAACCGGTCGCGTAGCAATCATCGCTCTTTTGTCTGTCATCATCCGGCCCGATAATGGGAAAATTGCCGTTCAACGCGCCTGATTCGATCGCCTGCGCCACGGTCAACGGTTTGTCTTGCGACGCACTCCGCACCGCGTCGGCGAAACCGCCATCCATCACGCACGAATTGAGCTGACGCTCCGCGCCGAGCGAGCAAGTGGAGTATTCGGTCAATAAATCGATTTGTTTTTGGGAAAAAGAAAAGTCCATTTTCACGGACGCGAACTCCGCGGCCGTGGTTTGCTTCGTATCCATCACGTGCTGTTCCGGATTGTAAGACTTTGACGGGTCAACCAATCCTTTTTTGAAATACTTGTCCATGATCATCTTTTGGAAAAACTGCGATACGAAAGTATTGAGAAAAGCGATAGCGACCTGCTCCGGAATCGAGGTGAGTACCTCCGATGATGCGTTCACTTCCGTTTCTTCGGTTTGTTTGGCTTTTTCCAGTTCTTGCTCGCTGTGCGCGCGCGTCAAAGAAGACGGCGTCTTGATATTCAAGCCGGCGATACCGGTCACGCCTTTGGTGCCCTGATCTTCCTGGCGCTGTTTTTCCTTGGCTTCCAATTCCGCGATCTGCGTCTCGAGCATCTTCGACTCCGCGGATAAATAAATACCCACGTCGCTCTTGCTCGGCGTGAAAGCGACATCAAACGTTTCTTGCAGCATGGCCAAACTCTGACCCGATGGATTTTTCATTTCCTTCAAAACGCTATTATACTTTTCTTGAATCCCCGCCCCGAACGCTTTCCAATTGCCCTTGAGCTTTTGCAAGGTACAATCAGGCTTCTTGAGCTGTTCATAACCCACATCGAGATAATTAAACTGGAACCCGAGCTTTATGCCCAGCTCAAATTCCGGCAAAGACGGGTTACAAACATCCATACCCAAAAAATCGCTCATGTTATCCAAAAATTGACCGATCATTTGATCTTTCAGATCTTGCTGAAACTCCTTGAACGCGTCCTCGTAAAACATCGAGCCCTCGCCCCAACTGCCGGACGCCATATATGTCACCGACTGCTCCGCCAGCTTGCGAGCCATTTTTACCAATAAATTTTTGATTGTCACTGACACGGTCAAAAGCAAGCCCTTATACAATTGCTTGGCAATGCCATCTTTGGCCTTTTCCCCCACCTTGGCGATTTTTTCCTGCGCCGAATCAACCACGCGCGCCGGATCGGTGTACTGCGCATTCGCCGGCAAAGCGGCCAAGAGCGCCGGCCACAACACTTGCAACACAAACAAGGCGGAAACGATCAGCGTTACCGCTTTGGTGAATTTTTTATTGCGAGAAAAAAACATAACGGAAGAAATTGGAAATAAGAAATTGGAAATTAGGGCCGGCTGACAAGATTAGCCCCTGCGATTAAATCGTATTAGCCAACCCAAATTTCCAATTTCCTGTTTCAAATTTCACTACTCTTTCACTCCCTTCCCCGCCTGATCCAGCGCTTCTTGATAAATCTTCATCAACTCTTCATCGCCGATCAACTTTAATTCCGCCTCGGAAAAACCCTGCTCCAAAAGCAACTTGCGCACTTCGGCCGCGGAGATACCGCTCAACGTATTCAACGCCTCCGTCGCGCTGGTCGCCTTGTTTTCAATCTCCGTCAACTTGCCCGCTTCGACTTGCGTCGAGCGAGGCGAGCCGGAAGCCGCCGGTTGGTTGGTCTGAAATTGCTTGGCCAACTCCGGATTTTGTTCCAACGCTTGACTATAAATTTCAAGCAATGTGGCGTCGTCAATCGCCGCCGCTTGCTCCGCCGTCACCTTGCCGGACGAGACAAGCACTTTGCGCAAGTCTTCCGTATTTACCTGTGCCGCGCTGACAATGGTGCCGCCGGTCGCCTCATCGATCGACACGGATGCGCCCGATGCGCCGGCCGCCACGCCGCCGGACTGAAAACAACTTTGTCCCTCCTGACAAGTCGGATCGGTATGATTGGCGATCTCGTCGAAGTCATCAAGGCCATCGCTATCACTGTCCGCCAAATACGGACTGGTATCGTAAACGTACAATTCTTCAAAATCGTTAATTTTGTCGGCATCGGTATCAGACGCTTTCAACTCATCCTGACTTTTTTGCGACAAATCAAGTTGGTCTTTCGGTTCTGCGACTATTTCTTTTTCATTGCCGGTAACGGGCAACGGTAAATTCAAAGTCCGACTCATTTGCCACACGGCGAGGCCGATTGCCAATACCACCACGAGGCCGATGGACGACAAAACAATATTTTGCCGCTTGGTCAATTTGGCGCGAGGAATAAAATCACCGGCGCTCGCGTTTTCATCGCTCGCCATAATTCTTTGCAAATCATCTTGATTTTTCTCATCGGCCTCGACCGGTTGATTAAGTAAATTTTGCGCATCCATAGGCAAAAAACAATCAAACCACGAGCGTTGATTAAACGTGCTCGCTTGCGCTATTTTTCATACCTTTTTATTAAGCTAATTATAACACAATGAACCGACGGAGCAAAATAAAAAAGTGGATAAACAAGCAAGGTGAAATCCGAAATAAGAAATAAGAAATTGGGGTCGGCTAATGAGCTTACTCCCCATAGCGAAACCATATCGGCCGGCCAAAATTTCTCCCAACGTGATCCCTTCGAGACAATTTCTAATTTCTTATTTCTTCCGTTAATTTTACCCAGTCTTCCACGGACAATTCTTCCGCTCGCGCGTTCTCCTTCAACCAGAACGCGGCCAAGGCCTTGGCCACCTTCTCCACACCAAAGGTGCGTAAATTATTTTTTAACTGCTTGCGCTTCGCGGCAAAGCCGCTTTTAACGATCGGCCAAAACGCCGTTTGATTTACATTACTGAAACGATGGCCGATATTAGTCAGCCGAATCACCGCGCTATCCACGTTCGGCGACGGAGAAAAGCAAGTGCGACTAACCGGAAAACAAATCTTCGGCTCGGCGTAAAACTGGACGGCCACAGCCAGCAAACTCATTTCCCCCGGCTTCGCCGTAATGCGCTCGGCCACTTCCCGTTGCACCATAAGCGTCATCTCTTTTGGAGCGATTAACGGATCCAAGTATTTTTTCAAAAAACGGCCGGTAATACCATACGGCAGATTGGCCACGATTTTGTAATTGCCGGCGCTAAATTCGGGATTCAACTCGGCCGGCTCGATTCGCAGCGCGTCGGCGTTCACCAACTGCACCGTTGAAACGCCGCCGGCGGTCAACCGATCGCCGAGCAGGGCGAACAACCGCTTGTCCGCTTCAATCGCCAACACTTTTGCCGCTCGCGGCGCCAGCTCGAACGTCAAAATCCCCGGCCCCGGCCCGATTTCGAGCACGTTGTCTGTTTTTTTCAACTCGGCCGCATCCACAATCTTGTGCAAAATATTTTTGTCAATCAAAAAATTTTGCCCGCGCCGGCGATTGGGCTTGATGGCGTATTGTTTTAACAATTCCCTTAAATCAAACAACTTCATAAAATCATTGACGCGCGGCGCTCCCATGCGCCGCCCGCCTGCGCAGGCAGGTATCATGGGAGCATGGTTTTGGTTCAATCTCGACGCCGCCAAACCGCTCGCACGGTCAACGCCAGCACCCCAAAACCATATTTAACGCTCCGCCAAAAATTAATGCTGGATGAATTTTTTTCATACCGCGCCGGACAAGGCGCTTCCGCGACACGCAATTTCAACGACGCCGCGGCAACCAACAGTTGATTGTCAAAAATAAAATCATTGGAAAATTTTTCAAATGGGATTTTCATCAACGCTCCCCGCTCGTACGCCCGGTAACCGGTATGATACTCCGACAGGTTCAAGCCAAGCGCGACATTCTGGACTTTCGTTAAAAAACGATTGAACAAAAACTTATAAAACGGCATGCCGCCCGCTCGTGCGCCGCCGTCGAGAAACCGCGAACCAAGCGCGAGGTCGCAATCCCCACCGGCGACCTTGTCCGCCAAAACCGAAATCAACTTCGGATCGTACTGATAGTCAGGATGCAGCATCACGATTATATCAGCTCCGCGCGCCAACGCCAAACCATAACACGTTTTCTGATTGGCGCCATAACCGCGATTTTGTTCATGTTCAACCACCGTCAAGCCGATCCCGCGCGCCAAGTCCGCCGTGCCGTCACGACTGGCGTCGTCAACCAAAATAATTTCGTCGACAATATCGCGCGGAATTTCAACCACGGTTTTTTCCAGCGTCCGCGCCGCGTTGTACGCCGGCAAGACAACGATGATTTTTAAATCATTAAGCATATGCCACGAGGATTGAGAGATTGACCTGATTAAATCCGCTCAATTTGCTTAATCGGCTCAATTCGCTCAATTCTCTCTCCCCTATCCTCATTTCATCACTCGCCACGCTTTGCGTAAATAATTTTTCAACATCGCCCACGATCGGACTCTTTTCACCGCGCGGAAAATTTGCCGCGGCCGAAGATAAAATTGCCGAGTAACGCGACGACGAAAAACATCCAATTCCGTCTTGGAAACGACCGCAAGCGCCGGCGCGTTGAAAACGGTTCGGCCGAACAATTCATCAGCCACCAAGCCGCCAGCTTGCGCTGAAACGAAAATCTCAGTGCCGGGAAACGGATACGCTTCGTGAAACTCGACAAAGTCGCCGTCCAGTTCAAGTGCGAAACGCCGCGTTTGTTCCAGTGTTTCCCGCGATTCTCCGGGCAGGCCGAGAACAAAGAATAAGTAGGTTAAAATTCCGGCTGACCGACACGCCACCACCGCCGCGCGGCTCTGGTCCAAGGTTATTTTTTTGTTCGCTCGATCGAGAATTTCTTGGTTGCCACTTTCAATGCCAAGCCCCAGCATCACGCACCCGGCGCGCTTCATCAGTTTGGACAAGCCGCTATCAAGAGTATCCACCCGGCTGTTGGCAAACCATTCCACCGGCAAACCCCGCCTGATAATTGCCTCGCAAAAGGCCGCCACCCACGCCCGCTCGGCCGTGAAGTTGTCGGCGCGTAAATAAAAATTTTTAATTTTGTACTTGTCCAAACACTCGCGTATCTCATTCACCACGCTGTCAACCGAACGCCGACAATCAACTGATCCGGCAACAGCCTTGACTAAACAAAACGCGCAATTATTCGCACAGCCGCGGCCAACCAAGACCGATGTCATCCGATCCCCCGTGTCCGGCCGAACGTACAAATCATTATCAAGCAAATCTCGCGCCGGCAACGGCGCCAAATCCAAGTTTTTTTCAAACGGCCGATTCGGGTTTTCTTTTATTTCTTCGCCGGCTCGGTAAACCAGGCCGAGAATTTTTTCATTGGCCCAGCCGGCGGCCAAATCCGCGGCCGCAAACTCCGCTTCTTGCTTGATCGCCGCGTCGATAAACAGCGCGTCGGCCAAAACTTCTTTCGCCTCAACGGCAAAGTGCGCGCCTTTGACAATAATTTTAACGCCCGGTCGCGCCTTTTTCACCTGCGCGCAAAAAGCCAAATCCGCGCGCAATGTCGGCGTGGTGCAATTGACAATCAACAAATCAGGCGCGAAGTTATGAAACTCGCGCCAAAACTTGTCCGCGCCATCAGAATAAGCCTGATAATCACCAACGCGCGATTCCCAGCCGTGCGCCTGAAAGACGCTCGCCAGGCAAGCCAAATCAAGCGGCATTCTCAAGCCGGAACTCAAATTCGCCACCGGCACTTGGCACCGATCATCGCGAATCAAGGTGCCGGTGGGCGGATTGATCAATAAAACGCGCATCATAACGAATAGTCCAGAGTCAAAAGTCTAAAGTCTAAAGTCATGGCACCGAACGACTTTAGACTTTTGACTCGCCCTGCGCTATTCGATTATCCGACCAATTTGTTCTTTTAGCTTCTCAACACCCTCAAACTTCCACGCTCGCAAACCAAGACCGTTCGCTACGGCCACGTTCGCATCCGCGTCATCGAAATACAAACACTCTTCCGGCGTCAAACCGTTCTCGTCCAAGATCAAGCGGTAAGCTCGCTCATCCGGCTTGATAAAACCGGTTTCAAACGAGTAGTAAACCTTTTCCGGCAGTGTTTTCAAAAATGTAAAATTTTCCGCGTAATATTCCGCGCGTTCGGCTAAATTATTGGACAGAATAAAAATCTTCAGACCGCGCGCTTTTAATCCCTCAACCAATTCAACCATATCCGGCACAACTTGTTCCGCGTGAAACCAATAGTCCGCGAACTCATCAGCGGAAAAATTAACGCGCCACTTGGCGAAGTAAGGTTGCCAATACGAAAACATGGCCGCCGCGCCCGGCTGACGCACGCGCGCCATCACGTCCTTTAGCGCCGGCAAAAACGCTTCCGACGCCACGCCAAAGTCCTGTTGGAATCGATCGCTGAGCTTGCGACTCTGCACAAACACGCCGTTTAGGTCAAAAATTATCGCTTTAATCATACTTTTCGTTCTACGCAAATAAAACAATGTTTTAGCGGGTACCCGAAAAACGGCCGCCGCATTTCTTCAATTTGGAATTTACAATTCAATTCCGCCAATAGTTCCACCCATTCTTGCTTGTTCAAAAAATTAAGCGGCACGGGCATGTCTTTGTGAATAAAAACATTGGCAAACCGATCGACGAATCGCGCCCACCCGCTCGGCCCCATTTCAAAAATCAAAATCTTCGACGCCACGCGCAAGGCCTCGCGCAAGAGCGCTTCAATATTTTCCGTGTGGTGCAGCACGTCGTTGAACATCACCGTATCAAAACTACCGTCCGCATAAGGCAAAACGTTCGGCTTGTCCATTTTTTTGAAGCAAATTTGTTCTTCCAGATACTCAAGAATATCCGTGCCTTCAAGCGTAATGCCGAACTTATCAATCAAATACTTCGACACCACGGCATTGCCGCAACCCACGTCAAGAACACGCAAACCGGCTCGCATATGCGGCGCGTAAAGTTTGGCAATCATTTTGGCGCGAAATTTTGTTAACATAATTTACATTTATTGGACTTTAGACTTTTAACCTTAGACATTAGACTTGCGACTCCGGACTTTAGACTTTTAACTTTAGACTTTAGACTTGCGACTCCGGACTTTAGACTTTTAACTTTAGACTTTAGACTTGCGACTCCGGACTTTAGACTTTTAACTTTAGACTTTAGACTTTAGACTTGCGACTTGCGACTTGCGACTTGCGACTGCTACCTCGCGACAAACAGAATAAGCTCCACCCTTTGCTTGCCATTATCTTGCTCCGGAAAGTAATAATATTTTACCGCTTTTAGATTTTTAAGTAAATGCGCTTTCAAATAGCCGTGCGGATCTTGCACCGACGTGGCTTGCGGTAAATAGTTGATGAACCACACGCGCTCACGGCCGGCGATGAGCGGATCAACCAGCTTCACGTTTTCCTCGGTCATCACATTGTAATCCCAATAACGCCAGCGCTCGACCGGCGAAGCCAAATGGTTTTTCACGGGCATAAATAACCGCCGATCCGGCTCGCCTCGCTCGACGCAAGTCGTCCGCCTCGGATAGCCGAAGGCGAGACGGGAAGCGGGCCACTTCACATAGTATTGTTGAAACAAAATATCATTGGCATGATCAACCAGAAACAGATCGCCCTTTTTCGCTTCGCGCCACAAAATATCGCTGAACGCCGGGCCGTAATAAAGAAACGCATTGTCATCGGAAACTTTGTAGTTGTGAAATACAGCCGTTAAACATATAGCCATAATTACAATTAACGCCACAGACCTTTGCCATCGGCCTCGCAACGCGATCACGGCCGCCGCCAGGGCCACGACAAAAAGCGGAATCAAAAAGATGTAATATCTCGGCGCGTAAATGAACTTTAACGCGAACAAGTTCGCGGCCGTTAGAACCAGCAGACCAACAAGCGTGATCGCCACGCGGTCGTTAACTTTTTTCAACACGAACCAAATCAAACCGCTTAATACCGCCAGGCCGGAAACATACGGCCACCACGTGTAAACCCATGCTTGACCAAAAATCAAACTGTGCCAAAACTGCCAAAAAGCATTCCAGCCGCCGTGCGAAAACAGCCGTTCAAACAGCGAAGTGAATGACCCGTCCCCGGCGCCGAAATCGCCCCAACGTTTGAACAAAAAAAACTGCGGCAAATAAATCACAAAAAGCGCGGCGTAAACGCCAAGCGTTTTTTTCCATGACCGGCCGACAATTTGAAACATTATCGCTTGCGCGCCGATCAGCGCCAATGCCGTATAGTGCGAATACGCCGCCATGGCGGCGAACAAAAGATATAAAATGAAATTTCGCGCGCGCCATTCATTCACCAACCGCCACCAAAACAACATGGCTAGCGCGGCGCCGAGCGCCAGCAAGGAATAAGCGCGCAATTCCGCGCTGTAATCCACCGCCAGCGGCGACACGGCGAAAAATAAACCGGCCAGTAGGCCGACTTTTTTGTTAAAAAATTCTTTTCCCAAAAAATAAACGGCCGCCACTCCGGCCACGCTGAACAGCATGGGCAAAAACGCTACACCGGAAAAACCAAACCGCCAAAACCAAGTCCAAAGCAGTAAATAAAACAACGGCGGTGACGTATCGAAACCGATTACACGCCAAAAGTCGCCCCACGATTGCTGGGCATAAAACAAAGACAGCGTTTCGTCATACCAAAAAATCTTCGGCCCATCGACGTTCGCCACCTGCACTACGGTTCGCAGTTCCGGCAAGCGAACAACCACCGTCGCCAACAACAACAAAACAAGCAGCGCGACCGTCCGTTGCCAGCTCCTCATAAATTTTATCAATTTCTCCATTTTCACTCCGTCTCAAATTTAAACCACGCTCACCACCAGCGCCGCAAGCGCGGCGACCAGGAACGGATAAACAAGCGAACCGGTCAAAAAGAAAACCAAAAACAAAACTCCGACCATGAGCACACGCCCGAGGGTCAATGACAGTTCGCGCAAAACAGTATATTCGTCAATATAATGTCCGCTGTCGGCCGCCTTCTCATACATCATCACTTCATAGGGCGTACGCATGACAATGTTCGCGAAACCATGATACGTGCTGGCGATAAAAACTTGAAAACCCGTACCCACGAACATTTTAAAAATCCAGCCGAGCGAATTAAACACCGACCCCCAACGCAACAGGCGACGCTTGTCCAGCTTATCGACAAAATCGCCCATGAGCAATGTTAAAATCACATTGGCGAAAATAATAAAAGACGAGATGAGACCGACCGCTTGATAATTTTTGTCAAGCAGAAGCCAAATAAACAGCGGCCACACGATCATCCCGACCACGTTTTGCATGCCGTCCGCGCCATAAGAAAAAAGCAAGCGTCGGTGAATGCGCCGGAACAGTTCGCGGTAAGTTTGCAAATAACTGAAGCTGTACGTTTCACGAATATCCGGAATAAAAAACAACGGGATCACGGACAACAAATACACCACCAGCGCCGCGGAGAATAAAATGCCAAATCCGTAATACGTTAAAATTTCTCCGGAAATAAACGGTAAGAAAATATGCAACAAAGCGGATAGCGAATAGAGAAACGTCATTTGCCGGCCGCGCATTTTTTTGTTCGTGAACTTGGCAAAATCGGTATGATAAGGAATCCAGTAGAACATGCGCTCCACCGTGATGGCGACGATCATAAGACCGAGCCAAACCAATGAACTGTCCTGCAAAAATTTATTTGCGAGAAAATACCACGACCATCCCACCAACACGGAAATAATCAATGATCTTTTCATGCCAATTCTCGACATGACCTTCGCGCCGAGCGGTGCCACAAAAAACCAGATCCCCCAGCCGGCAAGATAAAACAGGCCGGTTTTGTAAAGCGAGCAATTGAACGCCTTGTACAATAAAATCGGCAAAAAGATACCCAAAAGTCCGCCGGCCAAGTCTTGCAATATGCGATTGGCATACAAAAAATCCAGCGCGCTGGACAATTTCGCTTCGCGCCAATCTTTTACAATACTGATAAGACCGTGATTGTGGGGGTAATGGGGTTGGTGGCGATACATAGTTTAAGGGCAAGGGGCAAAGGTCAAAGGGCAAAAGAAAAAATAAAAAAATAAAAACAAGAAAATTTCGTTCCCTCCTCTAAATTTTTCTTTAAATTTACATTTTACTCTTATTTTTGCCCTTGGACTTGTTTCCTGTTTATTATGCTTTTATTTTTAACTTTATTTCTTGCCCTTATTTTTGCCCTTTGCCCCTTGACCTTTGCCCTTATTTCGAACGGAACCACTCCACCGTCTTTTCAATCCCATCCTCAAGCTCCGTTTCCGGCACCCAGCCAAGCTTGGTTTTGATTTTCTCGCAGCTCAAACAGCTGACGCGCTGGCCGGAGAAGTCTTCGGAATATTTTGGCTCAAGATTAACGCCGACCTTACCGGCCACGAGGCCATAAGTTTCATTAACCGTGGTTTGCCGGCCGGTGCCGACGTTGTAGGTACCGCTTTTTTCGCTTTCAAGCACGGCCATATTCGCGGCCACCACGTCTCCGACGTAAACGTAATCACGAGTTTGGTGTCCATCGCCATGAATGGTGGGGGTCATGCCGTCAAGCAGCTTCTGCGCAAAGATGGAAATCACGCCGGCCTCGCCCTTGGGATTTTGCCGCGGGCCATACACATTCGAATAACGCGTGATGCCAAATTCCAGTCCAAATCGCGCGCGATAAAAGCGAATGTATTTTTCAACGGCGAGCTTGGCGATGCCGTATGGCGACTTTGGTTCGCACGGATATTTTTCCGGCGTGGGAACGACCTCCGCTTCGCCGTACAGAGCGCCGCCGGTCGAGGCGAACATTATTTTTTTAACTTTAAACGTCACACATTGTTCAAGTACGTTCAAAGAGCCGATGATATTCACGTCCGCGTCAAAGATCGGGTCTTCGACCGAGTGATTGACGTTGATCTGCGCGGCAAAGTGAAACACAAAATCCGGTTTTTCTTTTTCAAAAACCTCGCGCAACTTTTCTTCGCGCACGTCCACCTTGTAAAACTCGGCGTCCGGATTTAAGTTCGCTTCCTGGCCGCTGGACAAATTATCAACAATCACAACCTTATAACCGGCCGCGATA
>Ga0208373_1004821_pt1 | contig 11734 bp, 11 predicted proteins | sample RifOxyC2_FD_184036 | JGI IMG/M metagenome (GOLD analysis project Ga0208373, IMG submission 184036) | Soil microbial communities from Rifle, Colorado - Rifle Oxygen_injection C2 (SPAdes) | ecosystem: Environmental > Terrestrial > Deep subsurface > Rock core/Sediment | place: Rifle, Colorado... | reverse complement strand
GTTCCGGACTGGCGGCTCAAGACAATAATTACGTAACCAATGACGCCCAAAAGCTTTTGGACCAGGCCGCCCAACAGGCGGGCGCTACCAGCGGTGAACGGCCGGTTACGGCCGTAGAAATCATCGGCGACATTATAAAAGTAGTTCTGGGCTTTGTGGGCGTTATTTTTCTGGCCCTGGTCATCTATGGCGGCTTTACCTGGATGACGGCCGGGGGCAACGAGGAAAAAGTAAGCAAGGCCGCCACCGTTCTTAAACAGTCCGGCATCGGCATGGCCGCCATCATTATCGCTTTTTTGATAACCACCTTCGTGGTCAATGCCCTGATTGAAACTTCCCGATTTGAACCGGCGCCGAACTTACCGCCGGCCCAGGTTGAATAATAAAATATTTTATGAAGCTGAACGCGAAAAAAATTATCGGTTTAATTCTGCTTTTAGGCTTGATAATGGCGGTCGGCGCTCTGGCCCAGGGCGAGGGTAAAATTACCGATGCCATTGATGATTTGGAACAAACGGCCGAATTGTCTCGCATTGATACGGGCAACGACCTGGCCGCAATTACCGGAAGTTTCATTAATCTGTTTTTAAGCCTGCTGGGCGCCCTCTTTCTTATTTTGGTCATCTATGGCGGCTTTACCTGGATGACGGCCGGGGGCAACGAGGAAAAAGTCAAAACGGCCACCGATTTAATGACTAAGGCGGCCATCGGCCTGGCCATTATCTTAAGCGCTTACCTTTTAGCCAACTTCGTCGTCTTTAAACTAATGGGCATTGCCGGCGTTTCCTGAACTTAACATTTATTTAGATAAAAACATGAAATTAAAAATCATTTTATTAATAATCGTTCTGGCCTGGTTAATGATGCCTCTGGCTCCGGCGCTGGCTCAAGCCTCTCTGACAAACCAGTCCACCGACATTTTAAATACCATCGGTGAAAGAAGCGGCTACGGCAGTGCCGGCGAAGTCACCGAGGCCACCATCGCCCAAAAGGCCGGTAATGTTATTGGTTTGGTTTTGGGCTTTTTGGGCGTGGTCTTTCTGTTTTTGGTGGTGTATTCCGGCGTCCAGTGGATGACGGCCGGGGGCAACGAGGAAAAAATCACCAAAGCCAGAAACCGCATGATTCAGGCGGCCATCGGCGTAGCTATTATTGCCATGGCTTATGCTTTAACTAATTTTGTAGTCCGGTCATTGCAGGGAGCCAAGTTGCCGACGGAAGTTTTATGTGTTGATATGTCTGGAGCTTTTTGCACGCTTTCTATAGATTGTGCTGGCGAACAACTGTCAGACCTTGGGCCCTTTGATTGTGATCCGGAGGGTCAAGGCGATTTTACATGTTGTGTCAGATTGCGAGGGGGAGGAAATTAAAACTAAAATAATATGAAAAAAAACATACCAATTCTATTAACAATTATCATCAGCTTTTTGGTTTTACTGCCGGCCCAGGCCCAAATAGATACCATATTAATTGACGATGCCGCTCAAGGCGCCGGTTATGAAGCATCGGCGGGCGAGCCGCAAACAATCCCCGCCACCGTCGGCACAGTTATTCAGATTCTTTTGAGTTTTGTCGGCACCATCTTTTTCATCTTCATCATTGTTTCCGGCATCCAGTGGATGACCGCCGGCGGCAACGAGGAAAAAGTGACCAAGGCCCGCACCAGGATAATCAACGCCAGCGTCGGTCTGGGCATTACCATCGTGGCCTACTTTATCACCTGGTTTATTTCCACCGCCATTTTGGGAACTTAAAATATGAAACTAAAAAAACTGCCATCATTAATACTGGCCGCTTTTGTCCTAATGACCATCGTTTTACCGGTTTTTACTTTGGCCCAGGATATTGGCCAGGGCAACTTGGATACCGTGGCCCAAAAATCCTTTTTTAACACCGCGGTGGGTAGTGATACTTTCTTAAATACGGTGGCCGGAGAAGCCATTACCGTTATTTTAGGCTTTATTGGAGCGATTTTCATGCTCTTGATTATTTACTCCGGCGTTCAGTGGATGACCGCCGGCGGCAACGAGGAAAAAGTGACCAAGGCCCAAAACCGGCTTAAATTTTCCAGCATCGGCCTGGCAATTATCTTTTTTTCCTATATTTTAACCACTTTTATCTTTTACCTGTTGTTTCAGTATAAATAATTATGGCCAAAATTCTTAAAATCTTGATTCTGACAATTTGCCTGACCTTGGTTTTCGGGGCCGCGCAACAAAGCCTGGCTATCGGGGATGATTACCAGAATTTTCTGGAACAAGCCGGCCAGGCGGCCACTTACGACACTTCCGCAGGCGGCCAGGGCGGCTGGTGGTTCGCCGACATTTTGATTGGCAGAATTCTTCAAATAGTTATCAGCCTGTTGGGCCTGATGTTTTTAAGCTTTGCCATTTTCTCCGGCATCCAGCTGATGACCGCTTCGGGCAACGAGGAAAAAGTCACGGCCGCCAAAAAACGGCTGTTAAACGCCATTATCGGCGTAGCCGTGGTGGCCTTGGCCTATGTTTTAACCGCTTTAATCTTTAACTTTTTGGATGAGAGATTCTTAACCAATACCGGCAACGTCCCGACCGTCAACCAATAAAATGAACAAAAAACTGAAAACTTTTTACTTTTTTATCTTGAGCCTGGCATTTTTAATTCCCGCCGGCCTGTTGGCCCAGAACAACACCCTGCCGTTTGAAGTAAGCCAGCCCCGCGACAGATTAAAAAACGACGCTAATCTGGCCGATTACAGCATCTCGCGCGGCACCACCATTCAAGGCGTCATTATTGACGTGGTGCTGTATCTGTTGGGCTCGGTCGGCGCCATCTTTTTAATCATGATTATTATTGCCGGCGTCCAGTGGATTAACGCCGGCGGCAACGAAGAAACCATTACCAAGGCCAAAACCCGCTTGAAAAATTCCATTATCGGCTTTGTCCTGATTGCGCTGGCCTACGTTATCATTACCGCTTTACTTAATTTATTCAGAGCGCCCCTGCAATGAAAAAACAAAAACATTTAATTTTGATTTTAATCCTGCTCGCCATTGGCCTGGCTGTTTTTAGTCTGGCTCTGGCCCAGGAAGAACCCAGCTACAATCCCCTGGACCGTTTGCAAACGGACAATAACCAGCCTATTGCCAATCTGCCCAGCGTCAACAAGCCGCCGCGCCTGATTATAATTGACATGGTAGTTTACCTCTTGGGCTTCGTGGGTTTATTTTTTATCTTCAGCCTGATTTACGCCGGCTACCAATGGATGACTTCGGCCGGCAACGAGGAAAAACTGTCCGGCGCCAAGGCCCGCTTAAAAAACTCATTAATCGGCATGGTCATTATTTTCACTTCTTACGGCCTGTCGGTCTCATTAAGCAACTACATGTATAAAGTCACCTGCACCGAGGGCTATTATTGCGACTACGGCAAGCATCCCGACGGCCAGTGCGCCACCGATAACGACTGCAAGAGGCAGTTCGGTTCAGAAAACTGGAAATGTTCAGTTAACGGCAGCTGCCTTTTTGATTCCTGCGTCAGCGATAATGATTGCCATAATTTTTTCGGAGAAGATTACACCTGTAATGAAGAAGGACATTGCGTGGATTAGCTTTAAACTGTTTTAATGATAATATCAACTTGCCGGGTTATTGTTAACCAGGTAAAATAAAACCAGCTTCTATAGCTTATTTCAAAATTTTTTCTGCTACAATCCTAAATTTTCGGCTACGACTTCGTCAAACTGGCGCGAAAAGACTTTCACCGTAATGCTATTACGCTTCAAGTCTTTTCGCTGGTTTTCCTCGTCTCGCCTGAAAATCTAAAATTTCGCGACGAAACAATTTTGAAATAAGCTTATGAAAAAGTTGGTTTTATTTTTAAAAAAACATCCGGTAAAAATCCTCTGTTGGGCGATGGTCGCTTATTTTGCCTTGTTTTCGGCCATCTGCGTCTGGAAATACTTCCAGTTCGGCTACAACGGCCTGGATTTGGCCATTATTAACCAGGTTTTTTACAATTCCTCGCAGGGGAATTTGTTTTATTTTACCATTCATCCCAACTCTTATCTGGGCGACCATTTTGCCCTGATAATGCTTTTGCTTCTGCCTTTTTATTTTCTTTTCCAACATCCCGTCAGTCTGCTAATCTTTCAGTCTTTAATCCTGACTTTGTCCGCCTGGCCCATTTATCTGATTGCCAAAAAAGTTTTAACGGCCCCTTGGCCAATAATCGTGGCCCTGCTCTGGCTGTTCAATCCCTTTGTCCAGAACGTCAACCTGTTTGAATTCCATTTTTTGCCCTTCGCGATTTTCTTTCTGCTGTTCGCTTTCCATTTTTATCAAAAAAAACATTTCGGCTATTTCCTGCTCTTTATGGTTTTGAGCCTCTTAGTCCGCGAAGACGTGGCTCTGGTAACTTTCTTTTTCGGCTTGTTGGCCTGGCTGGATAAGCGCGAAAAAATGTGGATTGTCTGGCCGATTCTAATTTCCGCCGGCTGGTTTTTACTGGCCATTCAGGTTATTTCCCACTTTGCCCCCCAGGGCAGTTATAAATTCCTCTATTATTATTCCTGGCTGGGTTCCAGCTTTGGCGCGATAGTTACCAACTTCTTTATCCATCCTTTAAACACGCTTAAACACATTTTTTCCGCCAATAACCTGCTCTTTACCGCCGTCCTGCTGTTGCCGTTCGGCTATTTAACTCTACTTCGGCCCAAATACCTGCTCTTGGGCCTGTTCATCTTTTTGGAAATCGTGCTGGGCGGCAGCACCAATTCCATCATTGTTTTAAAACTGCATTACACCGCCCTGTTCTTGCCGGTTTTGTTCATTGCTTTAATTTACGCCCTGGAAGTTCTTAAGCAAACCGGAGCTAAAAATCGGGTCGTCCGTTGGCTGCAGGACAACCGGACTCTGCCTTATCTGATTTTAATCATCGGCACGGCTTACGGCTTTTTAACGGTCGGCCCAGTTGTCGGCGCCATGAAAAAAATGGTCGCCCCGACCTATACCACGGAAGTGCGCCAGTTGAAACAGGAATTTTTCCAAAGCGTGCCGCCGAAAAACAGCACCGTCGGCACTTACGAATACTTAACCTACCTTTCCAGCCGGCCCAGAGTCTACGGCCTTAACTACGCCTTTGTGGGCAAAAAGCAGTTTTCCGATTTGGACTACGAACTGCCGGGCGACGTGGAAACCATGCTACTGGATTTTGACGATTTTCTGACTTTCGGGGTCCAGTTCCCCAACAGCAAGCAGTGGCAGGAATACTACCGCTACGGCGATGACAAGCTAAGAAAGCTGATTGAGGAACGCGGCTTTAAGGTTTCCAAAATCACCGACACGCTGGTGATGATGGAAAGATTCAACGATCTGGGCGTGGATTTGTACCAGACCGCCGAACGCTTCTTTGATATTAAAAACGTCCAGGACGCTTTTTTTGACAACGGTTTGAGGTTTATCGGCTGGACGCCCTTATCGGTGGATTATTATCCGCTGATGGTTAACGAGGAAATCCCCGAAGATCAGGGACAAATCACCGATTTTGTGAGCAAACGCTCGGCCGACCATCTGCTACCCGTGGCTTTGTATTTTCAGGCGCGGGAAAAAATTGCGGACGATTACCAGCTAATGCTGAAAGTCAAAAATAAAAACGGACGCGTGGTCCATCAAAAAATGTATCCCCTGGCTTACGGTTTGTATCCGACTTCCGAATGGCAGCCGGACGAAGTGGTTAAAGTCAACTACTGGTTCTTAATCCCGGAAGAAGTTAAGGCCGGCGATTACCGGATTGAACTGGAACTGGTTAAATACAAAGGCTATCTGACCCTGGACGGCTACCGTTCGGCCATCATGAAAATCACCGACCAAGAAATTCTGGAACCGTCCATTGAGCTTACGGATTATCACCGCGACTGACGACCCTGAAGATTTGCGCCCAGCCGTCGTTATAAACCTCTTTTAAATAATCTTTTTCTTGGGGACGAAAGTCCCCTTTTTCTTTTTCCGCCGGGGAAAAATAAACGTAATCAACGCTGTAAGTTTTTAAAAATTCCAGTTTTTGTCCGTCGCTTTGATTATCGCCGTAAAACCGGTTCAACAGCCGGATTTTATCAGCCGACCGGTTGGTCTGGTTGCCGCCGATAAACACCCGGCAGGCGCAGCGGCCGCCGATAAAAGTATCCCACTTGTCGCTGGCTAAAACCGTCTCGGTCAAGCTTAAATTGTCTTTCAGCCATAAAACCGGTTTTAAATAATCAAGGGGCAAATAAAACGGCTGGGTTCGCTTAACCACCGCCGCCGAATCCGTCGCCAGTAAAGAAAAATTATATAAACTTAAAATAATGACCGTCAAAAATATGGCCAAAAATTTAAGATAACTTGATTTCAACCGCTGGCTTAATCTTAAAATAAAATAACCGGCGAACAGTCCCAGCGGAATCGTCAGGCCGATGAATAATTTGGCGGCCGTAAAAACCGGCAGAACCAGAAACAACAAAACGGCCGCCAGCCAGCTTACCATTAAATTAAATTGACCGGCATACCTTTTGTCTTTAATCAGATAAAACAAGCCCAAAACGGCCAGCAGATAAAACGGCCCGAACGATTTAATAAACCAAGCCAAACCCTTGTGAGGCAGAACGTTTTGCGCCAGCCAACCGGCAAAGGCGGGAAAGTTATGAAACAGATAAAAATAATAAAGATAGCCGAGAAAAATTCCGGCCAGAACCACTAAATAGTGAAGTAAATATTTTTTTAAACTTGCCGGGCGAAAAACGGCCGTCAAAACAATCTGCAAACTCAAAACCATGAACACGGCCAGGCCGTCGTAAGGATGAATCAGGGTTAAAAGCAGGGCCAAACTGCCGGCGGCCAATGAAATTAAGTAATTGGGCTTTTTCAGAAAAAATGCAGTGAGCCAAAAAATTCCCAAAAGCAGAATCAAGGCCAGGCTTACCAAAGGATTTAACAGGCTCATGAACAAAAAATCATGGGCCTGGCCCCAGGCCAGGCTGCCGCCGCCGAAAATAGTCAGCAGCCAGGCCGGCCAAAACCAACCCTGTTCCGGTGAAGTCCAATTATTGGACTTCGCCCCGCTAAAGGCGGGATTTAATAAAAACTCAAAAAATCTGAAAACCAGATAAAGCAAACCGGCGGCCAAAACCAGCTTTAAAATCAGATAAATCTTCTGGTTATTGAGGCTAAACAGCCGGCCCAGATAACCGCCAACGGCCCAGAGCGGGAAAAACAGCCTGGCAGGCTGGCCTTCCGAGGTAAACTGGTTATAAAACAAAAATTGGCCTTCTCTGGCCTGGTCCAGATAGGAAAAATAAACGTTGACGTCGGTATCGGGCAGATAATAAAAGCTGTCGGGCGAGTGCCTTAAAAGTCCGAGCGCGTCCTGAAAAGAAATGGCCGTTAAAAAAATGATAACGGCCAGCCAAAAAAATATTTTTCCGCGTTTGGTTTTCGTCATCTGGCCACTTTATAAATGGTGACGTTGTCGGCCTGAAACAGGGGTATCAAATAATCCTTGCCCCGGGGATTAAAATCGCCCAGGCTTTCTTCAAAACTGCCGTAAAACAGATAAGCGATATTCTGTTCCACAAGCCAGGCTCGCTTAGCCTCGTCATGAACGTTGTCTTTGAAAAAATTATCAACCAGCGGTTTTTTTTGCTGCCAGTCGGCGGTCTGATGGCCATGGCCGAGGTAAACCAGCCGGCCGGTAAAAGCCGGGATAATGTTGCCGGTCTGGGCGGACGATAAAATCGGCTCCTGATTGGTCAGGTTGGCTTTTAACCAGTCAAAGGCCAAAGCGTAGCTCTTGGGGATGTAAATGGGATAGCGGCGCCAGGCCACCAGCACCAGTTCGGTGCCGATAAAAAACAAAGTGGAGCTTACCAGTAATAAAGCCAAACCTTGCGCCGTAATTGACCTTAAAAAATGATTAGTAAAAATCTTTTTCTTTCTAAAATAGTTAAGCGCAACCACTAAACCGACTACGGCAATGATGGCTAAGGGCAGGTGCAGGCCATTGGCCAGCCGTCTCTGAAACTGTAGCGGCATGAACAATAAAAACCAGCCGACCACGGACCAGACGCCCAAAAAAAATAAATATTTGTTTTTAGATTTTAACGCCCGATAAAGGCCCAAGAGATAAAAAACAAAAATCAGCCCGTAACCGATCAAATAATTGGCAAGTTTGGGCGACAAAGTAACGTTCTGGCTTAACCAGCCGGCAAAAACCGGATTGGCAAGCTTTAGCCAGTAAAAATAAACGGCTGACAATGAACCGATTAAACCGATTATTGCCAGTTTAAAAAAAATCTTCTTAAAAAACTTTTTGGCTCTTAAACACTTGGCCGCGAACCAGCCGACAGTCACGCCCAAGACCGTAAACAAGTCGTAAGGATGAATAATTCCCAAAAACAGAATTAGCCAGCCAAGGCCGGCCGCCTCGGCCAAACGCGCTTTGGGCAAACGTTCTATCAGCCACCAGAAAATTAAAAGCAGTAAAATCTGGGACAGGATAAACAACGGCGAATGATACAGGGTTAAAAAGGTATTGCCTTCGGAAACCCACAAGTCGGTGCCCAGATGCTCGTAAAGATAATCGGCGCTCCAGTTGCCGCTGATGGTAAAAACCCCCAGGCCGGAACCAAGGCCCAAAACCAGCAGGGCCGTTTTTCTCCAGATAATTTTGCTGAAAATCCTGGCCAAAAACAAATACAACAGCCATAAAAAAATAAAACCCAAAATAACCCTGAAGAGATGGAAAATAATGAGCGGCGAAAGAGAGGCAGCTAAAGAGAGCCAGCCCATCGCCAGCCAAAGCGGCGAAAAAATCTGGGCCGCCTGCGGTTCCGCCGTATAAAGATTTTTAAACAACAACCGCCCCTGGCTTGCCTCTTCTATCTGGGACAGGTAAACCATTTTATCGGCGCCGGCCAAAAAACCGACGTTGGTATAACTGTAGCCGGCCGGCGCGCTTAACAGGCCGGTTAAAGGCGGCAGGCAGGTTAAGAGCAAAATCAAGCCAATCGTTAAATAAACAAACCTTTTTTCAGGCCGTTTAAGCTGATAATAAGTTTGCCTTAAAAGTTTAATCATTAACTTTGTAAATCAGGGCCTCGCCGTCTTCATAAACTTTAACCGTCCCCTTTAAATAATCCAAAATTCTTTTGAGATTGCCGTGATTTTTATCCAAAAAAACGTAATCGGCCTTGAATTGATTTTTAATCGTTTTGGCCAGCTCTTTGGAATTTTTACCCAGAGTGATGTCCAGGTATTCCTGATATTTATTTTTGTCCCGCCGGTACATAAAGGTCGGATCCAGGCCGGTGAGATAATAATTGCGGCTGTTGTAGTAAAACAGAAAAGGGAAATCGTCCCAGTCGGCGTTAAAAACAATGGCGCCGGCCGGCGCGTTCTGCTCCAGCCAGCCGGCCGCCGCCCGATAATGAGTCAGGGGCCAGCCATTTTTAATGTCCTGTTTAACCTTGGCCAAATCAGCCGGCAGTTTAAACAAAAAACCGGCGGCCAAAACCAGTCCGAATAAAAGAAACAAAGCCTGCCAGCCGACGTTCATTAAAACGCCCAGATGAAAACGCGATAATTTTTTTAAATAATCGGAAAAACAAAAAGCGGCAAAAATAACCGTTACAGGAATAAAAAATTCCACGTACCTCTGGGATTTTAAAGTCAGGCCGAAAAAAATCAGGGCCAGCACCAGCCAGGTCCAGGCGTAAATTGACTGTTTCTTAAAAGTAAGCGCGAAAAGCATCAGGCCCACCGCCAGCAGCGAACAAGCCAAAGGAGCGTCCGCCGCCAATTTCAACAGGCCGTAAGGATACCACTCGCCGCCCACGCCAATGACTTTCTGGTAATTAATTATGGAAATCTCCACTAGCTGTTGCCAATAAAAACCGAGGTTCTTGGGGAAATAGGGATTAATGACCAGCCCGGCCAAGGCTCCCCCGAAGCCGTAGCTTAAGGCCCGCCAGGGAAAACTTTTTTTCTGACGGTTAAAAAATTGTTTAAAGCTGTACCAGATGGAATTCTCGGTCCGGAATTTCTCCAATAACCAGTAAAAAAACAGATAAATCAAAATCAAGAAAGGCAGCAGCGGCCAGCCGGCATACAGCCAGACGGATAAAAAAGAAACAACGGCCAGGGCCAGCCAGCGGCCATGGGTCAAAAAGTAAAAAGCCAGCAGTAAAAAAATCAAAAAGACCATCGGCGCTTTAACCAGGCTGGCCCGAAACAGCCAGGGCTGGCTCATCAGTAAAAAGGCGACGAAAATAAAAGGCGTCCGGATGTGAAATTTTTTGAATAAAAAATAAACGGTCAAAACCAGCAGTGTGGCGAAAATAACCGTGGCGATTTTCACGCCGATTAACGGATTAAACAACAAAACAAAAGGCACCAACAACAAATGATACAAAAAATGATGGTCCACGAAAGCGCCGGCCAAACCGGTTTCGGCCAGCCAGGGGAACTGTTGCAAAACCTGCCCCTGACTTAAAATTTGAGCCATTTTGGCGTGATAAAAAGAATCCGGCTCCGGCAAGGCGGGCGAGGCCTGCAACCAGCTGAATAAAACCAGGGCGATAATCAAAACTATAAAATAATCCAGATAAGCTTTCTGGTTGGCCTCCCGAAAAAAATCTCTAAAGCTTGCTAACATACGCCTATTTTACCCCGCCCCACTTTTTTATTCAACCTGATTTCCAAAATATTTAAAATAAGTGGGGTAAGGTTTACCTTATTATTGTAATTTATCTATTATTTTTCTCTGTATGCCATAAGCATAAGCGTGGCGACAAATACCTAAATAGGATTGTAAATTGTTTTCATTGACCAAGCGCAACATCCGACGCTTGGTTTTGGTTCTGATTACTCTGTGATACGGCAAAGTCACATAACCTAAAAAATCTATACCCTGCCTTAATTTGCGGATAATAATTTTATTTGGATGCAAAGTTAAAATAAGTTTGTTTTTCAAAAAATTATTTATGGCTAAAATTAAACTTTCCAAGTATTCTCTGTTTTGATGCAAAATAATAAAATCATCACAATAACGAAGATAAAATCTTTGTTTCAAACTATGCTTAATAAATTGATCCAGCTCGTTTAAATAGATATTGGAAAATAACTGGCTGGTAACATTACCCAAAGGCAAACCTTTATTCGGTTGCTCGACAAAACTAAAAAGTATTGTTTCAATAAGCCATAAGGTATCCGCATCATTAACCTTTTTCTTAATCAGCGACAATAAAATCTGTTGGTCTATATTGGCAAAAAACTTTTTAACATCACACTTTAGGGCGTAAATTGGCTGTTGGTAATTTAAGCTGGCAATTCTCGTAAATTTTTCCAAGTTTTTTACAGCCAAATGCGTGCCTTTCTTCAACCGGCAAGAGTAGGAGTGGAAAATAAACTGGGTATCAAAATAGTGGTATAATATCCTGAACACGGCTTGATGTACTACCCTATCTTCAATACCGGCTTTATGGATATGCCTTAACTTTGGATCATAAACATAAAACGGCTGATATGGGCCGTGGACATAGGTTTTATTTTCCAATCTTTCTTGCAAGTTAAAAAGATTATCCTCTAAATTAAACTTAAACTTTTGGACTTCCAACTTTTTAGTTTTGCCTCGCTTAAATTCTTGCCAAGCTAAAAGAAGATTTTCCAAAGAAATAATTTTTTGAAAAACACTATTATGCTTACCCCCCCCCAACGCTTCCGCC
>Ga0208373_1004820_pt1 | contig 11735 bp, 9 predicted proteins | sample RifOxyC2_FD_184036 | JGI IMG/M metagenome (GOLD analysis project Ga0208373, IMG submission 184036) | Soil microbial communities from Rifle, Colorado - Rifle Oxygen_injection C2 (SPAdes) | ecosystem: Environmental > Terrestrial > Deep subsurface > Rock core/Sediment | place: Rifle, Colorado... | reverse complement strand
GGTTTGGATTAAATCAATAGAATTGTTAAAATATGAGTGGCCGTTTTTGGAAATCCGCGTAATGTGCGGCCCGGGCGTTTACATCCGGGCACTGGCGAGAGATATTGGTGAGAAATTGGGGGTGGGTGGGTATATGGCGGAGTTGGAAAGAACGAGGGTGGGGGAGTTTAAAATTGAAAACGCGATTAAATTATAGAATGGTAAAATTGAGGAGAAATTAAGAAGAAATTTGAAAGAAATTTATTACAAATAGGGAGATTCGATTTATGATTAAAATAAAACCGTTCAAACAGTCAAGGGGCATGTGCGGTCCGGCCTGCATGAAAATGGTGATGGATTATTATGGCGTCGTGCGTGCGGAAAAGCACTGGGTGAAATTAACGGCCAATAAAATCGATAAAAAAACGGGAAAGATAAATCTTTTTTACGGCTGTTCAGAACGCAAAATGGTCGAGTCGGCAAAAGCGTTGGGTTTCAAGGGAGCGACAAAACAGCATTCTTCCATCGGCGAATTGAAGCGATATATCAAAAGGGGTATCCCGGTTATTGTTAACTGGAATTCATCCACGCAGGGCAGTCACTTTTCGGTGGCAATCGGGTTTGATAAAAATAAAATCATTCTGGCGGATCCCGAGTTTGGCAAAATGACCAAATGGAAAGTCGTTGATTTTGTTGATCGCTGGTATGATTTTCTCGGCCCGCCTTCTAAAAAGAATCTTTTACTACGGGGCGTTGTTGTTATCAATCGCTGACGCGCCTTATTCGCCATATTTTCTTTTTGCCCTCTTGCCCTCTTCTGCCCCTTTGCCTTCTTCCGCCCAGAACCAGAACTCCCCCCGCCTTGGCGGGGTTCGGTTCTGGGCAAGCCCTATTTTCCCTTATTGTCCTCTTGCCTTCTTTCGCCCTATTTAGCCTTATTATCTTATGACCTTCGAAGAATACCAACGTCAATCGCGCAAAACCGCGAACTATCCGAGCATCGGCCAAATTTATGTTTATCCCACACTCGGTCTCACGGGCGAGTCGGGCGAGGTGGCGGAAAAAGTGAAGAAAATCTTTCGCGATGACGGTGGCGTCTTGACTCCCGAGCGGCGAGAGGAAATTAAAAAGGAACTTGGCGACGTGCTCTGGTATGTTGCCCAGCTGTGCACGGATATGAATTTGTCCATGGATGAAGTGGCGTGGTTCAATCTGCAAAAATTATTTTCCCGTCAAGAACGCAAACAAATTTTTGGCGATGGTGATAATCGTTAGTTTAATTACAATGTGAAAACGGGTTGAAGGGGGTTGCGTGGTAACAATGTTTGCTGTGCTGTAGACGACTCCGCAAAACCACGCAAAACTAAACGCTAAACGACGCAATGTCATACAGACACTAATAAGACACATGGGAAATATGTTTAATCCAATTCGGTTCTGGCGCGAGTTGAAATACACTCCGCATCCGGCGCGACTTCTGCACAATACGCGCAAGTTGATCATGGATTCAAATCAAGAGTCGCTTTTCATGCACCATGACAAGCAAGTGTGCGCCATGTTGAATTACGACGGCGTGGACGAGGAAGAACGCAATCGCTATTTCAACGAATATACCGTGACAAACGTCGTGTTGCTCATGTTGCTTCTCGATGAAGCGGCGTTGCAAACGGATGATGAGCTGCGGAAAAATTATTTGCAAAAGTGGCGCGAATACGTACCAAAATTTTATTTGGATTATTTAGAAGAATTAAAAATAGAAGAGCGGAATATCTACCTTTGGGACAAGTTGATTGATTTGCGTTATGAAGAGTATCAGCGGGAGATTTTGAATTGGCGACGCGAGCTGATCAACGTTAACGAAGAGTTGGCGCAGGAAATCGTGCATGACAAGTTTGTGCTGGCTTATCAGGCGGTGACACTCGGATTGTTCCAACACTTACGCCGGCAAAAGGGCAAGCCAAAAGATCCGCTTTATTTGCGCTTGCAAAGTTATCTGGTGCCGATTTTCAAAAGAATGATGAAGAAAATATTTTGACAATGTTTGCGCTGATTTCGTCGGTTATCGTTCAACTGATGGAGGTGTTCCATGTCGTTTCAAGCTATCTTTGTTGTCAACCCGTTCGTTGCCTTTGGTGTTATGATGCTTTATGAGATTTTTTTCGTCTGGCCGAGGCAAAAAAGGGCACGCAAGGCATTCATCACTGCACTTGAAAAATTTCTATGGGAACGGACAGAATTTTCCAAGGACGATTTTGTCGAGGTGGCCAACGTACCGTATCTAGAGATTCCGCTGCATTGTTGGTTGCTCCTTGATCGTTTCGAGAAGGACGGCTTATTGGTCAAGCACCATCATTCCTCGCCAAAGCCAACGAGCTGGATCGTGACGCCGGCAGGCAAGGTGGCAGGGGAAAAGTTGAAGGTCAACAGTGTTGCGGCCAGATTGTAAAAATGAAAACCGTCCCAACATGTGGACGGTTTTTTTGTTGCTCCCATGATACAGTGCATGGGAGCGCCGCTGTTAATAAGTTGGGCGGATAAGACGAAGAGGACAAAGGAGACAAATATGATAAATCAAAGGTGGCGCAGTTGGCGCTGATATTTGATGGCGAAGCGGTGCGCTTCGTCGCGGACGTGAATCAGGGTTTGCTTGTTTTCTTTGATCCAGGGAACGAGGTTTTGATCGGAAGTAAAAAACTCATTTTTTTTGCGCGTCGCGCCTTTGGCAATGCCGACAATTGGGAGTTTGATTTTTGCTTTGCTTAACGCGGCGCGCGCCGCGGACAGTTGCGGCTTGCCGCCGTCAACTAAGATTATATTTGGTAACGGCCACTCTTTGTGCTTCAATCGTCGGGTCAATGCTTCCGTGAGACAATCAACATCGCTCTGGCCAGCTACGGTGCGGATTTTAAATTTTCGGTAGCCGGACTTTTTCGGTTCGCCGTTTTTGAATAGGACAAGAGAGCCGACCTGGCCGGTGGCGCCGAGATTGGAGATATCGTAACCTTCGATAGTGGGGATAGGACGGAGGGGACGGATAGGACGAATAAAGCTTTGGCTGATAAGGGTAAAATCCTGAATGCGTTGTAAATTCAAAATTTGATTGCGCAGACGAGCGGCCTCTTCGAAGTCCTGCGAAAAAGAAGCGGCATGCATTTGCTTTTTTAGGTTGCTGATAACCGCTTTCTTTTTCCCGGACAAAAATGCAGTCAGCGGTTTGACCACTTTTTTCCGATAATCCGCATGGGAAATTTCTCCGGTACACACGCCGAGGCACTGATTGATTTGTCGATAGAAGCAAGCTTTGTTGGCGTTTGGTTCGCAAGTGGAATAAGCGAACAAGCGGCGCAAAAGTTTCAGTGTGGCTTGCGCGTTGAGGCCGGGGAATGGCCCGAAGACGCGGGTGGCAGGCATGGGACGGATAGGACGAAAAGAACGGATAGTTGCCGAAGGGGAGAGGTCATGTTCACGTACGACTTTTAGTTGAGGGAACTTATCTCTTGTTATAACCAAGTAATTCCAGCTTTTGTCATCTTTGCCGAGCACGTTGTATTTGGGTTGAAATTGTTTGATGTATTTCGCTTCGAGAATGATTGCCTCAAGCACCGAGTCGGTTTTGATCCACTTGATGTTTTTCACTTCGTCAATGAAACTTTCAATCGGCCGGGGCGATTTTTGTCCGGCGAAGTAACTGCGAATGCGCGAGCGAAGGTTAGTCGCTTTGCCAATGTAAATCAAGGCCCTTTGCCTGTTGTAAAAGAGATAGATGCCGGGAGCGGCGGGAGCGAGTCGGATTTTTTTAGAGAGAGGCATAAGGCGAGAATATGACGAAGAGGACAAATAAGACGAATATAATCACTTAAGAACGGAGCGCAGATATTTACCGGTCCAACTGGTGGATTTGTGGGAGATTTCTTCGGGCGTGCCGGTGGCGACAACTTCACCGCCCGCGTCGCCGCCTTCGTGCCCAAGGTCAATGATCCAGTCGGCGCATTTAATAATATCAAGATTGTGTTCAATAATCATGACGGTGTTGCCTTGCGAAACGAGCCGTTGCAAAACCTCAATCAGCTTCTTCACGTCGTCATAGTGCAGGCCGACTGTTGGTTCGTCCAGTAAATATAATGTTTTCGTTGTGCTGTGTTTGGCCAGCTCGCGGCTAAGCTTGATTCGCTGCGCTTCGCCGCCGGACAGTGTTGTGGCCGATTGGCCGAGCGTTAAGTAGTCCAAGCCGACTTCGTTCAGCACTTTCAGCTTGTCGTAAATAAAAGGGATGTCGCGAAAAAAGTTTTCCGCTTCCTTGATCGTCATGTCCAACACATCAGCAATACTTTTTCCCTTGTAATGGACTTGCAACGTTTCGCGCGTGAAACGTTTGCCCTTACACACATCGCAAATCACTTCCACGCTAGGGAGAAAGTGCATTTCAATTTCAAGTGTGCCACGGCCTTCGCAATGTTCGCACCGTCCACCGGGTCGATTGAAACTGAATCGGCCTTTTTTGTAACCATGGATGCGCGCTTCGGCCGTGGAAGCGTAAATGTCGCGAATATAATCAAACGCCTTGGTGTATGTGGCCGGATTGGAGCGCGGTGTACGGCCGATGGGTGATTGATCGATTTTGATTATTTTGTCGATGTTGTCCGTGCCGGTAATACTACGATGCGCGCCGACCGATTTATTCATACGAAACAATTTGTTGCGCGCCGCCTTGTAAAGCACGTCGTGCATGAGCGTGGATTTGCCGGAACCGGACACGCCAGTGAGACAAACCATACGACGTAATGGGATGGATACGTCAATATTTTTTAGATTGTGTTCAGTCGCTCCTTTGATCGTAATCAAGGGCGTGTTTTTGTCCACTTTGCGCCTTTGTTTTGGCAGGTCAATTTTCATTTCTCCGCGCAAATATTGGCCAGTAAGCGACTTGGTCGCCGAGCCTTGCGTGGCGCAAGTCTCCATGGTGGCATCAAGTTTTAATCGCGGATTGAGTAAATTGTTCAGCGGGCCGTTGAAAATGATTTCGCCGCCATTTTTGCCGGCGCCGGGGCCAATGTCAGTCAGCCAGTCGCTGGAAAGAATGGTGTTTTCGTCGTGTTCGACAATGATAATCGTATTGCCCATGTCGCAGAGCTGGCGCAATGTACCGACCAGTTGTTCGTTGTCGCGTTGGTGTAGGCCTATGGTTGGCTCGTCCAAAACGTAAAGCGCGCCCACCAGCTTGGTGCCGACTTGCGAAGCCAGGCGGATGCGTTGCGCTTCACCACCAGACAGAGTACCGGCCATGCGGTTGAGAGTTAAGTAATGTAAGCCGACGTTGAGCATGAATTCCAGCCGGCTGTTTATTTCGTGCAGAATAACCGAACAAATTTCTTTTTGTTTGGCCGGTAGTCGATCGTCCAGTGAACGGATGTAACCTTTGGCTTCGCTAATTGTCAGCGTGACGACCTGCCAGATGTTTTTATTGAAAATTTTTACGCTCAAGGCGTTGTTGTTCAGACGCTTACCTTGGCAAACCGGACATAATTCTTCGCTGAAAAGTTCTTTGGTGCCGAGTCCAGTGCAAGCTTCGCAGTAGCCATAGGGACTGTTGAAACTGAAAAGGCGAGGCTCGATTTCCGGAAAAGTAAAGTTATCATGCGGACAAGAATATTCGGTGCTGAATATTTTTTCTTCGCCGGCCGGGAAAGTTATGGAACAGAATCCGTTGGCCAGTTCGAGCGCGTTTTCCACCGCCTCGGCTAGACGTTGGCGAACGGTCGGGCTGTTTTCGATCGCTTCCGGTACGATCAGGCTGATGCGGTCAATCACTATTTCAAGGGTGTGCTTTTTGTGGCGTGCGAGAATGATTTGCTCGCTAAGCTTTTGCATTTTGCCGTCAATGCGCGCCTCGGCGTAGCCGTTGTTATAAATGTCATAAAGCATTTGATGATATTCACCCTTGCGGCCACGGACAACCGGGGATAGGACGGTGACTTGCGGAAGTTTAACCGTGGTGTTTTTGATTGAACAAATAATTTGTTCAATTATTTCGTCAGATGTGGATTTTTCCAGCTTGTGATCGCAAATCGGACAGTGCGGTTGACCGATTTTGGCAAACAAAACTCTTAAATAGTCGTAAATTTCCGTTATCGTGGCCACGGTTGAGCGCGGGTTTGAGCTGTGCGCTTTTTGGTCAATCGATATGGCCGGCGACAAGCCGGTGATTTCGTCCACGTCCGGTTTGTGCATGCCGCCGAGGAATTGGCGCGCATAAGCCGACAAGCTCTCAATGTAGCGTCTTTGCCCTTCGGCAAAAATAGTATCAAAAGCCAAGCTCGATTTTCCCGATCCGGACGGGCCGGTAAAGACGATCATTTTATTTCGCGGAATTTCGAGGTTGATGTTTTTTAAATTGTGTTCACGGGCGCCTTTGATTGATATTTTGTTTTCCATATGGCTGGGGGATAGGACGAAGATGACAGATGGGACAAATAGTAATAAGTAATACAAGAAAGCGGCAGGGAATAATGAAAAAAACCCGGCTAATGCGAGGCAACTATGGGGGGATTGTTATTAAGTTATGCTCTGATCATAGCGAAGGGCACTAATTTTGTCAAAGAAAAACGAGCCCCGCCATGGCGGGGCTCGTGAGTGTTTGGTTAAATGAATACCGTCTTTAGCGGCGGCAGGCCGTTGAAATTGACAGCACAGTAAGAAGCCGTATAGGCACCGGCCGAGCGGATGATGACAGTGTCGCCTTCGGTGATATTTTCCGGCAAGTGATACTGATACTTCTCATAAAGCGTGTCCATACTGTCACACGTCGGTCCGGCCAAGATTACCGGTATGGTTTTTTCGGGGTTTTCCTTACCAAGCACGGTGATGGGGTACTTGATCGATTCATCGATGGTTTCGATGAGTCCGCCGAATTTGCCGATATCGAGATATACCCAAATGTCATCGCGGCGCTTGGCAATCATGACCACTTTGGCCACGATAGTGCCGGCGTTGCCGGCCATGTAGCGACCGGGCTCGATGAGAATTTCCGGTATGGCTTCGTTAAAATGAAAAGCCAATGAGTTGTTGATTGCTTTTGCGTATTCTGCTACCGGCGGCGTGGGTAATACGTAATTCGTCGGCAGGCCACCGCCGAGGTTCAAGGCTCTTAAAGGTATGCCGTTTTCCGTCGCGCATTGGAATAATTTTTTACAAATGGCGATTGATCTGTCCCACTGGGATATTTCTCGTTGTTGCGATCCGACGTGGAACGACAAACCATATGGCGTCAATGGCAAGTGCTGGCTGTGTAATAACAGTTCAAGCACTTCTTCCGGTCCGGCGCCGAATTTGCGTGACAGTGGCCAATCGGCGCCGACACCTTCGGTGTTCAAGCGAAAAAAAATTTTGGATTGCGGCGCGTATTCGGCCAACTTGGTAAGATCGCTCACGGCATCGGAAGCGAAAAGGCGAATCCCTTTCTCGTAAACGTAGCGAATGTCCGTCGGCTTTTTGATGGTATTTCCGTAAGACATCCGTGCCGGCGCGATGCCGAGAGCGAGCAATTGGTCAACTTCGTATGGTGATGCCACGTCAAAGTTTGACCCGGCGGCATCCAGTATTTGCAATACGGGATCGAGCGGCGCGGCTTTGACCGCAAAATAAATTCCGGCTTTCGGAAAGGCTTGGCGCAAGGCGATCATGTTGCGCCTTACTTGCGCCAATTCAATGATTAGAAACGGGGTCGGCCTCGCTGGTAACGCTACCTCGTCAATCGTTGGCATTGAGCCTCCTCTGTGTCGATTTATAAAATGAACAGTCAATATGTAATACTACAGGAAAATATATTTTTGTCAAATGTGAGGGGGCGATGGCGAAAAGGCCGGGGACAAATACGACTGATATGACAAATCAAAAATCGCTTGATTAGCAGCGATTTCTGGCAATTACTTTTTTTGTGATTTGAGCTGGTGAATCTCGTCGCGCAAAATGGCCGCCAACTCAAACTCCAACCGCCCGGCCGCGTCGCGCATTTGCTGTTCTTTGTCTTTGATAATTTCCGGCAGCGGCCGCGCATCGCCTGCCATGTCTAATTGCAGTGTAATTTTTTTGCTTTCTTGATTTCTTGTTTTTTTACCTTTTCCCGTTATTGTCAGCCCAAACTCTTCCAATATATTAGTAATGGCTTTTTGAATCGTCTTTGGCGTGATGCCATGTTTTTTATTATAAGCCAGTTGAATGGCGCGGCGACGATTGGTCTCGCCGACGGCGCGTTTGATCGATCCGGTAATGTTGTCAGCGTATAATAAGACTTGGCCGTTCACATTACGGGCGGCGCGGCCGATGGTTTGGATCAAACTGGTTTCGCTACGAAGAAAGCCTTCCTTGTCCGCGTCGAGAATGGCGACGAGCGACACCTCTGGCATATCCAGTCCTTCGCGCAACAAGTTCACGCCGACCAAAACGTCAATCTTTCCCTTGCGCAGATCGGTAATGATCTGAATGCGTTCGAGCGTGGCCACGTCGCTGTGAATGTAGCCGACTTTGATTTTCTTTTCCTTCAAGTAATCGGTTAAATCTTCGGCCATGCGTTTGGTGAGCGTGGTGACGAGCGTGCGTTCGCCGGCGGCGATGCGTTGCTCGATGCGGGCAAGGAGATCGTCAATCTGGGAAAGGGAAGTGGAACCAATGGGACAAATAGGATGAATGATAACCTCGGGATCAATAAGGCCGGTGGGGCGGACGATTTGTTCAACGACCTGCCCGCTCTGTTTTAACTCAAATTCCGTGGGGGTGGCGGAGGTGTAAATGGTTGAACACATTTTTTGTTCAAATTCGGTAAAAGTCAGCGGTCGATTGTCGCGGCAGCTTGGTAAACGGAAGCCGTGTTCTACCAAAACGTCCTTGCGCGAGCGGTCGCCCGCATACATGGCCCTGATTTGCGGTACGGTCACGTGTGATTCATCGATAATGGTTAAAAATTCCGGCGCGCAGCGCTGAAAGTAATCGAGTAGCGCAAAGGGCGGTTCGCCGGCCACGCGACCATCTAAATGGCGCGAGTAGTTTTCAATGCCGTTGCAGTAGCCAAGATTTTTAATTAACTCCAAATCGTATTTAACGCGGCGTTGCAGCCGCTCATGTTCCAATAGTTTGCCTTGTTTTTTGAGAATGGCCAGTTGTTCTTTGAGCTCGGTGCGAATTTGTGCGAGTGCTTGAGTTTGAGTTTCTTGGTCGACGATATAGTGCTTGGCCGGGAAAAACCAAGCGTCCGGCGGTTCCGAGAGGAGGCGACGGGTAATGGGACAGATAAGACTGATAGAGCGAATATGGTCGTCAATTTCGAAACGATAAATTTTTTCTTCATTAATAGGCATGATTTCCAGCACCTGTCCGTGCAAGCGAAATTGACCCCGCTTGAGATCGGCGTTGGTGCGAGTAAAATGCATGGCAATCAATTGTTCCATTAACGCGCGACGTTCCAGCGGTTGGTTCTGTTTTAAGTGAAGCACGATTTTTTCATATTCCTTGGGCGAACCAAGACCGTAGATGGCGGAGACGGAGGCCACGATGATTACATCTTGACGCGACAAAAGCGCTTGCGTGCAGGCGTGGCGCAGGCGGTCGATTTCTTCGTTGATTTGTGCCTCCTTTTCAATATAAGTGTCACTGCCCGGCAAGTACGCTTCCGGTTGGTAATAGTCATAATAGCTGACGAAATATTCCACCGCATTGTTTGGAAAAAATTCGCGAAATTCGTTACACAGTTGCGCGGCCAGAGTTTTGTTGTGTGCGATCACCAGCGTCGGTTTTTGCGTTTCGGCAATGACGTTGGCAACGGTAAAGGTTTTTCCCGAACCGGTTACGCCGAGTAATGTTTGTTTTTTGAGGCCACGCTGAAGACCGGCGACTAATTTTTTAATCGCTTGCGGCTGATCGCCGGCGGGTTGATATTTGGCTTTGAGTTTGAATTTCATATTTTAACGCTGGAAATTTTCCACAGAAAATCAAACACGCTTTGCATGCTGGTCTTAATCAGTTTGTGCCGGACAGAAACAACAAAGGGGTATTTTCCGGAAAAAAGCACCAGCGTGTCAGGCAATATCCACATTGAGGCGGAAAATTTTATTTCTTTCGGTAGCTCGCGCAGGATGATATCTTGCGTTTTGATTTTGTCGACGGTGATCAAGTTATAAGTATCGAAGGGAATGAGGGTGTGAGTGCTGATGTCCTTTTTCTGTTTAAGCAGGTTCATGGTTTTGCCAAAGTCGTACGAAAAAATTTTCTCATAATTTCCCGCGCCCGGCATGTCGATGGTGTAGATGGTGCTTTTTTTTGGCAAGCCGATCAGCGTTTTTTCGATAAAGTTTTTGATGGCCGACTTGGAATCGTAAATCTGGGCGGAAGGGAAGTCCGCTTCCACGCGGTATAAGTCGGCCAGCATCCCGTCCAGTTCATCAGCGATTTTTATTTTGTTTTCCAGGATTTGTTTCAGCACTTTTGGCGACTCAATCCAATAAAAAGTTTTGCCGCGGTATTTGTGCGTGGACAACAAGTTGTCCGCTGCCAGTTTGTCGAGAATGCTGATGGCGGTGGTGCGCGGTAAGTCGATTTTTTTCGCCACCTTGGAAGCGGGGGACTCGCCGAGTTCTGTTAGTGCCAAATAAACTTTGATTTCGTTTGGCTTGTAGCCGAGTTCGGCGAGGAGATTTTTAGCGGGAGTAATCATAGGGGTGGGGGATAAGACTAATAAGATGAGGTGGGACAAATAATAAACAAGTGACGTGAATGAGCAACGAGCAGAATGAAATGCTGTCGAAAAAACTCGACAGTTTTATTGTAGGCGATGGTCTAAATTTAGTCAATGGGGCGCAACGGGTTGTTTGGAAATTAAAAATTGTCACATGAAATTGAAAAGGGGCGATAATGAAGGCGGATGGGACATTGACAATCAGCGAATAGGACGTGGGGCGAATAAGACGGATGAGACAAATAATACAGGAGGGCGGTCATGAATAGAACGGTGTGCGTGTATCCGGGAAGCTTTTGTCCGCCGACGTATGGCCATTTGGCAATCGTGAAACAGGCGCGAGAAGTGTTTGAAAAGGTGTACGTTGTTTGTTCGGTGAATCCGGACAAGGGGAAACCGTGGTTCACGCCGGAAGAGTGTAAGGCGCTTTGGCTGGCCCATGCTTTGCCGGCAAACGTTGAGGTGCTGACTCTGGCGGAGTTCATCGCGCTTGGCGTCGAGCCGAAACGAATCATCATGATTCGCGGTCTGCGCGGGGAGTGTGATGCCGAGGATGAGAAAAAAGTGATGATGCTGAATTGGAAACAGTATGGCATTGAACGGTTTTTCTTCATTATCACCGATGAAAAGTTCGGGCACGTTTCTTCCTCGGCCGCGCGAGAAGCGGCGGAAAAGTGCGATGTGGCGCGGTTGGCCGAGCTGGTGGCGCCGATGGTGGTGACGAAGTTGCTTGAAAGGATGTTGAATCTGAAAAGCCTTTGGTTGGTCGTGGGTCAGCCGGGCGCGGGCAAGTCAACTTGCTTGCGGCATTTGCAAAAAGATCGCGATGACGTGGTTTATATCAATACCGATGCGTTTAATCAAACGTTGAAGCCGTTCTTGAAAAAAGAATTTGGCGAGCGTGATTTGGCGGCCGTGGCGGCTAACGAGCCGGAAGAGTTGAAACGCATTTTGGCTGATAAGTGGCTGGCACTTTTGTCTCACGCTTTGCGCGGGGTGAAACCGCGAATGAATGTTTTTGTGGAAATCGGTT
>Ga0208373_1004819_pt1 | contig 11738 bp, 10 predicted proteins | sample RifOxyC2_FD_184036 | JGI IMG/M metagenome (GOLD analysis project Ga0208373, IMG submission 184036) | Soil microbial communities from Rifle, Colorado - Rifle Oxygen_injection C2 (SPAdes) | ecosystem: Environmental > Terrestrial > Deep subsurface > Rock core/Sediment | place: Rifle, Colorado... | reverse complement strand
AGATGAACTTTGAGGTCCGTTTTTGTATGTGCACCCAGTTGATAACGTCGCATAGCGACATCTATAAACTTTTCTTCGCCTAAAGGCGAGGGATTTCAACCATCCCCGAAAGGGACATTAAAGCCTCAAGAAGAGCTATACTCTGCGGGAGAATTTTCCCTTCACCGATCAATGGTGCTGCCTTTTTAAGCCTCTCTGCTGGGTCTTTTCGTATTGAATCCCAAATTGCAATTTCGCGGTCCATTCAGCCTTTTCGTTTCCAAGAGCCCCAAGAAAAGCAGATTTCCTCATCCCCCACCATGTCCGATCGGGTCTCCCATTTATCCTTTGTTTTACAGCCTTAACACATGTTGTCAAAACACCTAACAAGGTGCTTTGTGTGAACCGCAAATACCATATCAAGTCATGAAAGTTCATCCAGAACTACTTTTGCCATTTTTTCCATTCGTTCACTAAGTTGCGGCTCCCAGCCTTGCCATTTCGGTCCTTTTCTAAAGGCGTCGATCACCGCTTTATAATGTTCCTTGGAGAGTGGCTTAAGCTTTGGTACAGGTCGGTCATCAGGAATTGGACTGTACCACTTAAAACCTTTGGTTCTCTCATTGAACTCTTCCTTGGCCTCTTTGAGGGCAATAGTATCCCCAAAAAGGTCTATTATTGTTGTAGCGATGATCTTTGCCGCCGTCAAAAAAGCCTGATGCGCAATATTAGTAAGCCCGAACGACCCTGTAGACCAGTCTGGCCATCCCCACCCTCCCAAATAGTTCGCCGAGGCCCGTATGAAGGGACATTTGTAGCAAAATGTGGTGGCGTCTGAAGTCGCCATTAACATTCGTACTGGTCTCGTTCCGGGGGGAACAATAGACATGTCACCAAAAGGTGTATCCGAAGGCTCCAATCCAATTGCTTTCTGTACAAGGCGGCCATATTCAAAATCCTTCTTAGTAAATTTCGGTGGACCAATTACCACTATATTCTTGTGCATAACATTAGCTACTACATGGTTTGGAACTGGTTCCCACGTCCCTGTTACAGTTTCATTCTTAACGGTTACCCCGAGTGCTAAGGCAGCAGCATTTGCACAGTCAAATAGTCTCTTTTGTATTCTCTCATTCTCTGCTCTAGTGAGTGATCTTGAAACATATGTCGCTTTAGCTATACCCGGTATGCTAGACACAGCATAATCCGAATATTCCTTGTTGAGGATTGAAGAAATAATCGGATAGGATGTCACCGGAACGATGCTGTCTTTTATGAATTGCACAGCCATATCCATCAATTCAAGCGCATGTAGAGCATTGTGACCGCCCCAAGGAATTGCATTATAAGCTGAAGTCCCTTTGAATATATGCGATGTCTGGTTGTTACATCGTATCTGGATCGACCAGTACCAGTCCGCGCTAGTTTCATCAGAAGGATGCCAGCCAATACATGCATCTAAGTTGTCGAATATTCCTTTACTTGCCATGATATTCTTACCTATGGACGTCTTCTCCGCAGGGGTTCCGAAAACCTTAAACGTTCCGGGAATCTTATATTTTTCCATAGTGTATTTAGTAGCTAAAGCCGCACCTATTACTCCAGCAGCAATCCCATGATGCATATCGAAGTGTCCTGCTAAGCCTGGAATCACGGGAAACTTATATGGAACAGGCATTTGGGAGATTCCATCAACGGCGTCGTACTCAGCATAAGTACATAATACCGGACTCCCTTGACCGTAAGTGGCCACAAAGGCCGTATCCAAACCAGCAACACCCAATTGAACTTTAAACCCTGATTCCCTTAATATGTCAGTTAGAAGTTTAGACGACCGATATTCTAACAACGAAGGTTCGGCATAGAGCCAGATCCTGTCACTGATCTCGGTGATTTGCTCCCAATTCTCATCAATCCACTGAATCGTCTGTTTCTTTTCTCCTGGCAAGGATTCCATAGTTCCTATCTCCTTCTGAGTAACTTAACTCTAAATATCTTTAATTATTAGTTTCATGCTCGTATTGTTCCCCCTTGCATTGTGACCAACTCGAATCCAAATTCTTGTTCTTTGCGTTTCATATTTTGTATTATCTATGAACTACAGCGCTTTTCGTAACATTCCTAGTGTACTGCTACAAAGAAACATTGTCATATCGACCAACGGGAGATATCTTTTAATGGTTCATATTCATTAAGATTTCTCGCTATGCTCGAAATGACAGCATTGTAAAGTCGTTACTGTAACACCACACTAGCCGGCATCGAAATAGAAGGAACCGCCACGAAGTGGCTTTCTTGAGCCGATGTTAATGCCCGCTACATGAACGTTTATGTACTATATGTGTTTGGGAAGCGTCATGGCCACCTTCTTCAATGACATATTGTACTTCATCCCCCGACCTCCGAATAAGGGGAGCTGTCAATTACGGCTCTCTTCGGGACAGGATAGCACATGCTTCACAATGTCAAATTCGCCAATCCCCCGGACCATGTCATTAATCATGCATAAAACACCAATGACGATGCGGTCTCCTCATCCAGGCTGCAGATTTGAGCGTAAACCGATTATCAAACAAACAACAAGTTACTCTCTGATAAACCACCCCGTAGGAACATTTGAGTCGCTAATAATTATTCGACCGGAAGTTTTGCTTCCTCGACTATCATCTTCACCAACTTCTCGTACTCATTTACGTAGCTTGTCAATTCTTCACTGTTCCGAAATTCATATCTCATCCCTATTTTCTCTATATCCTTAATCACCTGTGGATCTTTGAGAGCTTTGTAAAAAGAATCTTTTAACTTTTGAGAGACTTCCTTAGGCATACCTTTCGGACCTGCGACTCCGTACCAAGCGGACAAAACTACATTTAGCCCCTGCTCAGTAAATGTAGGCACGTTCGGGTAGGCCTTTAACCGAGCTTTTGAAGAGACCCCTAAAATTCTACCTCCGCTCTCCAATATTAATTTAAATTCATCACCCGAACCACCGACCCCACCATAGGTGAGGGCAGCTTGGCTATGGTTACCTAGCACAGACGTTCTCACTTCTGTAGAATTCTTATATGGAACCGAGTCTATTTTGATATTACCCGCCAATTTCAATAATTCGGTAGCCAAATGGGCACTTGATCCAAAACCTATTACAGCCTGCTTTATCAAAAAAGGATTTTTTCTCGCATACTCCAGATAATCTTGCAAACTTTTAAAAGGTGAACTAGGACCGACTACCAATCCTAGCTCCACGCCGCCAACCTGGGCAATAAATTCAAAATCGCTATTTGTGTAAGGCACATTTTTCTTCATAAACAGAACATTCGCATTAGTTGCTGAGTTGCACCAAAGAAGACTATACCCATCGGGCTTAGCCCTCGCAATTTTAGTTCCCCCTAGCACCCCACCACCTCCTACTGCAGGTAATACCAAAATATTCTGACCTAAATCTTTCGATACAGCGTCTCCAACAACTTTCATTACCGTTCCTGTATAACTACCTAAACCGAATGGATTGTACCATTCTATAGGCTTTGTAGGAAACTCTGCCGCCAAACTGAGATTCACGAAGAATAAACTAACCATTGCCATAATGGTCCCAGCACAACATTTAAAGTTCTTTTCCATCGGTCTCCCTCCCTTCAAATAATAAATAACTGAATACTATCCGCAAGCAATCGAATATGTTTATCAATACTGAATGTCGCCTCACCCCCCTTCTTTTCCAAAACTCCACCGCAAATGATTACCATTTTCTGTCTTACCTTACCTAAAATAACTTTCACAAAAGCGCTATACAGTCTAAGAAGGTTTCCGTTTATTCCTAGTGGTTAATCCAAAGCTATTCAACGATTTTCTCCCTTAATTTTCTTAGACGACCCCAAAGACCAAAAGAGATAAGCACAAGAGTAAAAGAAAAGCACGTAAGAGCTATCGGCCTCGTAAAAATAAAGTTTATATTATGATTGCTTATGATCATTGCTTGTCTTAAAGAAGTTTCAAAAATTGGTCCCAGCACAAATGCCATAACTAAAGGTGTAAGCTCATAATGAAATTTCCGTAGTAAATACCCCGCGAGTCCAAAAAGAATCATTAGTAAAATATCAACAGTTCTGTAATTAATGCTATAAGCGCCAATTAAGCAGAAAAGCAAAATTAACGGGAAAAGTATTTTATAAGGCATTTTAAGTATTTTAATCCAGATGTTAATTAGGGGAAGGTTTAAGATGAGTAGCATAATATTGCCCAAATACATACTGCAAATTATTCCCCAAAAAAGTCCTGGATTTTTGGCTATAAATCCAGGACTTGGCGCAACACCATGTATTATGAAACTTGACATAAGAATAGCCATAACAATGTTGGACGGAATACCCAAGGCAAAAAGAGGTATGAAGGCCCCTCCAACTGCTGCATTGTTTGCGGTCTCTGGTCCGGCTACCCCTTCGATAGCCCCCTTCCCAAATTCTTCAGGATGTTTGGAAAACTTCTTTTCCATTACATATGAAATAAAGGACGCGAGAATCGTTCCTCCACCGGGCATTAATCCCAAAAAGAAACCCAAAATAGAACCCCTTGAAATTGGTAATATTGATTTCTTCCAATCTTGAAGATTGGGCAACAAATTCTTAACTCTTTTCTCAAAAACAGTCCTTTTTCCCTGAAGCTCCTCAATATTCACAAGAATCTCCGATATTCCAAAGAGGCCCATAACCATAGGAGCGATATCGACTCCCTCGCTAAGAAACAGCAAACCATAGACAAAGCGGTCCTTGCCAGATATTGTATCGGTACCGACACATCCAAGGAGTAGGCCAAACACACCCATAATTAAGCCTTTTAAGAAAGATTTACTACTCAAATAAGTAACCATAACCATTCCTGTAAGCATAATGGCTACGTATTCCAGAGGTCCAAGCAAAATGGCAACCTTTGATAAAGGAATAACAAGCAACATAAGCATTAAAATGCTAAAGGTACCCCCAATAAACGAACCGAATGCCGAGATTCCCAATGCAGGTCCTGCTTTCCCGTTCCTTGCCATCTGATACCCATCCAGGCAGGTTACAACAGATGCCGCCTCTCCTGGCATATTGACCAAAATAGAAGTAGTAGATCCCCCATACATAGCACCATAGTAAACCCCTGCCAGCATGATTATACTTGCGAGGGGAGAAGTATGCATGGTCATGGGAAGGAGTAAAGAGATAGTTGCTACTGGCCCGATTCCTGGTAGCACTCCGATGAGAGTACCCAACAACACTCCTGCAAAACAGTAGAAAAGATTGCTTAGCTCTAAGACTTGCTTAAATCCAATGATCATGTTTGAAAAAATATCCATAGGTATCATTTGCCTCTTAACACTACATTCTTAATAAGTGCTCGTTCGTCCAATTGGAAATACAAATAAATTTAAACAACGCTCATTTATCTCACAAATTATTAAAATAAGACAGAATCGAGGAACTCGACAGGGCCTCCGCAAGGTTCTTCACCAAACCGGCAGTAACGTTTCCGTTGACCTCCAGCACTGGTCGAAATTACGGAAACTTCGGATGACCTGAAAAGATGCTCGGCAAGAATCAACATGGACTTCCTCCTGTCGAATGGCCCGCCCCGAAAATGTTCCTGGCACCACGTTTGTGGTCTGCTTGGTACCTGTCCCGGTAGCACGCTCGCTTTCCATAGCTCTTTATGTCTTTCTTGTAATCGTGCAACAAACAAGAGTCAAGTTAATATTATTTATTGTAATATTAAGTTTTTCTAATATAATCATACACCCTCGCCCGATGTGACTCCTTTGGATGGAGGCTGATGGGGGATATTTCAATGAATCTGGACAAACTGAAGTCATTGATGTTCGTAGCTGAACGGGGAAGCCTGACGGCGGCCTCGGAAGTGGTTCACCTCACACAATCAGCAATTAGCCAGCATTTGAAAGATTTAGAGGAAGAGCTTGGCGTAGTGTTGATCGACCGATCAAGGCGGCCTCTTTCTCTCACCAAGGAGGGTAAAAAGCTGGTTGAGGTGACCCGGCAAATGCTTAGCCTCTGGGAAAACTACGAGAACAGCAACCGGAAAACTCCATTAAGAGGCGAGCTGATCCTTGGCCATGTGTCCAGTGCGATAACTGGTGTTGTTGCCAATGCCTTAAACGTCGTGAGAACCAAATACCCCGAGCTGACCATCAAGCTTGTCAATACAGGAGGTGTTTCCAAGCGCCTGGCCCAGGAGGTATTGAACCGAAAAGTCGATGCTAGCTTCGGGGTAGAGCCTCTACCGCTCTCTGAAGAACTCCTGTGGAAACCGTACTGTCTGGAACAGTTCTACGTGATCGCCTCCAAGGGTGCCCGTGGTAAGACTGACCAGGAGCTGCTGAGACAAGGACCCTATCTGCGCTTTAAACCAACTTTTTTGAAAGAGACCAATATCGACCGGGAAATTCAGCGGCGAGGTATCGAGGTAAAGCCCATCTTTGAGACCGACGCGTATGAAAATATCCTCCTAATGGTGGAACATGGCGTCGGCATCGGAATCGTGCCAAATTCGTATCTTTCCAGGGAAAAGGTCGCGAAGTTGTATTGCGTCGCTTTCGGCAGGCCTCCTCTTACCCGGCAGATGGGTCTAACGGTCCGGCATGACAACCATAACCTCTATATCGTAGAATTTTTGTGTAGAGTGATCAAGGACCTGTTACCCTCCTACTGAACGTTCGTATGCCTGACAGGACGTCTAGATTTTCATTTACAGTGTTTTGATAGAATATCGTTTTAACTTTTTGTAATTATTAGCTTAAGCTCTCTTAGCACGCAGTAATATGTTCAAAAGAGAAGTGCGATATGCCTACCCATCCCTGTAAGGAATCGACCTGAGCAGTTACATGAATGCTTGCTTGCATTCGCGGGAGGATATGGCCGAACTAAACGACCCTCGACTATAAGTCGAGGGGTTTTACAGGGGGTCGATTTCAAATCGACTATTATGCCTCTTTGATTCTCCTACGGGGCGGTACTTTTAATTTTTTTTCTGTTCCCCCCAGTGTAGCGAGCCTGCGAGCACTTTCTCTTGCAATGAGGGCCTCAAGGCCAAGCTTGACCAATGCGGTTTTTTCAATAACACCGGTCATTCTGGCCGCCCGCTCCAACAGGGTATCTTCTATGTTAAGTGTTGTCCTCATTAGACACGCTCCTTTCAACCAACTATTGCGTATGCATCAATATGCATAAATGATATGGCTCGGTCAATAGGTATTTTTTCGGATAAAAATCCTGATTGAATAAGATAGAGGGATAGTTTATCTTGGCCAAACAACGGAAGGTCTGAAAGACTACCGAATAGTGGTTTAGTTCTATAAACTGAAATGAGTAGCTCCATGAAGCGGATCATGCGAATATTGGTGGCGGAAGAGGATCGTGATTTCGTAGAAATGATAAAAACCTCTCTCTTGCACGCAGGCGATCAGCAGTATCAGGTAGAAACGGTTTCTTCCGGAGCCGACTGCCTGCAGAAGCTTAGAGGAGAAAAGTTTGATATTCTGCTTTTAGATCACTCCCTACCGGATGGCGAGGGTCTTGAATGGCTCAAGCGATTCAACAAGATGGGAATCGGGATTCCCACTGTCTTTGTCACTGCCAAGGGAGACCCCCAGATGTCCACTCGGGCGATGCAGGAGGGCGTCTTCGACTACATTAACCGTTCCGCGGAATGCGCCAAGGCCTTTCCCTTTGTGGTAAACCGGGCAATCGAGGGTTACAACCTGATGATCGAGAAGGTGAGGCTCCAAAAAGAGCTGATCGAGGCCAGGAATTTTCTCGAATCCATCATTGAGAAGGCCGGGGACGCCATTTCGGTGGTGGATCTCGAAGGGACGATCATTTACTGGAATGAAGGCGCAGAAAAGATTTATGGATACACGAAAGAAGAGGCCGTGGGCAGAAGACCGTTGGATTTTCTTGCCCCTCAGGATGAAACTATAAAAGCGAGGGAGGGAAAACGGTTTCAGGCGTTGATGGCGCAGGTCTGGAAGGGAGAGGTGGTTTCCAATGTGGAGGTAAAGAGACAGACCAAAGCGGGCCGGGAGATCACCGTCAGCGTAACACTCTCCCCGCTCAAGGACGCCTCGGGGGAGATTGTCGGCGCATCACGGATCTGCAAGGACATCACCCAGATGAAAAGAGCCGAAGAGAAGTTGCTGCTATCGGAAAGACTGTCCAGCATGGGTGAGCTGATCGCGGGAGTGGCCCACGAGATTCGTAATCCCCTGTCCGGGATCAAAATCAATACCCAGGTTCTTGCCAGGAATAAGGATTTCCCTGCCATGGAAAGGCAGCTCTTGGATAGCACGCTTGAAGGGGTCGAAAAGATTCAAAAGATCGTAGAGGACATGCTGGATTATGCCAAGCCGAGGGCGGCCGAATATAAAAAAGAAGCGATCAACTCTGTTGTGGAAAAGAGCCTGGATGTATTGAATGTTCAATTGAAAAATGCGAATATACTTACTTCTTTTCAACAGGGCGATGCACTGCCGCTGGTTAAAATTGACAGGCACCAGATTCAGCAGGTGCTGATCAATATCATGCTCAACGCTATTCATGCCATGGACAAGGGCGGCGCCCTGACGATAAGGACTTTTTTAACAGATAACGGGGGAGTAGGCATCGAGATGAAGGATACCGGGGTGGGTATCTCCGCAGCTCATCTGAAGCGGATCTTTGATCCGTTCTTCACCACCAAATCAAGAGGAACGGGGCTCGGGCTATCCATATCACAAAAATTACTGGAGAATCATGGAGCGCTGATCGATGCGGCAAGCGTTGAGGGGAAGGGTTCGGTCTTCACCATCCGTTTCCCGGCCATCGGCGTATGAATGTAACGGAACATAGGACGCCATGAGATTTAAAATCCTCATCATCGATGATGAACCCATCCTCAGGAATTCGCTCGAAGTCGCCCTGAAGGTCTCCGGGCACGACATCATCGCGGCCCAGAGCGGAGAGGAAGGAATCGAGCTGTTCCGGAAAGAAAGTCCGGATCTTATCCTCCTGGATCACTGGTTGCCAGGGATTAACGGCGATGAAGTCCTGCGTCTCATCAGGGAAAATGAAACGGAAACCCCGGTGATCATCATGACCGCTCAGGGATCCATCGAGCTCGCCGTGAACTCGATGAAGATGGGCGCCTTTGATTTTCTGGTCAAGCCTTTTGATCTGGAACAACTGGAAATCCTGGTGCAAAAAGCTCTGGAGCGTGTGCGCCTGAAAAAGGAAGTGGAATGGCTCCGGGCACAGTATCGAGAAAAGTTTCGCATCGGGATCATCGCCGTGAGCCGGGAAATGAAGGGTGTCCTTGAGCTCGCCGAGAAGGCGGCCAAAGGAACCGACACCACGGTCCTCATAGAAGGCGAGACGGGAACAGGAAAAGAGCTCCTTGCCGAATATATTCATTTTCTCAGCCCCCGTTCGACCTTCCCGTTCATCCCGCTGAACTGCGGCGCCATCCCGAAGGATCTCTTTGAAAGCGAGCTGTTCGGGTACGAAAAAGGCGCCTTCACCGGCGCATTGGAAAAGGGGAAGATGGGCAAGGTGGAGGCTGCCGAAAAAGGCACTCTATTTCTTGATGAAGTTGCGGACCTGACTCCCGCGGCCCAGGTGAAGGTTTTGAGGGTTCTCGAAGAAAAGGAATACTTTAAAGTCGGCGGTGTGGAAAAAAAGATGGCCGACGTGAGGATGGTTGCCGCCACGAACAGGGATCTGGAAAAGGAAGTGGAGAAGGGTAATTTCCGGTCCGATCTCTATTTCAGGCTCAACGTGGTTAAGTTATTCGTCCCACCCCTGAGGAGCCGCAAAGAGGATATCCTGCCTCTCTTTTGCTTTTTTGTCGAGAGATTCAATGAGCAGTTCAACAAGCGGTTTTTGAGGATCGACGCGGATGCGGAAGAACAACTGCTCGCCTATCCATGGCCGGGGAATATCCGCGAGGTCAGAAATACGGCGGAAAGGATCATCCTGCTGGAAAAGGGGGACACGATACACGGATCCCACCTTTCCTCTTTCAGTCAGAAGGCAGGCGATCGGGAAGCGATGGCACACCCACCCGCCCTTTCTCCACACGGCATCATCCTCGACGAAGTGGAAAAGAATTACATCCGGGAGGCTTTAAGGATGAAGAAGGGCAATAAAGTCCAGGCGGCCAAATTACTTGGGATCACCCGTTCGGCCCTCCTCTACCGGATGGAGAAACACGGGATAGTGGCGCGGTAGGAGAGAATTTACACGTCACCCCCTTCGTGATCTTAATCCTGCCCCATGATAGAGTCTCCGCCCCTCAACCGTTGTTTATTTTCAGACAGTATGCCTGGATACAGACATATATAATATTCCTTCATTAATTCAATGTATTACAATAATTACCGCCATGCAATGCATCTTTTCATACAGTGACCGGCCCCGTATATGATCTATTTTATAGGCGGGGCAAGCAGCGGCCATCCCACCATGTATTCACAAATAATTGAATATATGATCAATTTCCGCTTTCTCTCCATTATTTCTCACGTCTTCAAGGAATGGCACTGCCTTTGCTAAGGGTAAGGGGTTAAACTGGTTTCGGCCTATGGGATCCGCTAACCGTTTTTCGGAACATCACCGTTTCCATGGCGGCCGTCATGATGAGTGACGGCAAGAAAATGCGCTGGTGTGGGAACATTGAGGAGAAACATGGAGGTTGGCATGAAGAAAGTCGCTTTATTTTCGATCGCCCTTTTCCTTTTCGTTTACGGCGCAGCCTCTGCCGTTGCAGAAAAGGAGAGTGGTTGCGTTAAGTGCCACACGGACGAGGCGCTGATGAAATCCCTTTTCGTTCCGCCGGCGATCCACGGCGGCGAAGAAGGGGAAGGGTGAGCAGGTGCGCCTCCGCCCGTGAAGGCGGAAGAGATGTACAAGGGACTGGTGGTGGATAAGCAGATCATCGCCGCAGACCCGCATTTATCTGAAGGATGTATCTCCTGTCATAAGGGGGATGAAAAAGCGCAGGACCGGAAGGTCGCCCACAAAGACCTGATCAAGAGGCCCTCCGATGATGTTAAAACCTGCGCCCTCTGCCATGAAGATATTACGAAGACCTACGCGAGCTCTCTCCATTACACGACAGCGGGGCAAAAACACGGCGTGAAGGGAAGATTTTCCAAGGAAGAATTCAAGACATTTGACGGAAAGATCTTCGAAAAATCCTGCCGGAGCTGCCATGCATCCTGCGGCGATTGTCACGTGAAAGGGCCGGTGATCAGCGGCATCAGCACCGGTCTTCTCAAGGGACATCGTTTTGTAAAAAGGGACGAAGGGAAGACCTGCGCCCTCTGTCACGGCGGGAGGGTCTATCCCGAATTCACCGGCGAATACGGGGGAACGCCGGACGTCCATTACCAGAAGGGGATGGTCTGCATGGACTGCCATAAAAAAACCGAATTCCACGGCGACGGCAAAGCTTACACATCCCGGCAGGAGAGGAAGGAACGGCCGGTCTGCATCAACTGCCATCCGGCGGGACAGGAGAAAACCGAGAAAGCAAAATCGGCCCATGTGACACATGCAGGCAAGTTGAGCTGCGCAAGTTGCCATGCCTCCGGCCAGTACAGAAACTGCTACGATTGTCATGCGGGGAAAGGGGCCACATCAAAACCCGGTTTTATCCTGGGTCTCAATCCTCGCGATAAGAAAACAATCACAACGCTACGGGTCATTCCGACCGTCAGGGATACCTTTCTGTCG
>Ga0208373_1004816_pt1 | contig 11746 bp, 14 predicted proteins | sample RifOxyC2_FD_184036 | JGI IMG/M metagenome (GOLD analysis project Ga0208373, IMG submission 184036) | Soil microbial communities from Rifle, Colorado - Rifle Oxygen_injection C2 (SPAdes) | ecosystem: Environmental > Terrestrial > Deep subsurface > Rock core/Sediment | place: Rifle, Colorado... | reverse complement strand
ATCGAAATGTCATTTTTTGCCATTTTCAAACCATTTTCCAATGTAAATACCTAATAACAAAAACACAAATTTAAAGACACTCGCTGAAAATTTTAAAAATGCTTTATTAAAAGATTTTGAAAGTAAAAAACAGTTTGAAATGTTATCGGCAATCGAATATATAAGTGAATATATTGATGCAAGCCCCGATAACTTGCTTGAACTAATAAAATTCCAGCACCCCTGCGTTTTAATTAGTAACTTAGGCGTATTGTCTAACAAAGATAACTTAATCGTAGAGAAAATTCATTTTGCTTTTAACTGCAATACTATTTTAAACAACCCCTACTCCTTGGCATTAGTAATTTCAACGGTGAAAAATAAAATTTTTATGAATTTCCATTATCCAAAAAATACTGGTCTCGTACACGAAAAATTCATGAGCCGATTCATAAAAAATATTGAGAAGCTAACAGATAACATCAGAAGCTAAAAATTTCCCAATCACTCTTGCATATTCTATTGGCTGATCTACAGCGATAGAATGCCCGCTGTCAAAAACATGCAAAATCGAACCGGCAATTTTTTCGTGCATAATCAATGCCTGCCTAGGATCATTAATCCAATCTTCGCTTCCCGACATAATAAGTGTTTGACAGCTGATTTTTGACAACTCCGGGACTAAATCAAATTCGCGAAAATAATTGGCAAATGCATAATTTAATACATCAAAAGAAACTTTAACATCCATAACAATTTTTTCGCCGGGATTAAGAGCTAAATTTGCTTTCACTTTTTTTGAATACAAGGGTCTCATTGTTATTAAAAATTCAATAACCTGATCCTGGGTTGTGAATTTTCCATCCCATAAATAACGCTTGCATATATCAATTTGCTCAGCAGTTCCATGTTCCTCTACATTTTTTTTAGCATCATCAAGAAACTGATGACTCGGCGCTCCCGCTACTAAAACTAAATTTTCAATATATTTGCTGCAATTAATTGCATAATTCATTGCCACCATGCTGCCATAAGAAGTTCCCAAAACAGCAATTTTAGAAAACCCAAAATGCTTCCTTATACACTCAATATCTTTTGCGTGCTGCTCTAAAGTGCAGGAATCCAAATCAAACCCTGAACTTTTTCCGCAATTTCTTGCATCATGGTAAACAACATGAGCAAATGATTCAAAATCTGCCGGGGAATTTTTATACATGCCATGATCAAATCCAGGTCCGCCAGCAATCACAAATAAGATAGGGCGCCCATCTTTCAAATTCTCAAAATCACTTATTTCGCAATAAATTTTTCCACCATCAACATTTACAAACATCGGTATTCTCTACAAGTAAACTAAGAAGCCAACTGATCTTTTTCTTTTGAAAAATCAAATTTACTTGATTTTCCTAGGCTTACGCCAAATGGATTAAAATTTATATTTTCATCGTAAATATTAACACCCTCTGATTTTTGAACAATTGCTGTTAAAAAAGTCGCTGGGGTTGCAAAAATCATCGAAAATAAAATTTTAATTGCGTAAGAAACCAACATTAATTCTAGTATTTTCTCAAAGGGGATCGCACCAATAAATTCGATAAGAAAAGCCAAAATAGTGAAAACTAACTCGCCAATTGCAGAAGAAGCGACACTCCTAATCCAGAAATACCTCCCTCTTGTTAGAATCTTCCATTTACTAATACAGTAAATGTTTAAAAAGGCGCCGCACAAAACAGCTGAAAAACTGCCTAAAAACACTCTTGGCAGCTTTCCAAATAAATCCAGGTATTCTTTACTATGATCTAAAAATACCGGCGAAGGAAGATAAATGAATCCAACAATAGAAAAAATAAAAATGATTTCACAAAACAACATCGTCCAAATTAAATTTCGCGCTACTCTATAACCGTATATTTCAGAAATCATATCCGATAAGCTGTACCAAAAAGGTATGATAAAGGTTGCCGCAGATGCATAAACAGGACCAATTTGAACTAACTTATAAATAAGAACGATAGTTAAAAATGATACCGTCATGAAAATAGCTATAAACAGCCCAAGATACTTGAACTGCTGGTCTAATCTATTAGTCATCATCTTCTCCTAATTCGTCAATTAACTCTAACACGGAATCACTTTTAGTAATTCCGTGATCTAGCCCCAAAAGAATTCTTTTATACTTAACTATCAATTTCAAAATGTCGCTCTCTTTGAAATTTTCTTCGTTATATCGAACTTCGAGTCTATAGTTGTTTTTGTCAGCCCAAATATGCCACTCGATATCATAAGTTGATGCCGAGCTTAATACTGGAATTAACTCTACATCAAGGCCATCAAAATTTGGTTCGGCAATCGGGGTATTTTGAAAAGCAAACATAACTTTATAACACGGAACCGGGAGTTCCAAAAAATTATAAGAAAGGCGCTCACCAAGTTGAAGAAATGGGTAATTAGCATATTTAAATAAATCTAATAATTTTTCCTGAATAGATCTTATGTGATCAATCAGCTTATCTTTTTGCAAAATACACAGCTTCATTGGCAAGCTGTGTGCAAAAGCACCAATAATTTTTTCAGTACTTTGATAAGAACGATTCGCCATGGGAATATATAAAAGATGCTCATCCTGCTTTATCCAATCGTGCATCAAAATAGAAAATGCGCCACAAAAAAATGAAAAAAATGTGAGGCTATATTCCTTGGCCAATTTTTCAATTATCTGCACCACATTATTTTCAATAACATCGTGACAAATTTTACAAACAACCGAACCCGTAGATACGCTAGACCTCCAAAATTTGAAATTAACATTGCTCAAAGCGGCGTGAAAATAATTATAGCTTTGAATAACATGATGCCTATCTAAATATAGATGCTCATGTTTTGAAAAATCCATATAGCCAATTGGTAGCGCATCTTCGCTATGACCATCTGTATTGTTTTGATAAGCATTGTAATAATTTGAAAGCTCGTGAAGAAAAATACCAAAAGACCATGAATCAAAAACAATATGGTGTATTTTTATAGAAAAAATCCATTCTTCCTCATTAACTTTGTATAACTTAATTAATAGCAAGGCATCTTTTTTTATATCAATCGGTCTCAAAATATCCTGAGAAATTTCATCTTGAATATTTTTTATTTGTTCATTTAAAATAGATGGCTTATCTATCTCTTCAATAAAATCTTGCTCCTCAATACTACCGCGATAGCGCCACCTCGGTTCATTTTTTTCTTGAACAAGAACAGAATTCAGTAAATTATGCCTATTAATAATATCCATGATTGATTTTTTAAAAAAATCAATATTAATTTTCCCAATTAATTTATACGCTGTTGATAAGTTATAAACAGGTTTGCCTGGGTTAGCTTCAACAACTCTTAAAAAGCATAATTGCGTCATAGAAAGAGGTGCTGAATCTTCAGCTTTATGCTTTTTAGCAATAAGATCGTGACTGCCATTTTTTATAGTTATTTTTTTAGCAAGATGGTTTGCCATAAGCCGTATGGACGGATTTTCAAAGAACTCTCTCAATGTAAATCGATACCCATATTGCTTAAATACTCGCAAACAAATCTGAATTGCCAATAAAGAATAACCTCCAATTTCGTAAAAATTCTCATCAATATCAATTTCGGATTTTTTTCTCTTTAACACGCCAGACCAAATTTCAACCAAAGCAATTTCTAACGCGTTATTGGGGAATGATACTAAGGATCTCTCTGCTTTAACATTTTCCAGGTTAGACAAGTGCTTTTTATCTATTTTCCCATTTGGTGTAAGCGGAAAACTAGCCAAACAAGTAAAACTGCTAGGAATCATCTGAAGCGTTAAGAAATTTTTTAAGTGGTTTTTTAAGCCCTCTTCATTAATTTCTCCACCATCAACACTAACATAGTAACAATGCAGGGCTTCACTGAAATTATTTTTTTTCACTAGCACAGCAGCTTGCTTAATTCCCGGGTATTGATTGACTCTAAACTCTATCTCCATCAAATCCATTCTAACGCCATGGAGTTTTATCTGCTCATCAACCCTTCCTAAATACTGAACCGTTCCATCATTATGATAAAAACCCAAATCACCAACTCGGTATAAAAATTCACCGTACTTTTTAAGCGCTTCATTTTTATCATTCCGAATAAATGCTTTTTTGGTTAATTCCGGAGCGTTTATATACCCACCACCAACACCCACCCCACCTAAATAAATCTCTCCGATTTCGCCAAAAGGGAGCTCCTGCATGTATTCATCAAGGATAATAACTTCTATATTTTGAATAGGCCTGCCGAGCGGCACATCTCTATTAGTCAAAATATCCTCTTCTGTCAAACGATAAGCGCAAGTAATATCCGCACACTCTGTAGGGCCATAAGTATTAACCACAACAGTCTCGGGATAAAGAACAGTCATTTTCTTTAATCTTTGTGTTGAAATAGGTTCGCCACCCAATAACAAATAACGCAGCGATTTTAACTTAGTTATATTTTCACTATCTTCAATAAGGGGGTAGGCTAAACTAGGAGTGCAATTTATTATTGTGATTTTTTCTTTTCTAATTAATTCATTAAAGTAAATAAGATCATATTGCTCGGGCGATACCAAATAAACAGTAGCTCCCGAAATCAAACCACCTAAAATATTTTTTTGGGTCAAATCGAAACTGAAACTTGAAAAAACTAATATATTATCTTCTTGTGTAAATTGAAATTCTTTGATATACCAGTCCAATAAATTTGAAACGCTGTAATGATAAAGGATTGCTCCTTTTGGGTTCCCAGTTGACCCGGAAGTAAACAAAACATAAATCATATCTCGAGGATCATTTATATTTTCAAGAGAAATTTTCGCATTGACAGAAAATAAATTTTCATTATCGACACAAATTGCATTGCAACTAATTTTTCGTTTTAGCTTTTCTTGGGTAAGAACCAACTTTACACCTGCTTGATTAAGCATGTATTTTATTCGATTATCAGGGTAACTTGTTTCAATAGGAAGATAAGCTGCACCTGCTTTAAGAATAGCTAATGCCGCAACAAGCATTTCAATTGATGTTTCAATAAAAACACCGATGACTTCACCTCGCCGTACACCTTTTTCTTTTAAGAAATTTGCAAGTATATTGGCCTGATGATTGAGCTGATGATAGGTGATTTCTTCGTAATTAGCTCGCAGCGCAACTTTATGTGGTGTCTTTTTAACTTGCGCTTCAAATAGCTGATGAATACATTGATAAGGAAAGGCTTGATTTACTCTAGGCATTTTTTCCAAAATATAAGAATCCATATACCTTCCCATGAATAACTTAAAAGCAGCACCGATCGGATTGTACCGTCAAATCGACAATTGTCAATTTGACGGTACCGAAGACCCGCATGAAGAAATCGATATTTTCTATATAAATCAAGATGTTGAAAATATACCGTCTTTAAAATTCCTAGCTTGTTAATTTCAAATCGACATTTAGTGATGAAACTGGAGGACAGCCTTAATAATGCATAACTTAAAAAAGAAGAAGCCAACTGGTCACTTCATTTTTGGTGTAGGTTTGTCTAGGCATGCGTCAAATCATAGCGTATTTGGGGTGAGAAAGTAACTTGTTAGACCCTGTATTGACCCTTTCTAGACAAGGGCCTATGATCTTTTTTGAAATCTTGGGGGATATTTATGACAGCTGATTTAACAGGATTTGAAGAATATCAAATTCGACGAACCTACGATGAAAAAACGCAAACCTGGTTTTTTTCGGTTATTGATGTTGTTCGAATATTAACTGAGCAAGCAGATTATCAAACTGCCAGAAAATATTGGAATAAGCTTAAAGAACGGCTGAAAAAGGAAGGAAGTCAACTGGTGACAGATTGTCACCAGTTGAAAATGGCTGCTGAAGATGGCAAATCCAGGCTAGCCGATGTTGCTTCAGCTGAAACTCTGCTCAGATTGGTCCAATCTATCCCCAGCCCCAAAGCTGAACCCATTAAATTGTGGCTGGCCAAAGTCGGCTATGAGCGCATGCAAGAAATGGCTGACCCCGCTAAATCTCTCGACCGAGCGCGAGAGACCTGGTGTAAGCATGGCTACAGTGAAAAATGGATTCAGCAACGGATGATGGGGCAAGAGACTCGCAATAAATTAACCGATTACTGGAAAGAACACGAGGTCAAAAAGCCTGATGAATTTGCCATCCTAACGAATATCATTCATCAAGAATGGGCAGAGCTCAGCATTAAAGATCACAAAAAAGCCAAGGGCTTAACTTCACAGAATTTACGCGATCACATGAGCGAAGCAGAACTTATTTTTACTGCGCTTGCCGAACTTTCCACCCGACACATAGCCGAGGCACTGCAAGCAACCGGAATGGAAGAGAATAAGGTTGCCAGCAAACAAGGTGGCGGTGTTGCCAAAAAAGCGCGAGTGGAATTAGAAGATAAAACAGGCAAGAAAATTGTTAATGCAGATAATTTTTTAGCGAAAATTAAATAATTGAAATTAATAAAGATGGTGGATTACGCGAAGACGCTAATCCACCCTAGAAACTCATTCAGCAGTCTCAGTAAACCACTTCTCCAACAACTCATGCGCTTCATCAAGACCATAACGATTTTGTGAAGAAAAAGCTTGGCAGGTCACATTATTCAAAGGCCTTAAGGCTTCTTGTACATCGCGCAGCATTTTAATCATGGCTTGGCGAGTTAATTTATCGGCTTTGGTTAATAGCACATGCACGTGAACACCATAATTTAAAGCCCACTGCAATAATTGTTCGTCTGAAGGTTGCAAAGGATGCCGAATATCCATCACCAAAATTAAACCACGCAATGATTTGCGATTTTTTAAATAATTATTAATATTTTCCGTCCAGCGCTCTTGAATGGGGCGAGGCACCTTAGCATAACCATAACCGGGCAAATCAACTAAATGACGATCTTCATCGATCGCAAAATAATTAATCATTTGCGTGCGGCCCGGCGTTTTACTGGTACGCGCTAAACCTTTCAAGCCAACGATCGTATTAATGGCGCTGGATTTTCCGGCATTGGAACGGCCAATAAAAGCCACTTCAATACCGCTGTCATGCGGCAAACCCGCTTCGTCAACGGCACTCGTTAAATAATGGGTTTTTTGATAATTCACGCACGCGCCCCATTACCATTCACTGCTTGCACGCGCGGATCTAATTCACCCGCTTTGTAACGCGCCGCCATTTTCTCCAACGAAACAGGAATAATTTTATGCGCTTGCCCTGCGGTACCGAATTCTTCGTAGCGTTGTTTGCAAATCGCTTCCATCGCTTTGGTTGCTTCGCCTAAATATTTACGCGGATCAAATTCGGCTGGATTTTGCGCTAAATAACGGCGAATCGCACCAGTGGATGCCAAACGTAAATCCGTATCAATATTAATTTTACGCACCCCATGACGGATGCCTTCTTGAATTTCTTTCACGGGCACGCCATAGGTTTCTGGAATTTTGCCGCCAAATTCATTAATGATTTTCAACCATTCTTGTGGAACAGATGAAGAACCGTGCATTACTAAATGCGTGTTCGGGATGCGCGCGTGAATTTCTTTAATGCGTTTAATTGATAATACTTCGCCTGTCGGTGGGCGTTTAAATTTATACGCGCCATGACTCGTGCCAATCGCAATCGCAAGCGCGTCCACTTTGGTTTGCGCAACAAAATCCGCTGCTTGCACGGGATCCGTTAATAATTGTTCTTTGGATAATTTGCCTTCCGCGCCAGAACCATCTTCATCGCCAGCCATCCCACTTTCAAGCGAACCCAAACAACCTAATTCGCCTTCAACCGAAACACCACAAGCATGCGCCATTTGCGCCGCCAAACGCGTTACACGCACGTTATAGTCGTAATCCGAAGGGGTTTTCATATCCTCTTTTAGCGAGCCATCCATCATCACCGAAGTAAAACCAATTTGGATGGAACGCTGGCACACATCCGGTGAGGCGCCGTGATCTTGATGCACACACAAAGGAATATGCGGCCATTCTTGTTCAGCGGCCAACATCAAGGCACGCACAAAAGTGGGGCCCGCGTATTTACGCGCACCAGAAGAAGCTTGCACGATTACCGGGCTATTGGTGGCATCAGCGGCGACCATGATGGCGCGCATTTGTTCAAGATTGTTTACATTAAAAGCCGGCACGCCATAGCCGTGTTCTGCTGCGTGGTCTAATAATTGACGTAATGAAATTAAAGCCATGGCTCGCTCCTTAGTGGTTAGGCAAAGGGTGTAAGCATACCTGAATTTGGTGGTTTTGAGAAATTTCTGCAGCACCTAAACCAGGTCCTGCTACGTTATTGTCCTTTTTATATTCCATTTAAAATCACCTAAGTTTAAACTTGAAATATATACCTCAATGAGGTATAATTCTGGGAGATATAGCATGAGGGTGTACAAAATCCAAAGCTTTTCAAAATGGGCAAAAAAAGAAAAAATTCACGACCAACATTTATTAGCCACAATTAACGAAATGCGGGCTGGAAATTTTGAGGTTAATCTTGGAGGAAAACTCTACAAAAAAAGAGTCGCTCTAGGAAATAAAGGTAAACGAGCCGGGGCTAGGACCATTCTAGCTTTTATTGCTGACGATAAAGCATTTTTTCTTTATGGATTTCGCAAAAACCAAATGGAAAACATAGAAACGCAGCAATTAAACGCACTCAAAAAATTAGCCCATGAACTTTTAGGTTATACTGAAGAACAAACCAAAAAAGCCCTTACGGATAAATTTTTTTACGAGGTGCAACAAAATGAAAAAGAAAGAACCGAATAAAATTTTAGAAGTTGTGCATAAAACCGCTAAGGATTTACACAAGGCAGGACTAATGAGCGCTCAAACCATGGCCGAATTTGACGCTTTGTGTTTACCACCTGTGAAACAGCTAAGTGCCAGCGAAATTAAAAAATTGCGTCGCCGTTTTGCCATAAGCCAACCCGTTTTCGCAGCCTATTTAAATACAAGCCCAAACACTATAAAACAATGGGAACAAGGGGTACGCAAACCCAATTCGATTGCACTCAAATTATTAAATTTAGTGGATCATAAAGGTTTAGAGATTTTGGCTTATTGAAATTAACAAGGAGGTTTCCTAGGAACATCGTCTCCCCATGCTTTACGTTTTTCAAATTGCTTGCGCATAAGCAATATTAATCGTCATTTTTCCATCGCTGGTATATTCTTCAAAATCTGCGACAAAACTGCGCAGAAATAACTTAGGATCTAGCTGCCAAATTGTTTGCCAGGTATTAATTATATCCTGCACGTCTTGGCTTTTTGAGTGATAGACTTTGTAATTTCCACTTGGAATAACCACCACGCTTAATTCCTTGGGAATAGCAGAAAGATCATCAACGGCATAACCAATCGTAATTTTATATTTACCCATATAGCCATTTTCATAATCAGAATAGACAGCAAAAATGCTAGGAGACGAGATATTTTTTAATTGTTCTTTAATTGAAGATTGTAAAAACGCTTCCCACAATTTACCAATTGTATTTTGGTTTTGAGCGGCGTCGTTGGAAGTAACAATACTCATTCCAACAATAGTTCTTGGTTTATTCATAACAGCTCCTCATCTAAAATAAAAACTGATGATAATCGTTCCGCCTAAAATAATCCTGTCATTTTGTATCATCTGGCCTCATAGGAATATAAATATCGGTTTTTTCGGGGTAATAAACTTCAAAATCTAAGCCTGTTTGGCGCGAGCGGCCGGAGCTGGGCATCCAAGAACCATAAATATAACGCCAAGCATCGGCTAATTTACTGGGATCGCCCTGAACAGTAAAACGAGCATATTCCATTGCTGGCAGCAGATGATAAACATAAGCTTCCGAATTAACCATTGAATTTTTTTCAACCAAAACCCCAACAGTATAATCAAATTCCTCATCGTCAGTCATATCAGAATAAATTCCAAATATTCTTTGATCGTCAGATAAATTTAATTTGTTATTTTGCATTACACTGCCAAAAAACGCGGGAATATCGATAGTTTGTTGCTTGTTTTCCAAAGTGGTTCTGGTTTTAAACCCCTTAATTAATTGCTCAGGAAGGTAGATAAAACTTAGAGAAATAGTATCAGGTTGAGCAATGCTATCGTTCTGCTGTAATTCTATTTTACGCATAATAGGAAATTCCGATTTTTTCTTACGAAATTCACTGGGAGCAAGTCCAAAATTTTTCTTAAATGCTTTATTAAAACTTTCGGGATTATCAAATTGGGCTTCGAGCGCAATATCCAAAATACTTTTTTGCGTAGAAAGAAGCTCAATACCTGCTTTTGATAAGCGTCGCTGTCTAATATATTCTTTTAAGGTCAATCCCGTCATGAAGTAAAATATGCGATGAAAATGCGAAAGAGAACTGAAAGCATGCTGAGAAATAACAGCAAGCGAAATTTTCTTATTCAGATTAGCTTCCACAAAATCAAGTGCTTTCTCTAATCGAAGATAATATTCTTCTTTTTTCATAATCGGCAGCGTAGTTCACTCAAGAAAATTAATTAATATTAACTGGATTGTATCGCGGCAGTTTTCTTTAAAACAATACTGTATTTATTTTATTCCGAAGGAATCGCCCGCAACTTGCATTCACAAGCCAACCAATCATTCGTCAGATTGCTAGGACTACCCGCCGTTTGCGAACAATATTTTTTGAGGGTATCAATATCACGTGAGGTATTAATCGCATGCGGATGATAATTTTTAATACCGTGGCACAAGCTATCACAGACCGTTTGGTCATCGCCATCAATTACATCGGTACTAGAGCCCGACTGGGTGCAAATCCACACGCCCTTAGCCTGAGCCGACAAGGCTAGGCTGCAAAGCAATAAAATCAGGCAAATTCCGTTTTTCATAAAGGAAATATAGTACATGGATTGGAATTTTGTCGCTCCCGCGAAGGCGGGAGCCCAGACTTATAATATCCCTGGGTCCCCGCCTTCGCGGGGACGACAGCGATCAAAGCACATTCCCCACTTGCAGAATCTTCATGGCATTCGATCCGCCGCCTACGCCCATATGATCGCCCTTGGTCAAAATCACCAAATCCGTTTTATTCAAAACATGTTGGGTTTGCATCATTTCCACCGCTTTGACATTCACTTCATCGCGTGTGTATTGCGTAGGATCAAATTTAATCGGATAAACGCCACGGTACAACGTCATACGTCCTAGCGCTTTATCAAATCGACTTAAGCCATAAATCGGAATCGCGCTACGGATCCGCGACATCCACAAGGTTGTGCCGCCGGATTCGGTTAATGAAATAATGGCTTTAATATCAAGGTGATTCGCCGTGTACATTGTTGCCATTGCAATGGCTTCATCAACCCGTTTAAATTCGCATTCCATACGATGCCGCGACACATGCGAACGCGGTTGTTTTTCTGAAGCCACACAAGCCCGCGACATCGCTCTTACCACTTCAATCGGATATTTTCCGACAGCCGTTTCTGCTGACAACATCACCGCATCGGTATTATCCAAAACTGCATTCGCCACATCGGAAACTTCAGCTCGTGTTGGCACATTCGAATAAATCATCGATTCCATCATTTGCGTTGCGGTAATCACAGGTTTATCTAAAATTCGCGCGCGATGAATAATGTGTTTTTGCGCCGGCGGAACTTCCGCATCACCGATTTCCACGGCTAAATCACCACGCGCTACCATGACACCATCACTGGCCATAATAATTTCATCGATGTTTTTAATCGCTTCAACGCGTTCG
>Ga0208373_1004815_pt1 | contig 11747 bp, 11 predicted proteins | sample RifOxyC2_FD_184036 | JGI IMG/M metagenome (GOLD analysis project Ga0208373, IMG submission 184036) | Soil microbial communities from Rifle, Colorado - Rifle Oxygen_injection C2 (SPAdes) | ecosystem: Environmental > Terrestrial > Deep subsurface > Rock core/Sediment | place: Rifle, Colorado... | reverse complement strand
GATTGTCCGTCATCAAATCCGCTATCGCAAAGGGGTCGGTCAGTTCCGTAGTCAGAGCGATGTCTTCTATAATTTTGACGGCGTCCTTGTTGTGGCAGGCGTCACAGATAAAATGGCCCTCGGGGCATTTGATGTGTCCCTGCTCCGGTTTGCCACAAAAAGTACAAACCATCTCCTCTGCCTGATCGAGATAGTCAAGGGGGGAACCGCACACCATGCAGTGTTCCGTCCTGTTTCCTGCGGCTTCAATCTTTTTCGGTTCGACCGCAGAGTCGTTCGCCTGTTCAAGATGCGCACCGGCATCTTCCGGGGCCGCTCAGCATCCGGTATTTGTCTTCATTTCGTCTACCATACATCCACCTTGTGGCTTTCACTGGCCGTTGTTACAAGCATCCTCGGGTTCGAAAATATGTGGCCCGACCGTCTGGTCACTTTTTCTGCCGTCTCCAGAACGAACCGGTCTTGCCGATCTCCTTCATGGTTTGCCCCATCTCACGGGCGTACTCTGACATGTGCGATACATAATCCTGATCCAGCCGCCGTTTGAAGTATGGTCCTGAGAAAAGCTGCATCATATCGGGGAGCGGCGTAATGCCTTCGTCGCTGCCTTCGGCGAAGGTGGCCCAATTGCGAACATGCCCTTCCGACCGGAAGAGGTTCATGGTCGCTCATGCATATCCGACGTCTTCAAACCATTTCCAGAACGGAACGGTCACATAGGCAGTGTAGCCGAGGGCTTCTTCATTCAAGACACGGCCGTCCCGGAGCACGACTTGGAGATGTTCGCCACAGTCCAGACAGGGGAAATCCACCGTTACCGTTTTGCCAGGGAAAAGCCAGCAGACCGCCAGCGATTCGAACCCTCACTGCCCGAACCATTTTTGCCGGCCGTCGATGGTGATGCGATAATGGGTGGGGAGATTGTTAAAGGGTGCAAAGGAAACGATGTGGTCGGTCCTTGGATACAGCCATCCGGCGATACCTGAGCTGAAAAGATCGTGAAGGGTCTTTCTTCCCTCTTCGACGGCAAGACCGAGAGAAGATGCCAGCTCTGTATAAAACGGCGCCTGGCCCGTTTCCACCATGCGCTTCATGATGACGTGAAACGCCTTATCCAAAATCGTCGGTTCATCCATGGCATTTTCCTCCTTAGCCGGGGTAATATTGATACTCTACTGTTTTTTATCTGACTCGGGGGGCAAGCTCTTTCCCGTGTAATGGCAGTAGCTGATATAGCCCCCTGAGAGGTTCGACAGGCGTTCGTACCCGGATTGCGCAAGTACCCGGCAGGCCGCATAAGAACGGACACCGGAACGGCAGAAGACGACCAGGTTCCGGTCTGTCGGAAGTTCGCCGACTCTTTCCCGCAGCTCTTCCCGGGGAATGTGGATAGACTCCGGGATGCTGCCGGCCTTGAATTCCTTACGGGTCCGCACGTCAACGAAAAGTGGATTTTCCATCGTTGCGACCTGGTCATAGGTCACTGAATTCACGAGGCCCTTGAGGATATTGCTGCCAACAAAGCCCGCCATGTTGACCGGATCTTTGGCGGAACCGAAGGGTGGTGCGTAGGCGAGCTCGAGCTGCTGCAGGTCGTAAACCGTCATCCCCGCACGGATCGCGGTCGCGATGATGTCGATTCGCTTATCGACTCCGTCCATCCCGATACATTGGGCGCCGAGAATCTTGCCCCCCGGAACCGCAAACAGGAGTTTCAGGGCCATCGTAGCAGCCCCGGGGTAGTAGCCGGCATGGCTGAGCGGATGGAGATGGATCGCCTTGTAATCGATGTTATTTCTCCTGGCTGTCTTTTCATTCAGTCCCGTCGCAGCCGCCTGCAGATCGAAGACCTTTATGATGGCCGTACCAAGAGACCCCGGATAGCGGGAGTCAAGGCCGCAGATGTTGTCCGCGGCGATGCGTGCCTGCTTGTTGGCGGGACCCGCCAACGGTACGATCACCCGCATCCCTCCCACCAGGTGGGTGGTCTCAACGGCATCCCCGACTGCGAAAATGGAGGGATCACTGGTTCTCATACCCGTGTCGACGGCGATTCCCCCGGTGACGCCGATCTGCAGGCCGGCTTCGCGGGCCAATGTGATTTCGGGCCGTACCCCCACGGCGCTCACCACCAACCCGGCGGGCAGTTCGGCCCCCGATGCCAGAACAACCCTTCCCTCGGCATCGCCAATGATCCGTTTCACTCCGTCGGAGAGGTGAAGGTCAACTCCACCGGAGGTAAGCCGGGTCTGGATGATACCGGCCATTTCCAGGTCAAAGGTTGTCATGACTTGATCAAGCATCTCAACAAGATGGGTCTTGATCCCCCTTTCGACCAGATTCTCCGCAATCTCCACGCCGATGAATCCCCCGCCAATGACGACCGCCTCCCTTACCCGCTGATCGCTGATCCGGGCGGTCACAGCGTCCATCCCGGGGAGGTCATAGAGACTCATGAACATTGCGGCGCCGCTTCCTTCAATCGGAGGAAGCAGAGGGTAGGCGCCCGGAGACAGGAGAAGATAATCGTACGATTCCGCATATTCATCGCCCGTGATGAGATTCCTGGCCCGAACCAGCTTTCCGCGAGGATCGATGGCCCGAACCTCGTTTTGCACCCGTACCTCGATCCGAAAATTGGTCCACAGTCGCTCCGGAGTTTGCAGAAGCAAACTGCTGCGCTCCTTGATCCGACCGGAAATATGGTAAGGGAGGCCGCAGTTGGCAAAAGAGATGTACTTGCCCCTCTCAAACACGATGATCTGCGCCTTTTCGTCAAGCCGTCGTAATCGGGCGGCGGCTGTGGCGCCGCCCGCCACACCGCCGATGATGCATACCTTCATGATTGCACTCCTTCTGAAAATCTATGCATGTCCAGCCTCCCCTTTTATTTGCCGAAGATAAGAACCTGCCCGCCGCCTGCGATGGTAGGTCACTCCCCTTCCGCGAGTTCGCCCAGCGCCTCCCGATCCAGAATCCGGATTGACCGGCCGTCCACCGCCAGCAACCCGGCATTGTTCATTTTTCTGAGCCCCCGCGAGAGGGCTTCCGGGGTGGCACCCAGAATCTTGGCCAGTTCTCTCTGTGTGACCGTCAATTCCAGTTGGTTCATGCCCGCTCTTCCCTCTCTTTTCAAGGCATCGAGCAGGAAGGAGGCGAGCCGCTGCGGAATCTCCTTGAGCGACAACGATTCGATCAGGGTCATCGATTCCCGGAGACGATCGGAGAGGATATGGATAATGTTTACCAGCAGACGTGGTTCTTTCATGGCAATGGCCGCCATTACCGGTCCGGGAATTATGAGGATGCCGCTCTCTTCGAGGGCCATCGCGTTTGCCGGGAAGGACTCAATGGCAAAGGCCGTGCACATGCCGAAGGGGTCGCCCGGTCCCAGCAGAGTGAGCGTTTGTTCCCGTCCTTCCGGAGAGCTTTTGTAGAGTTTTATCTGCCCGGTGATGACGACATAAAAGGCATGGGCGGGATCCGTTTCCCCAATGAACATCTCCCCCGCCTTGTAGATTCTGTAGAAGGTGCGCTGGGCCAGCGCCTTCAGTTTTTCGGCGGGAATCCCCTGGAATAAAGTCAACGTCTGCATTCGCTTCAGAACATCCATAAAAAATCCGCTCCGTTGATTTAGATCAATGACACTCCGCTCTAAAGCATGTATTTACGAGCCAGGAACGGGGAATGTTTAACACAGGGAGCGAAAGGAAACAAAATAAAATTTGCAGCCTTGCCGCTGTGCAAAGAATATTATAAAAGAAGGGGAAATGAATATGAAAATGGAACGGTGTATCCGGGCAATTGCCGGCAGCTTTGTCTCGCTTTCGGTTCTGCTGTCCTATTCCCACAGTCCGTACTGGCTGTTTTTCACTACTTTCGTCGGTCTCAACCTGTTGCAGTCCGCTTTCACGAAAGGGTGTCCGATGGAATTTTTTCTGGAAAAATTAGGCGTTCCGCGCGATAACGGCCGACAGTAAGATTCACTTTCCGATAACATCTGTGCCGAAAGAATTCCCCGGCAACAGAAAATCTACTGTTCGAGCTACTACTGGTTTTTCAAAAGCAGCCACCATTTAACTGAAAATATTTATTCCTCGTGGGAATGAACGTCCGTTGGGGTTTTGTAAGAACATGATCAACTTTCTCAGGTTTGGCCACGGGTTAACGCCAACAGGGGAGAGTTCCGGCAGATGTCAGGAGGCAAGATGAAAACAAAAAGCGATTCGAAAGTCAGGAACAGGCCCTCTCCAGTACTGGTAATTTTCCTGCTCTTTTTTCTGGCGGCGGTCATGACGGGAACCGGAAACGCAGCCGGCGAGAGGCTTACGCTGGATGAGGCCGTAAGGATGGCCCTGCAAAACAATCATGAGCTCCAGGCGCAGAGAAATGCACATGCCGCCAAGGGGGCGGAAGTCGGCATCGCCCGCAGTTCTCTTCTGCCCAGGATATCCCTGGAGGAACGGTATTTGCGGACAACCATCCCCGTTTATTCCTTCATGACCAAGCTCAATCAGGAGCGGATCGGAATGGCCGACTTTGTGCCCGAGACCCTGAACCATCCGGCGGCCGTCAACGATTTTCAGACCGCCATAACGGTTGAACAGCCTCTCTTTGTCAAAAAAGCCCGTATCGGGCTGGAGATGTCCAAAATGGAGGTCTCCGCCTCGGAAGAGGCGCTGCAGAGAAAAAAAGAGGGAGTGGCCTTTCAGGTGGTCCAACACTACCTGATGGCGGGAACGGCCGGGGGGTATGTCGAGGTTGCCCAAAAGGCGCTGGAAGACGCGCAGGAGCATCAACGGCTTGCCGAGGTCCGCTATGCCGCGGGGCTGGGGCTCTACTCCGACACGCTGCGTGCCGCCACGGCAGTGGCGGAAGCCCGGCAACGGCTTGTCAGTGCGGAGAAAAACCAGAGCCTGGCCAAAAGGGCCCTGGGACTCGTGATCGGGTCCGGAGAAGCCATCGAGGTCACGGCGGAGACCCCTCCCCTGCCGGTCCGGGACATTGAAGCGTTGCGCACCCAATCACTGGCCCGCAGGGATGTCAAATCTCTGGAGCTGCGGACCGAGAACGCCCGGAACCAGATCAAATTGGCCGAGGCGGGTTATTACCCGATGGTAGGCGTGGGCGGAACCTATCAGTGGAACGACCACAACCATCCGCTGGGCGGCGAGGGGGACGGTTGGCAGGTGATGACCTTCCTGCGCTGGGAACTCTTTGACGGCGCCAAAACAAGGCATGAAAAAATCAAGGCCGGATATCAGGCCAGGGAAGCAGAAGAGTATCTCCAGGGGATGAAAAAGATGGTTTCTTTTCAAGTGGATGAGGCATGGCTGACCCTCGAGGAGGCAAAGAAAAACCAGGAGCTCGCCGAGGAGGAGCTGAAAACCGCCGCAGAGGGCAGGCGATTGGTGAAGGTCCGGTACGAAGGCGCCCTGTCGCCGCTGGTGGATCTGCTGGACGCCCAGGTGAGCTTTGACCACGCGCGGGCCAACCGGGTGGCCAGGGAAAATGAATACAAGCTGGCGATTTTCAATCTCGGTTACGCAAGCGGCACGATTCTCCAGGAGTTACAGATAGAAGAGCAGAAGGGGGGAACAAAATGAAAGTACGAACAATGGGCAGGCTGCAGATCCTGCTTTTGCCACTGGTCGCGGCTCTGCTTCTGACCGGCTGTGGCGAGAAGGCGGCACCGGTCGCCGTGCAGGTAAAACGGCCGATCTTAAGCGACGTATCGGTCGCAACGCTTGCCTCCACCACGGTAGATAAATTTTACGAAGCCGCAGGAACAATCAGGGCTGCCAACACCATTCCCGTGGCTGGCCGGATGATGGGCACGGTGACTTCCCTGCTCGTGAAGGAGGGAGACGCGGTGGAAAAAGGCCGGTTGCTCCTGACCATTGACGACCGGGATGTGGTTCAAAAGGTGAAGGCGGCAGAGGCCGGCTGCCAGGAAGCGACCAAGGCCCTGGCGGCGGCAAAACAGAACCGTGAGCTTGCCGACATGACCCACCGGCGTTACCAGAAAATGTATGAGGAAAAGGCCATTTCCCGGCAGGAAATGGACCAGTTCGAGACCCAGAAGAAACTGGCCGGGCTCGAATATGAGCGGGTGCAGGAAATGGTAAGCCGGACTGCGGCCGGTCTTTCCGAAGCCAAGGTCTATCTCGATTTTACCCGCATTGTCTCCCCGGTCAACGGCGTCGTTACGGAAAAGAAAATCGAGGTCGGCGGCATGGCTGTGCCCGGCATGCCGCTCCTGACGGTAGAAAGCAGGGCCTCCTTCCATGCGGAAGTGACTGTCGATGAAAGCCTCTTGGGCAAGCTCAGGGTCGGGGCGCCGGTGCTGGTATCCATAGAGGCCATAAACCGGCAGATCCCGGGGAAAATTACAGAGATTCTCCCCGCAGTCGATCCGCAGTCGCGCTCCTTCACCGTAAAAGTGTCATTGAGCGGCGACGGGCTGAGGTCCGGCCTTTATGCCAGGGTGAGGATCGTTAGCGGAAAAAAGGAGATCATTCTGGCGCCGCGCGCAGCGATTGTTGAAAAGGGGCAGCTCACCGGCGTCTATGCCGTGGACAATCAGGACGTCGTCACCTACCGTCTGGTGAGAACCGGCAGACAGTACGATGACCATTGGGAAATCCTGTCGGGTCTGAAGCCGAATGACCGGATCATCGTTCAGGGCGCGGAAAAGGCCGTGGACGGCGGCGTTCTTGAAAAAATACAGTAAGCATATTCATTTATGTGTTTGAACAGGTCAAGGTCGGCCGTCCCCTACGGGGGCAAGAAAAGGCCGTTTAACGAGTAGGAGCACGGCATGCCGTGCTCCTGCGGAGGCGGAGGAAAGCCCGTTTGGGACGACGCCAGCGAAAGAGGGCATTATGGAAGGTATCGGAATATCGGGAAGCATCGCCAAGGCGTTCATCAAATCCAAACTGACGCCGCTTATGATCATTGCCTCTCTGCTCCTCGGACTGCTGGCGGTCGTCGTCACCCCGCGCGAGGAAGAACCGCAGATCCTCGTGCCGATGATCGATGTCTTTGTCGCCTATCCGGGGGCGTCCCCGCAGGAGGTGGAGGCTCGGGTTACGAAGCCGATGGAAAAACTCCTCTGGGAGATCAAAGGGGTGGAATACGTTTACTCCATCATCAAGCCCGGGTTCAACCTGACGATCGTCCGGTTTTTCGTGGGACAAAGCATGGAGGACAGCATCGTCAACCTGAACAACAAGCTGTCGTCCAACTTCGATCGGATACCGCCGGGCGTCTTGCCGCCTCTGATCAAGCAGCGTTCCATCGACGACGTACCGATTCTCACGCTGACCCTCTGGAGCGACAGCGACCGCTACTCCGGCTATGAACTCCGGCGGATCGGCGCCGAACTTTGCGACGAGATCAAGAAGGACCAGGACGTGTCGGAGTTCTCCCTGATCGGAGGACAGAAACGGCAGGTCCGAATTATCCTCGATCCAACCCGGCTCAAGGCCTATCACCTCTCCGCCTTTCAGATTGCCGCCACCCTGCAGAAGGCAAACTTCCGCCTGCCCTCCGGCTCCTTTCCCGCCGGCAACAGGGAATACCTCGTGGAAACCGGGGCTTTCCTCAAAAGCAGCGAAGAGGTGGGGAACGTCGTAACCGGTCTTTTCAACGGCCGACCTGTAACCCTGCGGGATGTGGCCACGATTGCCGACGGCCCCGAAGAGCCGGCCAGTTATGTTTTCATGGGCCTGGGAGCGGCGGCGGTCCAAAAGGGAATCCACAGTACAGCGGTAGGACAGAAAGAGGCGGTCACCATCACGATCGCCAAGAAAAAAGGCGCCAACGCCAGTTTCGTCGCGAAAGAAGCCCTGGCGAAGGTGGAGGCCCTGAAGGGGAAGCTCATTCCCGGGGATGTGAAAGTCACCGTTACCCGGAATTATGGCGACACGGCCAAGGAGAAATCCGACGAGTTGCTGAAGCACATGTTGATGGCCACCATCGCCGTGATCATTCTGATTGCGCTGACCCTCGGCTGGCGGGAGGCCATTGTGGTCGCGGTCGCCGTCCCCGTGACGCTGGCCCTGACGCTTTTTATCAACTACCTCTATGGCTACACGTTGAACCGGGTGACCCTCTTTGCGCTGATCTTCTCCATCGGCATCCTGGTGGACGACGCCATCGTCGTGGTGGAAAACATCCACCGCCACTTCAAGCTCCACAAGATTGAACCGCTGACCGCCGTTCTGGCCGTGGCCGAGGTGGGCAACCCCACCATCCTGGCCACTCTCGCCGTGATCGCCGCGCTCCTGCCGATGGCCTTCGTCTCCGGCCTGATGGGGCCCTATATGCGCCCCATCCCGGTCGGCGCTTCGGCGGCCATGATCTTTTCACTGCTGGTCGCCTTTATCGTCAGCCCCTGGCTCTCCTACATCGTCCTGAAGAATGTGAAAAAGACCGAGGAAACCGAAGAGAGCGGAAAAATGTTCCGCATTTACAAAAGGATTCTGGGCCCCCTGCTCGCGAGCAGATACAAGCGGATGCTGGCTTTGGGGGGTGTGGTCTTTCTGCTGTTTTTGGCCGTCACGCTGGTTCCCCTCAAGAAGGTTACCGTCAAGATGCTGCCCTTCGACAACAAGAGCGAACTCCAGGTCATCATCGACCTGCCGGAGGGGACAACCCTGGAAGAAACGGCGGCCATGGCCCGGGAGATGGGGGAGTATCTAAAAACCGTCCCGGAGGTTACCGACTATCAGACATATATCGGAACGGCCGCCCCCTATAACTTCAACGGCCTTGTGCGCCATTATTTTCTGCGCACCGGAAGCACCGTCGCCGACCTTCAGGTGAATTTTGTCGCCAAAGAGGAACGGAAAGATCAGAGTCACGACATCGCCAAACGGCTGCGGCCGAACCTGAAGAAAATTGGTGATCGGTACGGCGCCCGGATCAAGGTGGCGGAGATACCACCCGGCCCGCCCGTCCTCAGCACGCTGGTGGCGGAGATATACGGACCGGAGCCGAACCGGCGGATCGAGATCGCCCGTGAGGTCAAAAAGGTCTTTACGGAAACCGACGGCGTGGTGGACGTAGATTGGTACGTGGAGGAGGACCAGCCGAAGATCCGTTTAGCGGTCGATCAGGACAAGGCGGCCAGAGCCGGGCTCAGCACCGAGGCTGTGGCGCAGAGTTTACGGATTGCGCTGAATGGAATGGGCGCGGGATTGGTCCATCTGGAAAAAGAGAAAGAGCCCGTCGAACTCTTCCTGCGGATGCAGCTTGAGAAAAGGGCCGATATCGAAGCCCTGAAATCGATCGGGATGCCGATGCCGACAGGGACCATGATTCCGCTATCCGAACTGGTGAAGCGTCAGGACGGTCTGGAGGAAAAAACGATCTACCACAAGAACCTCAAGAACGTCACTTATGTGCTGGGCGACGTGGCCGGAACGGAGGAGAGCCCGGTTTACGCCATCATGAAGATGAAGAAAACGATCGAAAAGATGAAGCTGCCCGAAGGCTACGGTCTGAAACAGCACTCCACCGTCCAGCCGTGGCTGGAGGACACGTACTCGATGAAGTGGGACGGGGAGTGGCACATCACCTACGAGGTGTTCAGGGACCTGGGGCTGGCCTTTGCCGCCGTCCTGATCCTGATTTATGTCCTCATTGTGGCCTGGTTCAAGAATTTCATCACGCCGCTGATCATCATGGCGCCGATCCCGTTGACCCTGGTGGGGATTCTGCCCGGTCACTGGCTCTTCGGCGCCTTTTTCACCGCGACCTCGATGATCGGTTTTATCGCGCTGGCGGGCATCATTGTCCGTAACTCGATCCTCCTCGTCGATTTTGCGGAAATGGAATGGCGCGGCAAAGGGAATTTGCTCAACGCACTCATCATGGCCGGCGCTGTCCGCTTCCGGCCGATTGTCCTGACCGCCGCGGCCGTCGTGGTCGGCTCTTTCGTGATGCTCTTCGATCCGATCTTTCAGGGGTTGGCCATCGCCATGATGTTCGGCGCGGTGGCGGCCACGGCCCTGACCCTGGTCGCCGTACCGCTGCTCTATTTCGAGTTTTTCCGGAAGAAACCCTGCCCGCTGGCCGAACAGATGGGAGAGGCCTGCGAGGTAAACGAAAAGACGGATTGAAGGAATATCATTCCCCACAGAGGAATCTAAAGAGGATTTTTGCGATGATCCGTTCCGCCATCCTGGCGGCAGTGTAACCTTTGAGCACGATCTGCGTTATATAAACGTATGAGCGACTACGGTCTGTTTTACCGGAACTGGAAAAGCAAGATTTTCAACTACCTGGTGCGGATGACGGGAGACGGCATCCTGGCGGGCGACATCATGCAGGAGACCTTTACCCGCCATCTCGGTCATTATGGAGAGGCCAATCGGGACATCCCGCTACTCTACAGGATCGCCCGCAATTGTTTCATGGACGAGATGCGGAGGAGGAAAAAACAGGGAGAGGTGACAGAGACAGCGGGACCGGAGCCATCCATCGATCAGGACCATCGGCTGATGATCCGCTCCGAATACCGCTGCGTGCTCTCGGCAATGGCGGCGCTTGAAGAGAACGAGCGCGAACTTCTGAGTCTTGCCGCGGGCGGCGATCTCTCCTATTCCGAAATGGCGGCACTCCTATGCATCAGCGAGGCGAACGTGAAGGTGAAGGTCCACAGGGCGCGTCTCAAACTCAGGAAGCTCCTGAAGGAGGGGGACAGATGAATCACCAGAACATCAGCCTGTTTATCGACGATGAATTGACCCTCGACGAGAAGATCGAGTTTGTCGAGGAGATTCACGGCTCAATACCGCTCAAGGACGAGGCGGTCGAGCTTCTCCGGCAGGAAAAGATTCTGCGATCCGATCCCGTGAAACGCATCTCGGAAAAGGTATTGAAGGTGACCCCTCTCCGCGTTTTGCGTTTTCTCCGCCCCATCGGGCTTGCCGCCACTGTCGCCGCGGCTGCGGTGCTGATCTTCTTCTTTTTCCCCTTCGCGCCTCAAAAAACCCCGGAAACTCCCTATCGTTTCGTTTTCTATCGCCCGGACGTCAGTCGGGTCGAGATCACGGGAAGCTTTACAGGTTGGAACGCCGTGCCGATGAGAAGGGTGGGCGACAGCGGTTACTGGGAACATACGTTCAATTTGCCGCAAGGGGAGTACCGCTTCGCCTACCTCCTCAACAGCGACGAGCGGCTGCCCGATCCGACCATACAGACGCGGGAAGGGGACGATTTCGGCAGCGAAAATTCGGTCCTTTCCATCGGAGGTCGAGCGACATGATGCGCTTGCTGCTGTCGGTTTTATCGGCGGTTTTTTTAGCCGCGGGCTGCGCTGGTCATTACTATCGGGAGGAGGCTGGCCGGGTGCATCTCTACCTGAAGGACAACCGGGCCGCTGAAGTCGATTTCGCCTCGTCCCAGGACGGATTCGTTCTGCACCGGACGGATAAAGTGGACTCAGAGACCTGGAAAATGACGGTTACGAAGACGGGGGAGTTTCGGTATTTCTATTGGGTGGACGGCAGGATCCACCTCCCCGACTGCCCGTACCGGGAAGAGGACGACTTCGGATCATACAACTGCCTGTACAAAGCCGGCCCCTAGGGATCCGGAACGGATTCCCGCGGCGGGCCGTGTAACCGTGACCCCTCTCGCACGTTTCAATAGTAAACGGGAGGAAAGGAGTAAGACGATGAGAAGGATGATAGGAATAGCGACGGCTCTGCTGTTGATGGGAACGGCCGCCTTCGGAG
>Ga0208373_1004813_pt1 | contig 11750 bp, 9 predicted proteins | sample RifOxyC2_FD_184036 | JGI IMG/M metagenome (GOLD analysis project Ga0208373, IMG submission 184036) | Soil microbial communities from Rifle, Colorado - Rifle Oxygen_injection C2 (SPAdes) | ecosystem: Environmental > Terrestrial > Deep subsurface > Rock core/Sediment | place: Rifle, Colorado... | reverse complement strand
ATGCCGTATGATTCCATCACGAGTATATTGTGATGTTTGCGATGGTGCCACTTGCTTTCGTGATAAGATACCGTCTTCTGGGAGGTTCTGTAATTGAATGATTAAATCAGAAACAGTACGAAAATGACGTGGTTCAAAATGAGAAAAAATATCTTCTTGTCCTACTCTCCTTGACTCCTGTGGTCTTCTATCTATTATGACGGTTGATGCTGCGTTATCATATGGCGTAGGTTCTTCTACAACTGAAACTGACGCTCCCCCTCTTTCCTGATTTACAGCCGGAATGCTCTCTGGTGGAGGCGGCATAAAAGGATCCTCTAAAGCAAGTGGAGTTGTTACTCTTTCTTTTCGATTGATAGGTATTACAGTGGTTGAGTCACCAACAACATGTGGATCTCTTAAATCAACCATTCTTTTATGATAGGATTCTTTAGTCATAATGATATAATAATAAAAATAAATTATTATAATAATAGCAAATTTTAGCTAAAAAATCAAGAACACTATAAAAATAGTGAATGTCAAAAATTTTTTAACTGCGTAATTGCGTAATACGAATACGATGGTGTAAGCCAAAAATCATGACAGTTAACTCAAGAAAAATGGAACCAACACTAAACACAATACTATAATAGGTAAGAGCGCCCCATACAGTGGTTAAAAGATTCATATAAGAAAGCATTTCAAATGAAATAATAGCAAGCGCCAAAATAGACACAAACGGCAATACCCCCAATTTTGCAATCACTAATGAATCATGCAGCAGAATGGCGTGATGATGTTCAATAATTTTTTGGCTAAACCATAACCAAAACACGGTAAAAAATATTGGAGAAATAACAAAGAGATATACCCACAATGGCAGTAATGAAAAAGAAGCGATAGCAAGCAGTGCAAATGCAAAAATAATACCAAAATTATATCCAGCAAGCAGTAAGCCAATATGCCAGGAATGTAATTTCTTTTCTTTCATTTTTTGGCCAAAGGCCATAATGTGTTTCTTCATCTGCTTATTGTGAAAGAATCTCATCAATCGCTTCACGTATGTTTTGCGAGAATGGAGGATCAGTAATTTTCTTTTTTATACCGTTGCCTTCTACAAAAAAGGTAGGAGTAGAATTTAAACGCAATTTTTGTGCCTCTGCTGCATCTTCATTGATTTTATCCGCTGCTTGCTGACTGCTCACACAACTTTCAAATGCATCCATATCCAATGCTTGATTTTTTGCGTACGTGGTAATTTGCTCTTGCATTGCTTCTCTACTGTTTTTTGTAGACCATTCTGCTTGCTTTTCAAATAATATACGAGTCAACTCAAAAAATTTTCCTTGTTGAAAGGCACATTCTGCTGCTATTGCCGCATCTGTTGCATATTTATGTTCTGGAATAGGAAGAGGAAAATCATTATATACATACTGTACCTTATCACCATACTCTTCAATTAAATCCTCAATAGCCGGAAATGAAGATGCGCAAGCTGGACACTGAAAATCTGAATATTCTGTAATAACAACCGGTGCATTTTCTGATCCGATCACCGGATCAGGAGATACATTATCCGTTCTTCCTGTACCCCATTTTACTAGTACAACAAGAAGCACAACAATCGCAACTAAACCTGTACCAAATAATACCTTTTTTATCATATTCTTGCGTGATACTGTTGCTTGCTGTTCTTTTTTTGTCTCAGTTGTTTGTTTCATGCCTTTGTTATTCATATTGATTAAACAATTGATATGCTTCTTCAACTGTGGCATTTTTATAGACTATTGCTGAAAGAGCTTTTGTCATTGCAACTGCTTCTGCAAGCGGGCGTTGATGCACATTGCGACCAGTTGCAGAACCACGAGCATTTCCGATATGAATGGTATCGTAGGTTTGTTGTAAAAAATCTTTTGCAGAACCTTCTTCTCCTCCGGAAATAATAACACCTGTTCGACCAGCAGCAAGCACAGCTTCTGGCAAATTGGCAACCCCAGTATCTGGAAGCATCACCTTTACAAAATCAGCACCCAAACAGGCCGTTACTCCGGCTGCGCCTGCAATAAGGTGAGCGTCCTTTTCATTCGTTATTGCTTTCCCACGTGGATACCCCCAAATTACCGCAATCATTCCATATTTATGTGCTTGTGCAATAAGAGAACCCGCCTCTTGAAGCATTTCGGTTTCATATTCTGAACCAAAATAGACTGTGTATCCAATACCCACAATATGAAGATTCCCATTTTTTCGCAAATCAAGAACGTCTTGAAATGTCACCAATGCTCGCGATTGAGGCTCTGCTTGTTTTATATCAACAATATTGGTGCGCGAATTCATTTTGACCACATAAGGAATAGTGGGATAACTTGATCCATATTGAGCAATCAACCCATGCTGTGTGGCAAAACATCCAATGGTTCCCTGTGAAGCAATGCGAAATAAATGTTCTGGATCTGCATCATCTGGAGAAATACCCGAACCATAAAAATCTTCATTGAGATGCTCAATTTTTTGATCTCCAGCCATCAACATAAGACGATTTGTGCCTTTGGTGATTGTAAGATAGGTATGGATAAAACGACTCCGTTCTTCTGGTATTGTATTCGCTGGTACAATCACCTGGTCTTCCTTGAGTAATACTATTGGTTGTTGTTTCACACGCGTGTATTTTTTATTTTATAGAGAAAAACGAAACAATTTATACGAACTCTGTTCACGCCCTCGTACAAAATACCAAAAATTACCAAACTGTACAACTTGTCGAGGCGCATCTTGTATCGCTGTACGACACTGAATATCTTCAAACCATTCCAAAGCATCTTGACTTACTAAACAACGTTTTGTATGAGCATTCTTCTTATCTAAAAATTGCGCTAACAATATCGAACTGTCTGCAGAAGCATATAACATCAATGATTGATCAACTATTGATACATCATCCTCAAAATTAAATGTTGTTCCAGAAAAATTTATGCCGTCAGATGAATAAAATGATCCAGTGCTATTTTGAGCAAACAAGCTTTGTGCGTGTGGTACAATACGTGAAAATGGTTGAATAGTTTCTTTCCATGTCATGCCATTTGTTGACCATAAGCTTTGTATGTTGCTTGCTTTGGTGACAGGTATATTGTTTGGAAGCTTACTTTTTTCATATCCATTCACAAATATCATATCTTTGTACGAAACCACCTGCTGCGCAACACGCAGTGGAGCTTCTTCATGTAAATTCGTATAGGTCACTTGCTGAAATTGAGTACCATTTGGTTGCGACGGAGAAAATACAGCTGCAGCTTTTTTGGTTCGACCCGCTCCATATGCCCAATTCACTAGAATATAGGGAATATCATCAAATAGAACAAAACCTTGATATGTTGCACTACGTTCTTCAATGAGGCTTTCAGCCCATGTTACACCATCTGTTGTACTCCATACTCCCACCTTTCGATTTCTGCCGGGCTTTTGAAATTCGATCACTACATAGAGCCGATCGCTTGTCGCAAACATCTCTGTGACAACATTTTTTGCTTTTGGTGCGGTAAATCCGATTGTTGCAGGAAGTTCTGACCACGTTGTTCCATTATTTGATGAACGATGAAGGGTCACTGGTTCCCCCTTTTTGCCAGTAATCGTCACATACAAATCATCTCCAAATTTGAAAATACGATCTGTTGACCACATGGAACCTTGAGCAGTCAGCAATAATGATACTGTTTCTGGATCATTTTTTGTTAATCGATATACCTTTTTTTCTGATATTCCTTTTTTCTTTTTATGATTTATCAAATAAAGATATTCATCAATCGCTGTGAGCGTATGCACATCCTGTAACGTATCTGTATATAATGGGCCTTGAACAGTACTCTGTTCAAATGTCGATGCATGCGTTAAAAGGGGTGTAAAAACAACACACCCTGCAAATAATAATAGAATAATAAATTGTTTCATAATGCTATACTTAATCGTATAATACCTGTATCATACTCAAAATTGCTCGGGTTGGCAAAAAAATTGAAACCCATCGCTTGTACAAAAGATTTTTCCTTGAATATCGGTACGAAATACTTGTATACCCGCTCGCTGTAAACGAGCAACTACACCAGCATTTGGATGCCCAAATGTATTGTCTGCCCCAACCGAAATCAGCGAAACTTCTGGCGTAGTAGCCTGCAAAAAAGTACGACTTGTGCTGGTTTTGCTTCCATGATGCCCAACTTTCAATAGATCAATATCCACTGTTGTGATGCCAAATAAAGAATAGTGCTCTACCACTTCTTCTTCTATTTCTTTCGGAGCATCTCCGGTAAACAGAGCAGAAAATTGGTTATAATGTAAAATAAACATGATGGAATCATCATTTACGTCTTGATGATACGCCTGAGGATTTGGATGCAAAAATTCTAACCACACTCCTTCTTCAACATCGAATCGCATGCCACGATATGGCACGTATACTTGTATATGATGTTTTTTTTCCCATTGAGCAAGGCTTTCAAAAAAAGGAGTGTGCGTCTCTGTGCCATTGGTAAAAAGAGTATGTATTTTTAACTGATCAGGAAGTTCTGTAAGACCAGCAATATGATCAGCATCCGGATGCGTAGCAATGACTAATTCTAATTCACGATCATACGGTGGCATGACTTCACCCAATTCTGAAAGCACACTTCTGTTTGGGCCACCATCAATCAGAATATCATTGCCTTTCGGAGTACGAATATAAAAAGAATCACCCTGTCCTACATTCAACATATATATAGAAAGATTTTGTGATGTTGACGGCTTCCATACATATATGCAATAGCCAACAAATATCACGATAATACTGATGATGCTGATAAATTTTTTATTCTTATGATTCATAACTTTTTTATAAAGTAGCGGATAAAGCCGTGAGGGAGACTGCAATTCAATGCAATAGCGTAAGCGTGCAGTGAATTGAAGTCTCCCTATAGATTAATGATTAATAACAATCATAGTTATGCTTTTTGACGAAGAATACGTGCTCCAAACAGCATAATGATGAGTGATGCCATAGCAAATAGTGACCAATGAAATGACGGAAGCGTGAGTGATGCATACGGCAACGAAGAAAACCACTGCACAATAGTGATCGTTAAATGAATAAAATAATACAGAGGCAATAATAGCCATGAAGCAATCCAGTATGGCAAAACACTGGAGATCATAACAACAACCAAACCACCAAACATCACAATAGTTACGAGTGGACCAACAACAAGGTTTGCGGCAAGTGCAATGATAGAAAATGAATGAAAGGAATAGGCAATCAATGATGTGGTGGGAATCATGGCAGAAAGAGTAGTCGCAGTAGCGCTACGCAATGCCAATGTTTCTGGAATAAAATACAATTTTTTTTCAAGGTACGGGTTAAACACAATAATGCCAGCAGTTGCTAAAAAAGACAGCTGAAAACCACCATCAAATAATAGAAGTAGTGGGTTTATAATTAACATTCCTGTGGCAACAAATACGAGCATACGCAATGCCTGGCCTTTACGCCCCAGCAGTTGTGCAAATAATACTGCACTACTAAAAATAGCAGCACGCACTGCAGGTGGTTGTGAACCAGTAAATACTGCATACAAAGCAAGCATTCCAATAACAACACCGATGGCGGCGCGACGAGAAAGCGGAACATAACGCATGATATTGAGCAAGAATGTTGCCAGCAGAGCAACGTTGTATCCAGAAATCACCAAAAGATGTGTAGTGCCGCTCGTGCGAAATGCATCGGCAATTGGTGCTGGCATGGCATTATTAATGCCAAATATCACACCCAAAAGCAGCGTATGCTCTGGAGAAGAAAGCGCATGCTGTAAGCGTTCTACCAAAAAGCGTTTACAGGAAAAAAGAGCACGCTGAAATGATGGTTTAGAACCTATGGTGGTAATAAACGGCGCAGTACAGATACTGCTCACATGATATCGCTCCAAATATTTATCGTACCGAAATGTTTCAAATGCTTCTGGCTTACGAAGCATGCATTGAAGTTGTATCTCGTCGCCATAGGAATATTTTGGTTGCAACAGTGCCTTTACTTGAATGAGCCCTTTTACTCCTTCACAGCGGATGATGAGTTTTTGTTTATCAGTAAGTAATTCTGGTTCGCGGACAATTTCGCCCATACAATCAATATGCTGCTCATACTCATTTGATTCAAATGTTGGTAACAAAAATGTTCTCCCAATACCCAATACGCAAAAAAGGATGGCAACACAACACATGCGCACATATACATGAAAGGTGATTATAATACCAACACAACTCACTATCAATAAAATAATAACCCATTCAAATGGAAATGCTTGCACCGTACCAACTCCAATACCAATAATAAACGCAATACAACAAAGAAGAGTGATGGTTGATTTATGAAATGGCGTAAACATAAAACTCTCCGAAATTTTGTGTACGTTTCAGGAGAGTTTGATACAGTGTCCAATAAGAGTACTATACTACTTACATAAAATATGTCCAACGATACTATGCCGCGGATTTACTTGCGGGGACTCCGATCAATGCAATAGCGTAAGCGTGCATTGATGGAGAACCCGCAGGCCAATCACCCGCTGAGTCACTCTTTCAAAAAATGTGTAAAAAAAGAAAGGGTTGCCCGTCCGTCCGCAACAGCCCCGCAAAAAAAAATTCTGCTCAGCTTGCGGACAACCCTTCTTTGGCGGCTATTAGGCCGCCTCGTCGCCGCCTCGTCGGCTGTCCTCGGGCTCATCACCCGAAGAAAAGCCGCAGAAAGCGGCGACGAAAATCGCTATTCCCACCCATGTGGGAATAGCGATGACGATGGCAGCAAAAAACATGCTGCCTCCTTTCTACCCACGCATTATGCGCGGGGCACTACTTTAAAAAACTGTAAAATAGTGCTCCGCACACCAAAAAAGCACCACCATCATACCGATGAGCTCTGTTTTTGTCAATACAAAAACTGTTGTTATTTTTTTACAATACGCCGTTGTATGTGCTGTTGAAGGGCAACCACAATAACTGCAATAGGAAAAAACAAAACAAACAGAATTTTCTTCCACCCAGAAAACCGGCTCACCTGTTCGGCAATCCATTCAAAAAATATATACAGAATTGGCGTAGTAAACAAAGAAGTAACACCTGAAGTGAGCAACCCAAACATAATCACAATCGAAATAGAACGATATGTTTCACTTAGGAGTGCTAATGGTGTTAAAGAAGCAATGGCAGTAAATTTCGTCAGTAATACTGGGCGTAACCGAACACCAGAAGCAAACGCGATTGCTTTCTTTTTTTCCCATTTTTCATGTGCAATTTTTTGCCGTGCTGCATCCAGTAAAAAGATGGCAACATTCTCCACAATACCTACTAAAATGATGACTCCTATAATTTCCAAAAATCCGATTTGGGCATTAGCAAAATACGAAACACCTGGGAAAATACCAATAAAGGTTAACGGAATGGTAAATAATACCACCAGAGGCTGAAGGAACGAACCAAAGAACACTACAAGAACAATATAAGTCAGAATAATTGCAATCCCTAATGCGAAAAATAATTCTTGAAATGATTCATTTGTTGATGCTGTTGCACCTCCGCTATAGGATTCTATCGAATCACTTTTTACATGCATATCTTTTAAACGTTGTCCTTCATTCTGTTGATAATAATTCAATACTGCCTGCGTTACGGTATTGGCATATTGTTGATCATGTTTCCCTTCTTTCAAACGACCATACACTACTCCAACAGTTTCTCCTTTCACGCGTTGAATAATTGGCGACGTTTGTTGCTCGCTGACTGTGGCAATATCACCAAGCAATACTTGTTGCCCTGCTGTAGAATAAATTGGTGTATTCTTTATTTCGTCAATGGTTTTTGGATCTTCAACAATTTTTTCTAAAACCACGTGTGTTGCTTCACCGTCAATTTCAGCAATAATACCATCTCCACTATTATTCAGATCAAATAATTCTTTGAGCGTTTGGTTCACCAGCATACTTAATGGAGCATTCGGTACTGTGAGTTGTTTTTCTGTTAATGCATTTCTATTTAAAAGAACTTCAATAACAGTATTTTCTTTACCTGTATACCCATCATCAATTTTTGTCACTAATCGTTCACCTGTGCAATGCTCCTCAATACTCACCTGTGCAATGCTCCTCAATACTCACCTGTGTTTCTACTACACACACTTGTGCGAGTGTTTTTCCTACATCGATAGATGCATCATGCAGAATTTCCGGATCGTTATTTTTTATTGCTATAGCAATTTCATAATCAGCTGCTGGCGGTCCTGTAGAAATAACCTGGATACGTATATCAAAAAAATTATTCCGTACAGCATCAAGACTTTCATTCAATTGGTCGGCGATAGTGGTTGCTTTTTGTTTGACTCGCTGTTCATTTGGAACTAATAAAATCATAGAAGAAATACCATCACCATTTGGATACACTTGTTGTACCATGGCGTGGTCAGCAATAATTTGCAGTGTTTCTTGCATGAATGAATATTGTTGCTCTTTTGGTGTATTTGGAGTGAAGGCGCCAGACAACTGCAACATATCACTTGTATCATTCGTCGCAAATTGCACAATTTTGACTCGTTCTGAACTCACATAAAATCCTGCGATAAACAACGGAAGCATGAATGCAATAAAAATAATAATGAGGCGAACAAACATTGAACCGTGAAGAATGCGCGTATTTACTTGAATGAGCCAACGAGCAACACCCCATAAATTTTTCTCTTCATCATTTGTTTTATTTTTTTTCGGTTTCAATATTAAACCACCAATCCACGCAAGAAAAATGAGTGGAACCAAATAGGAGCCGATGGTTGCGGGTATAACAGTAAGAGGAATATAGGAAAAAATTTCTCCAATAATTCCAGAAATAACTGCAAATGGTGCAAACACAATAATGTTTGTGAGCGTTGCTAAGAACAGACCATTCCCAACATCATCAATTGCTGCAAGAGCTGCTTTTTTTCCGCGTAATCCTAAATCAATTTTACGCTGAATACTTTCTAAAATAACCAGCGCCGGGTCTACCACAAGCCCAATCACTAATACTAACGAGAATAATACCAACGTATTTAAATCGTTGCCTGTAAAATATAAATAGATGTTTGAAAATACCAAACTCAATGGAATAGAAAATGCCGCAACCAAAGCTGCGCGCCAAGACACAAATGCCAACATAATTAAAAACACCAATTGAATGCCACCGAGTAACCATCCAATATGCCGAATGGAACCATTTGTATCTAACGTACTCCCAACTAACCCACTTACCACTTCATGCACTTGCTCTTGATTTAATTTATTTGCAGTAAAATTTTCAATAATCAATATCTTGTCTGTGTTCTCTGGTTGTTCCCCCTCTTTTACTAATTGAACATGCTCATTCTCATAGGATTGCAAAAGATGTTCTATATCTTCAGCGTATTTTGCAGAATCACTTCCCTCAGTCGCTCGTATATTCAATACGACTGCGGGCAACACCACTCCCGTTCCATTCACATTCAATGCTATCATCCCTTGGTTATCATCAACAAATCGATAATCAATCGTTACTGCAGCAACATCAGCAAGAGTATACTTTTGCATTATAGGTATTTGACCTTGCTGTGCCAAACGAGATGAAGTACTGGGTCGTTGACTCACCACAAATTCAATATTTTTTATATCATCAATCGTCTTCCCTGAAATAGCTGTAAGAACAGTTTTGTTCTGCCCATCCATAACTGCTTCGGACGTCACCGGAAGACTCTCTCCAATACTTGCAAGTTGCCTTTGGATATCTGAAACACGTATTCCACTTGCACGCGCTTTTTCTGTATCAACAGTTACGACCAATACTCTTTCTACATTTTTTAATGGATCAACCAAGGCTGTCTCGGGTAGCTCAGAAATGTCGATCCGCACCTTCTTCAAAGTTTCATACACCTCAGCAAGATTATTTCCAGCAATCGTAATCGTATGATCTGGTCCCATGATATTTGGAACAGTAACTGTAGGAGATTCAACACCAGTAGGTAATGATATCGATTTTACCGCAGAATCAACTTGATTCCTCACAGAATCCACATCAGCATTCTCATGAACATTCAAAATAATTACAGAAACAGAATTCATATTGCGAGAAGAATATGTTTCAATACCATCAATATCCTTAATCGCTCCTTCTAACGGTTGGGTAATATCTTTGACAATAGTTTCAGAAGAAGCGCCAGGATACATAGTTTGAACGATCAAAAGAGGAACGCGAGGAGAAGGAAAGCCAGTTGTTCGTAGATATAACGTACTGACAATTCCTATAAAAACAACCAAAAAAAGAGTGAGGATAGTTAATCGTTGATTATGTAAAAAGAATGATGTAATACGATAGTTAAAATTATGTGAACGCGGTTTGGAAGAATACATGTAAAATAAATTATTGTTTATAGATTATTGATTATACAATATAACTTATCCATAATGTATAAAAAATGGATAAATAGAATAAAATAATTTTTTGAGCTTGTCCAATGATGTAATACTGCCTACTCTACTGTAACTGATTTAGCAAGATTGCGGGGCTGATCCACATCACACCCTCGCAACACTGCTGTTTGATAGGCAAATAATTGTAAGGGAATAACTGCTAAAAGCGGGGTGAGCATTTCAAGAGTTTTGGGAATATAAATAACATCATCAGCCATTTTTTCTACTTCTGTATTTCCTTCTGTTGTTAAGGCAATCACACGTCCTTTACGTGCTTTAAACTGCTGAATTCCTGAGATACTTTTATCATACACAGAATCTTGTGGCGCAATAAACAATCCATAAAATCGATCATCAATCAGTGCAAGCGCTCCGTGTTTTAATTCTCCAGATGGATATCCTTCTGCGTGTACATACGAAATTTCTTTGAGTTTATGTGCTCCCTCAACCGCAATAGGATAATTATATTTTCTACCAAGGAAAAGAGCATGATCATATGATGTATATTTTTTAGCGAGTGCAAAAATGTGTTCTTTTTGCTCTAACACTTTTTTCATTTTTTCTGGCAACGCCAATAATTCATCTGCAATACGTTTTCCTGTAACAAGCGACATGGTTCGTTGGCGACCCAATGCTAATGCAAGCAACACAAACATATTCACCATACCCACGAATACCTTTGTTGAAGCCACCGCAATTTCAGGACCTGCATGAATGTATGCTCCGCTCCCCACTTCTCGAGCAATAGTTGAACCAACAGCATTCACAATACCAAATGTTAACACGTCGTGCCGCTTTGCCTCACGCAATGAAGCAATGGTATCAGCTGTTTCTCCAGATTGCGAAACCACAATGACTGCAGTCTTTTTATCAAGCACTGGTTTTCGATACCGAAATTCAGAAGCAAATTCTACTTCTGTGGAAATACCTGCATATTCTTCCAAAATATACTCTCCAACATGGGCAGCATAGGCTGCTGTTCCACACGCCACAATAATAATACGCTCAATATCTCTCCATTCTTTATGTTTTTCATTAAATCCGCCAAGATGCGCAATGCCCTCATCTGCCACCAAACGACCGCGTAATCCGTTCATAATCACTTCCGGCTGTTCCATAATTTCCTTCAACATAAAATGCGGATAGCCTTGTTTTTCTGCTTCTGCAATATTCCACTCTACTTGATTCGTTGGATGTTCAACCAACTGATTATCAAGCGTTTTTATAGTGTATCCTTCTCTGGTTACTGTTACAATTTCTCCTTCTTCTAAATAGACTACTTCA
>Ga0208373_1004811_pt1 | contig 11755 bp, 11 predicted proteins | sample RifOxyC2_FD_184036 | JGI IMG/M metagenome (GOLD analysis project Ga0208373, IMG submission 184036) | Soil microbial communities from Rifle, Colorado - Rifle Oxygen_injection C2 (SPAdes) | ecosystem: Environmental > Terrestrial > Deep subsurface > Rock core/Sediment | place: Rifle, Colorado... | reverse complement strand
CGGGGAACGCGGTGGGCACCGGGGGGAAAGCGACCGGGGAGGAGGGCGTCACCGAGGAGGGAGGCGGCGGGTTCCGCCTGACGCCGCTGAACGCGCCGGAGATCCAGTACATCTCGTATTTCGCGTCGATCAAGCGGAAGATCGAGCTCGTGTGGCAATACCCGTACGAAGCCGCGGTGGCCGGGATCCAGGGCGAGCTGATCCTCGATTTCGTCATCGCGCGCAGCGGAGCGGTGAATTCGGTCACGCTGGTCCGAAGCTCGGGATCGAAGATCCTGGACGACGAGGCGACCCGCTCCATCCGGAAGGCGGCCCCGTTCGATCCGATCCCCGCCCAGTACAAGATCGCCAGCCTGCAGATCCGCGGCCGCTTCATCTACGTCCACGGCGGGGCGCTTCGGCTGCGCTGATCAGGAGTTACACCGGCTCTTCCCCTACGAAGCGGACGTACTCCTCGGCGGTGAGCAGGGCGTCGAGATCTTCGCCCGCATCCGGACGGATCGACAGCAGCCACCCCTCGCCGTACGGATCCTCCGCCACCTTCCGCGGGGCGCTCTCCGTCTCCGGGTTCACGTCGATCACGGTCCCGGAGAGGGGCGACAAAAGTTCGAACACGGTGGTGGTGGATTCGACCAGCCCGATCGGCTCCCCGGCGGAAACCTCCGTCCGCGGGGGAGGAAGCTCCACGGAGACGACGTCCCCGAGAAACGCTCCCGGCACGTGGGTCAGCCCGGAGCGCACGTCGCCGCCGCCGCCCGCCATCGCCCAGGCGTGGGACCGCGTGTAGCGGCGGTCCGTCGGCGGGTGCATCGCGGAGTCTACCCGCCGGCCGCGCGGCGGGACGCCGCTTCGCAGGTGTTCTGCAGGAGCATCGCGATCGTCATCGGGCCAACCCCGCCGGGAACGGGCGAGAGGAGCCCCGCCACCTCCTTCGCCTCGTCGAAGGCGACGTCGCCGCAAAGCTTCCCAGCCGCGTTCCGGTTCATCCCGACGTCGATCACGACGGCCCCCGGCTTGATCCAGGAGCCCCGGATCATTTCCGCCCGGCCGACCGCCGCCACCACCACGTCGCCGGTGCGGACGACGGAGGGAAGGTCGACGGTGCGCGAGTGGCAGATCGTCACGGTCGCGTGGCGCGAGAGGAGAAGGATCGCCACCGGCTTGCCGACGATGTTGCTGCGCCCCACGACGACGGCATGCTTCCCTTTCAACTCCACCTTCTCGTAGTCCAGCATGGTGAGGATGCCGTACGGCGTGCACGGGAGGAATGAGGCGCCGCCCGTGAAGAGGCGCCCCGCGTTCACGGGATGGAACCCGTCGACGTCCTTGGCCGGGTCGATCGCCTCGATCACCTTCGTCTCATCGATCTGTTCGGGCAGGGGAAGCTGGACGAGGATCCCGTGGACGGTATCGTCGGCGTTCAGCCGCGCCACGAGGTCGAGCAGTTCGGGCTCGGGAGTGGATGCGGGAAGGTCGATCTGGCGGGAGAGGAACCCCGCCTCGGAGGCCGCCTTCCCCTTGTGGCGGACATACACCTGTGACGCGGGATCTTCCCCCACGAGGACGACGGTGAGGCCGGGACGGATCCCCGTTCGCGCGGTCAACGCGGCGACCTTTTCCTTCACCTGCGCCCGCACGGACGCGGCGATCGCCTTCCCGTCGATCAGCCTGGCGGTCATTGCCCCCTCCGTTTTTCCTGTTGCGGGGGTACCCCACCGGCGCGAAGCTCGTAGTGGGGGAGGCGCCCCCCGTCGGGCGGAGTCTCTCTAGTCGAGCTTGGGGCAGCCGGCGCAGGCGGGGGGCGCTCCGGCACCGGACGCCGCCGGGCAGGACGCCTCCCCGGAGTCCTTCGCCTTCGGCTTCCCTTTCCCGTTTCCCTTCCCGTTGCCGTTCCCGTCGTCGTGGCTCCTGGTCCCGTAGTCGGTGGCGTACCACCCGCTCCCCTTCAGCACGAAGGCGGAGGAGGAGATCATCTGGTCGACCTTTCCGCCGCAGGAGGGGCACTTCCTCATCGGTGCGTCGTGGATCCCCTCGATCCGCTCGACGACCTCCTCGCACTTCCGGCACTGATACTCGTGGATGGGCATGATCCGGTTCCTCCCTGCCTTTCGAAACGAAAAAACGCTCCCCGGGCCGCGGCGGCCCGGGGAGCGCTCCCATTTTGCCTGTATTCTAGTACATCCCGCCGCCGCCCGGGGGCATCTGCGGCATATCCTTCTTCTCCTCGGGCTTCTCGGCGATGGCGCACTCGGTGGTGATCATGAGGCCCGCCACCGACGCGGCGTTCTGCAGCGCCACGCGGGTCACCTTGGTCGGATCGAGGATCCCGGCCTTCATCAGGTCCTCGAACTCCTCGGTGGCCGCGTTGTAGCCGAAGTTCCCCTTCCCGCTGCGGATCTTGTCGACGATCACGCCGCCGTCCTGGCCGGCGTTGATCGCGATCTGCCTGGCGGGCTCGACGAGCGACTTCCGGACGATGTCCACGCCCGCCTGCTGGTCGTGCTCCAGCTTCAGGTTGTCGAGGCAGGGGGCGGCCCGGATGTACGCCACACCGCCGCCGGCGACGATCCCTTCCTCGACCGCCGCGCGGGTCGCGTGCAGGGCGTCCTCGACGCGCGCCTTCTTCTCCTTCATCTCGGTCTCGGTCGCCGCGCCGACGTTGATCACCGCCACGCCGCCGACCAGCTTCGCCAGCCGCTCCTGGAGCTTCTCCTTGTCGTAGTCGGAGGTGGTCTCCTCGACCTGCGCCCGGATCTGCTTCACCCGGCCCTCGATGTCGGCCTTCTTCCCGGCTCCGTCGATGATCGTGGTGTTGTCCTTGTCGATGACCACGCGCTTGGCGCGGCCGAGATCGGTCAGGGTGACCGCCTCGAGCTTGATCCCCATCTCCTCGGCGATCGCCTTCCCGCCGGTGAGGATCGCGATATCCTCGAGCATCGCCTTGCGCCGGTCACCGAAGCCGGGGGCCTTCACGGCGGAGGCGTTCAGCGTGCCGCGGAGCTTGTTCACCACGAGGGTGGCCAGCGCCTCTCCCTCGACCTCCTCCGCCACGATCAGAAGCGGCTTGCCGCTGCGGGCGATCTGCTCCAGCAGCGGGAGCAGGTCCTTCATGTTGGCGATCTTCTTCTCGTGGATGAGGATGAACGGGTCCTCGAGGATGACCTCCATCCGCTCGGGGTCGGTGACGAAGTACGGGGAGAGGTAGCCGCGATCGAACTGCATCCCTTCCACGATCTCGAGGGTGGTCTCCATCCCCTTGGCTTCCTCGACGGTGATGACCCCCTCCTTGCCGACCTTGGCCATCGCCTCGGAGATGATATTCCCGATCGTCTCGTCGTTGTTCGCGGAGATGGTGCCGACCTGGGCGATCTCCTTGGGGTCCTTCGTCGCCTTGGACATCTTCTTGAGCTCGGCGGCGACGGCCTCGACGGCCTTGTCGATTCCGCGCTTGAGGCCCATCGGGTTGTAGCCCGCCGCGACCAGCTTCGCCCCTTCCTGGTAGATCTTCTGGGCCAGCACGGTGGCGGTGGTGGTCCCGTCGCCCGCGACGTCGCTCGTCTTGGAGGCGACCTCCTTCACCATCTGCGCGCCCATGTTCTCGAACTTGTCCGACAACTCGACTTCCTTGGCCACCGTGACGCCGTCCTTGGTGACCAGGGGGGAGCCGAACGACTTCTCGATGATCACGTTGCGGCCCCGGGGGCCGAGAGTGATCTTGACCGCGTCGGCCAATGCATCGACGCCCACCTTGATCTTGCCGCGGGCCTCCTCGCTGAACTTCAGAACTTTCGCCATCGTATCCTTCCTCCTTGGTTGTTCGCTCGTATTGGGTGGGGTGCGGCCTACTTGGTCAGGATCGCCAGGATGTCGTCTTCGCGCAGGATCAGGTGCTCCACGCCGTCGACCTTGATGTCCGTGCCGGAATATTTTCCGAACAGGATGCGGTCGCCCGTCTTCACCTCGGGGGTCACCCGGGTGCCGGTGTCCGTCACCTTGCCGGGGCCCACGGCGACGACCAGGCCCTCCTGCGGCTTCTCCTTGGCCGAATCGGGGATGATGATCCCGCCCTTCGTCTTGGCTTCCTCTTCCACCCGCTTGATCAGAATCCTGTCCTGCAACGGCTTGACCTTCATGCTGTTTCCTCCTTCACCTCTGAAAGTGGTCTTGATGGCCTGACGGCAGTTAGCACTCATTTGTGTTGAGTGCTAACAGAGATCATACAGAATACCCGGAAGATCTGTCAAGGGGTGTACGGAAGAAAATGGGGTTCGTCGGATAAACGTAATACTTTCAGTGAATTAGACCTGAATGGAGGGGCGGGACACCCGTTTTACAGCTTCCGGCGGGTCATCTCCTCCTCGAAATATTTCCTGTACAGGATATCCCACTCCCGCCCGCCCTCCGGCACCTTGCGGGAAAGCCGCGAGATCCGGTCCCGGGCGAAGGCGTCCACCGCCTCCTCGGCCCCGGCGTACGAATCGAGGACCGCCTTGGCCTCCCGGTGCGCCGCCGGCTCGTCCGGGAAATCGGCGAGCCCCCCCTTCTGGAGGTCGTTTCGCAGCCGGTGGGAGAGATGGGAGATGCGGGCATCGGTCAGGCGCACGTCGTTCTCCTCACAGGACGATGTCCCGCTCCTTGGCGAGACGTTCCTTGATCTTCTGGAACAGGATGCGGCTGTTCGCCTGGGTCCCCTCGATCTTCCCCAGGTGTTTCTCCAGCAGCGCCTCCGCATCGCGGTCGAGCTCCGCCTCGCGCTGGATGTCCTTCCGGATCTCCGCGGTCATCCGGGAGAGGAGCGCGTCATCGGTCGTTTTCGGGCGGATCAGGCCCTTCGCCTTCCAGCGGGAGAGGATCGCGGCGCAGAGGCGCCGGACCAGATCATCGGTGAATCTCAACGCCCCGCCTCATTCCCGGCGACCCAGCCGCGGAAGTCGGGGCCGATGGCGCCCCGCCTTTTGTATCTTTCCATCGAAACGGCGCAGGGACAATCCCTTTCCTCCCCCGCGATGGTGCGGGCGGCCGCGATCGCGATCCCCGGAATCGCGTTTTTCGCGGCCTCGACGGCCGCCGCCTCCCCGGGAGGCAGCATCCCTTCGAACAGTGCGCCGCGCCGGTACGGCATCTTCCGAACCCCTTCCGCATAGTTCGTCACGTACGCAACCGGCGCGTAGCAGATCTCGAGCTCCCGCGCGAGGAACGCCTCGGGACACAGGGTCATCCCGACGAGATCCGCCCCGGCGCGCGCGAGAAACCGGATCTCGGCGGGGGTCTCGAGGCGCGGTCCCTCGGTGCAGGCGTAGGTGCCGGCGGAGCGGAACCTCCCGGCATGCCGCTTCCCTCCTTCGCGCGAACCCCACGCGCTACGGAGGGCTCCGCGCAGGGTTTCACAGAACACCGGGTGTTGGCGGAGAAAGCCGATCCCCTTCCCTTCGTAGAAGGTCGACGGCCGGCACCGGGTGAAGTCGAGGAGGTCGTCGGGGAGGACCAGGTCGCCGGGCCGGAACTTCCTGGAGATGGCGCCGGGCCCCGTCCAGGCGACGATCCGCGTCACCCCCAGGGACTTCGCGGCGTAGATGTTGGCGCGGTAGTTCACGTACGGCGCGGTCTTCTCGTACCCCTTCTCTCCGTGCCGCGAGAGGAAGAGGAAGCGGAAACCGGCGCTCTCGCAGAGGTGGACGGGATTGGATAAGCCGAAGGGCGTCCGGAGGCGCCTGGAGGAGAGCCTGATCCCCAGCGCGCCCCGGGGGAGGGCGTACGCCCCGGATCCTCCGAGAAGGAGGATCCGGGGCGCGTCGGACGCCGCACCCTTTCTCAGAAGGCGACCCGGACGCCGAGGTTGGCCGTCCACCCGCCCAAATCCACGTCGAAGTCGCGCCCGGAGCTGTCCTCGAATGTAGGCTCGACCCAGTGGTATTTCCCCTCGAAGTTCAACGCAACCCGCGGGTTGAGCCAGAAGTCGGCCCCGATGGAGAGGTATCCGCCGAAGTCGGTGCTGGTGTCGTCGATTCCGGTGGAAACCGTTCCCGGCCGTTCTTCGAGACTGGAGAAATAGAGCCCCAGGCCGGCGCCGACGTACGGCTCGATGAACGGGTGGGGGATGATCAGGCGTCCGCCGACCGTCAGCGGGACCACGGCCGCCTCGTCCGGACCCCGTTCCGCGGCGTACCCGCCGAAGGTGCCGTCGATGGCGAACACGGGGGAGACGCGGGACCCGATCCCGAGGTCGAAGCTGCCCCCCGAATCGTACCCCCTCAGGCCGTCGAGGTCATTGTTGGGATCGAAGATCCCGAGGTGCGCGAAGAAGTACGGCTGGCCGTGCTGCGCATGCCGGGGCGGCGGCATTTCGGCCCCGCGACGCGGCGGGGGCGGAGCGTACTCTCCGCGGTCGGGGTACCGGGGTCCCCGTTCGTACCGGTCGTACTCCGCCGCGACGGCGGCCGTCGCGGTCGCCGCGACGAACAGCCCGGCGAGAACCAACGTTAGTGCGACGTCTCGCCACACTAAATGCTTCCTCATGGTGCCGTCCTCCTTTTTCCCCGGGCGGAGCCGGGGATGAGTTCGAGGATACCGCCCGTCGAGGTGGAAAGAAAGGGGCGGAATCCATATAATGGTGCCTTCCTTGCAGACATATACGACGTACCGACGGGAGATATTCATGATCATCGTCATGGGAGCGGGTGCGGCCCGGAAAGAGATCCGCACGGTCATCGCCAGGATCAAGGCGCTGGGGTACACCCCGCACCCGATCTACGGGAAGGAACGCACCGTCATCGGCGCGATCGGGGACGAGCGCGGCAAGAACGTCCTCCACGGGCTCGAGTCGCTTCCCGGGGTGGAGCGGGTCGTCCCGATCCTCAAGCCGTACAAGCTCGCCAGCCGCGAGGTGAAGCCGGAACGGACGGTCATCCGCATCGCCCCCGGGGTGTCGGTCGGGGACCGGCAGCTCCTGGTCATCGCGGGACCCTGCTCCGTGGAGAGCGAGGCGCAGATGATCGAAACGGCGCTGGCCGTGAAGAAGGCGGGCGCCCACGTCCTGCGCGGCGGGGCGTGGAAGCCGCGCACCTCCCCGTACGCTTTCCAGGGGCTGGAAGTCAAGGGCCTCAAGATCCTGCGCAAGGCGGGGGACCGCGCGGGGATGCCGATCGTCACCGAGGTGATGAACCCGGCCGACGTCGCGCTGATCGCACAATATTCCGACATCCTCCAGGTCGGGGCGCGCAACGTCCAGAACTTCTCCCTCCTCAAGCGGATCGGCAAGTCGAAGCGCCCCATCCTCCTCAAGCGCGGGATGATGACGACGATCACCGAGTACCTGATGAGCGCGGAATATTGCCTGTCCGAGGGGAGCCGCCAGGTGATCCTGTGCGAGCGCGGGATCCGGACCTTCGAGGACGCCACGCGGAACACCTTCGACCTCTCCGCGATTCCGGTCCTCAAGGAGCGCACCCACCTGCCGGTCATCGCCGACCCGTCCCACGCCACCGGCGTGGCGCGCCTCGTCCCGCCCATGGCGTGCGCCGCCGTCGCGGCGGGCGCCGACGGCCTGATGATCGAAGTCCACCCCACGCCGGAGAAGGCGCTCTCCGACGGTCCGCAGTCGCTCACCTTCCCGAAGTTCGCCGAGATGATGGCGACGCTGCGACCCTTCATCGCCGCGGCGGGACGAACGCTCTGATCCGCAAGGTCTTCCTGCCGACGGCCGCGGCGGTCCTCCTCCTCCACTTCGGCTACTCGTATTACCTGGTGGGGCGGGGGGTCGCCGGGGACGCCTGGGAGGTCCCCTCCATCCTCTACGGGCGCCCCACGGAGGTCCGCGTGGGGGACCACCTCGGCAACCTCCGGTTCGCCGAGCGGCTTCGCCGCCTCTCCTACAGGAAGGTCGCGGGGAGGCCGTCCGCCGCCGGGACCTGGTCCGAGGAACCCGACCACATCCGCGTTTACACCCGCGACTACCGGGTCGAGGAGACCCCGCACAACGGCGGCCCGGTGGAGATCGGGGTCCGCGACGGGCGGGCCGCTTCGATCGTCTCTTCCGCCGGGATCCCGCTGGATTCGATCCACCTCGAGCCGGAGGAGATCGGGCGGATCCTCGGGCCCCGCATGGAATCGCGGCGGATCGTCCCCCTGTCGGCGATCTCGTCGTCGCTGCAGCAGGCCGTGCTCGCCGCCGAGGACGCCCGTTTCTATTCCCATTTCGGGATCGACGGGGTCGGAGTCGCCCGCGCGCTCGTGAAGAATCTGCGGGAGCGGCGATTCGCCCAGGGGGGATCCACGATCACCCAGCAGCTGGCGAAGAACTTCTTCCTCTCCCCGAAGAAAACGATCGGCAGGAAGCTTCGCGAGGCGGAGCTCGCCCTGGCGCTCGAGCTGCGGTACCCGAAGAAGACGATCCTCGAGATGTACCTGAACAAGATCTATTTCGGCCAGGAGGGCGCCCGCGGGATCTACGGCATCGAGGAGGCGGCGGGCTTCTACTTCTCAAGGCGCGCGGCGGACCTCACCCTCGAGGAGGCCGCGATGCTGGCCGGCGTCATCCGATCGCCGAACCGGTACTCCCCGTTCCGCGCCCCGGCGGCCGCTTCGGTGCGCCGCAACACGGTGCTCGCACGGATGCGCCAGTTGGGGATGATCGGGGAGGAGGAGCACCGCCGGGCTTTCCATGCGCCGGTTCGCACGCGGCCGCGGCGCTCCCCGGTGAACCTGGCGGCGTACTTCGCCGATTACATCCAGAAGGTCACCGAGGACGACCTGGGGGGGGAGAAGCTCTTCCGCACCGGCTACCGTTTCTACACCACCCTCGACCCGGTGCAGCAGGCCGCGGCGGAGGAGGCGGTGGCGAAGGGGCTCGGGGAGCTCGAAAAATCGGCCCATCCCGCCGGCGAGCCGCTGCAGGCGGCCCTCGTCGCGGTGGACCCGGCGACGGGAGAGATGACCGCGATGGTCGGGGGGCGCGGCTACGGGGAGACGCAGTTCAACCGGGCGACGGATGCGAGGCGGCAGCCCGGGAGCGCCTTCAAGCCGTTCGTCCTGCTCGCGGCGATGGAGCGGGCGGCGCAGGGGAAGGGGAAGACGACCCTCTCCACGATCGTCTCCGGGGAGCCCGTGACGGTGCCGGGGCCGAAGGAGCCGTGGACCCCGTCGAACTACGAGGGGAAGCTCTACGGGGAGATCACGGTGCGGAAGGCGATCGAGGAGTCGGTGAACACCGCCACCGTCCGGCTCGCGCTGGACGTCGGCCTGCCCGAGGTGGTGAAGGCCGCCCGCGCCGCCGGGATCGGATCCCCCCTCTCCCCCGTGCCCTCGATGGCGCTGGGAAGCTTCGAGGTGACACCGGTGGAGCTCGCCTACGCCTACGCGACGATCGCGTCCGGCGGGATCCGATACGAACCGTTCCCCCTTTTCTCCACGACCACGGCGGACGGGGAGATCCTCACCTCGGCGAAGGTCCGCTGGGAACGCACGCTCGATCCGCGGGCGGCGTACCTCACCGGGTACGCGATGGAAGGGGTGCTCGGCCGCGGCACGGCGAATTCGGCGAAGGAGATGGGGATTTATTTCCCCGCCTCGGGGAAGACCGGGACCACGGACGGGAACCGCGACTCCTGGTTCGTCGGCTTCACCCCCGACGTCGTCTGCGCGGTCTGGGTCGGGTACGACTCGGGCGCGGACAGCGGGCTGACGGGAGCCAGGGGGGCTCTCCGGATCTGGGCGCGCTTCCTGCGCGCCCTCTACCCGGCATCCGGACCCGTGACGCTGCGGCCCCCCGAGGGGATCGAGACGGCGGAGACCGACCCGGAATCGGGATTTCTCGCGACCACCGCGTGTCCGCAGACGCTGCGGGAGGCGTACCTTTCCGGGACGGCGCCGAAGGAGTATTGCCCCCTCCATCCGGTGAACCCCGTCGTGGACACCTTCCGCCGCGGGGTGCGCGGCATCGGCGACTTCTTCCGCGACCTGTTCAAGTAGCCGGACCGCGTGGTATAAAATCGTTTTCCACACACCATGGAGAAGAACCGGATCATGGACTACAAGGAAACGCTCAACCTGCCGCAGACGGAATTCCCGATGCGGGCCAACCTCGCCCGGCGGGAGCCCGAGACGCTCGCCCGGTGGGAAGGGATGGGACTGCACCGGAGGATGGCGGAGAACCGGGTCGGGCGCCCCACCTTCGTCCTGCACGACGGCCCCCCGTACGCGAACGGGCACATCCACATCGGGCACGCGCTGAACAAGATCCTCAAGGACATGATCGTCAAGTACCGGACGATGGCGGGGTGCCTCTCCGTCTACGTCCCCGGCTGGGACTGCCACGGCCTGCCGATCGAGCACCAGGTGGACAAGACTCTCGGGGCGAAGAAGGGGACGATCCCGACGGGTGACAAGCGCCGCCTCTGCCGTTCGTTCGCGGCGAAGTTCATCGACATCCAGCGGGAGGAGTTCAAGCGCCTCGGCGTGCTGGGCGACTGGGAGAACCCGTACCGCACGATGACGTTCGACTACGAGGCCGGCATCCTGCGGGAGTTCGGCCGGTTCGTGGAGAGCGGTGCGGTGTACCAGGGGACGAAGCCGGTATACTGGTGCCTCTCCTGCCGGACGGCGCTGGCCGAGGCGGAAGTCGAGTACGCGGACCACGCCTCCCCCTCCATCCACGTCAAGTTCCCGTTCGCGGAGCCGCCGGAGAAGATCCACCCGGCCCTTGCGGGGAAGAAGGTCTTCTTCGTCATCTGGACGACCACGCCGTGGACGATCCCGGCCAACCTCGGGATCGCGCTCCATCCCGACTACGACTACGTCGCGCTCGAGGCGGGCGGCGAGGTGTACGTCGTCGCCGCGGGGCTCGCCGAACGGTTCGCGGCCGAGACGGGGATTTCCTCCCCGGTCACCCTCGCGACGTTCCGCGCGGGTCGCCTGGAGCGGATGCGGTGCCGCCATCCGTTCGCCGACCGCGACTCCCTCCTCGTCCTGGCCGACTACGTGACGCTCGAGGCGGGGACCGGGTGCGTCCACACGGCGCCCGGCCACGGCCGCGAGGATTACGAGACGGGGCTCAAGTACGGCCTGCCGATCCTCGCCCCGCTGAACGACGAGGGCCGCTTCACCGCGGACGTCCCGTTCTTCGCGGGGCTGCGGGTGTTCGAGGCGAACCCGAAGGTGAACGAAAAACTCGCCGAGGTCGGCGCCCTGATGGCCCGCGGGGAGATCACGCACTCCTATCCGCACTGCTGGCGCTGCAAGAGCCCCGTCATCTTCCGGGCGACGAAGCAGTGGTTCATCTCCATGGACCGGACCGGACTGCGGGAGAAGGCGCTCGCCGGGATCCGCACGGTGCGCTGGATCCCGGGCTGGGGGCAGGAGCGGATCGAGGGGATGATCGCGAACCGCCCCGACTGGTGCATCTCGCGCCAGCGCGCCTGGGGCGTACCGATCGCCCTGTTCCGTTGCGAGGGGTGCGGACATCACCTGCTCGACCGGAAGCTCGTCGACCACGTGGCGGATTTCTTCGAGAAGGAAGGGGCCGACGCCTGGTTCGACCGGGACGTGTCGGAGCTGCTCCCGGCCGGAACGGCGTGCCCGGAGTGCGGCGGGACGGCGTTCGGCAAGGAGACCGACATTCTCGACGTCTGGTTCGACTCGGGGGTCTCCTACGCCTGCGTCTGCGAGGGGAAGGAGAACCTGGGCATCCCCGTCGACCTTTACCTGGAGGGCTCCGACCAGCACCGCGGCTGGTTCCACTCATCCCTCCTCGCCGCCGTCG
>Ga0208373_1004810_pt1 | contig 11758 bp, 7 predicted proteins | sample RifOxyC2_FD_184036 | JGI IMG/M metagenome (GOLD analysis project Ga0208373, IMG submission 184036) | Soil microbial communities from Rifle, Colorado - Rifle Oxygen_injection C2 (SPAdes) | ecosystem: Environmental > Terrestrial > Deep subsurface > Rock core/Sediment | place: Rifle, Colorado... | reverse complement strand
GGACGGCATCGCCTCTTCCATATTCCCGCTTAAACTCAGCTCAATCGGCGAGGCAAACCGGATTAGCGCTACCCTTACGCCTGATTCCTTTGGTCTGGCGCCCCTGACCTTTATGGCCTCATCCACCATTGAGATTACCTTGCCGCCGGCCTTAGACCCGAATATCCCATTGGTTATCTCCGACAGCGCCTTCCTGCTGTCCGGCACGACCAATCCGGGTGACACTATCTATATTTATGACCTGGATGGCAATCTGATTACCTGGGTTACGGCCGATGATTTCGGCCGGTGGTCTGTCACGCTTAACCTGGTTCCGGGGATTAACAGGTTCAAGGTTCAGTCAGTGGACTCAACCGGACAGATATACTCTGATTTTGCCTTTATTACGATTAATCTGGATAATGTTATGCCCAACCTGAGCATAGATTATCCAACCGACCAGTTAATCGTTAATAATACCAACCAGTTATACTTTGAGGTTTCATATAGCGACCTTGATTCCGGCATATATCAGGATAGCTTGGGGGTCTGGCTTAACGGCACCCCTATCTCCAATGTCTTTACCATAAGCCCCACCAGCGCTACCTGGTATCCAAATTATCAAGAGATAGATAAATTCTTTGTGGTCTATGATGTCCTGAAAGATGGCTGGAATACCCTCCAGGTCGGGATTGCGGATAATGCCATGAATTATGTCTCTCAGGAGAGATGGTTCTGGATTACCGCTAAAACCACTATAGAGCCGCCATTGCCGCCGGAACCGCCGCCTTTAAGAATCGGACTGCAAATATTCAGCGGCGACAAACAGGAAGGGCTGGTGGGCCGGTGCGCCAAGTATCCTTTAGTGGTTCGGGCATATAATATGAACAACGGTGAATTGCTTGAAGGCATCCCGCTTCTATTTGAGATAACCACCGGAGGCGGCATATTCCAGGAAGAGGCCGGCTATTCCTCTGTAACCAATGGAGAAGGCAAAGGTGCCCTGCATTATCATTATGGCTCTGAAGAAATGGTGAATATAGTCCGGGTCAGCGTCCTTGGTAATGAGACGGTTACGCCGGTAGAATTCCGCGAGGTGTCTTATTTGCCTCGGGTGGATTTTTTCTCTCTTGGCCCGGTTTTTGGGACAGAAGTTGGGGAAACGGCAGAAATACTCATTAATGATTCTGCAAAATCTGGCCTTTTTACACAGGTTAGAGATGTTTCTCTAGAACAAGGCACAGGTGAACTCAGAATAATACCTGCCCAGTATGGGAAATCAATGTTTGATAGTGTATCTGTTGGGCAAAGAATAGGAATTTTATCAGATGGGATGTTTACGCTTCAGCCTGATGCCGTAGATTTGGTTCCCTCATCTGTAGGAGGAAACGAGATTCTTAACATGGTTGGACGGCAGTCAGGGGCTTATACAAGGGAAATTTATCTACCAGAGTTTCCTAACTTTATTTTATGTATTCGGAATAATATTAATTTTCAATGGACTTTTGAGAAGGTTAATGCCTACCGTCAAACCGTAATAATTAAAGAGAGAGACGATAGGGGGTTAAAATCAGTGATTCTTGATGGTAATGGTCAAACAGGAATATCCGGGACAGAATTGTCAAAGCCCTTAAAAATAGATATTAGCGAACATATTAATTACAATAAAACTGAATTTTATAAACAACCTCCTCCTCCTTATGAACCGGGTAGTGTTACTCGTTATAAAGAATCTACAGTGGCTATATGGTACAGTGGGTGTTTGTTAAGAACTGACAAGAGTAGCGAGGATAGTTATGCTTTTGTCATTAAAACTGAAGGAGAAGCAAATATTTATTGTAAGTTACTGACGAAAAGACCTACTATAGAGTTTTATAGAGTAGCATCAATATTTGGAGTATACAATAGTAGTGGGGAAGAAATATGGCGGTATGTTGAGTATGTCGATGTCCCTTCGCTATTCGTCATTGGCCCGCCCGAGATGAATTATGTCCGGGAAACCGCGCCGTTCAGCGGACAATATACCACGTCTGATTTTGCCATGCAAGCTCGTATTTTCAATGATACCGGCGGTTACGAGACCATTAATCCCGTCGTATATAATTTCCTGGAAATGAAGGCGCCAAATGTGGGTGCGACTACTAATGTTACTCTTAGGAGTTTGAATCGTTGCGGCAATCCCCTGCCCAGTACCGGGGCGGTTAGCCCGATTACGCAGCAAATAACCCTTAATCTGCAGTCAACTAACGAGCGATATTCTCTCTACCGTTCAGGGCCGATAGTATGCACCGGTCAGACTACCGAAGCAACTACCGGGTCGCCGGTTGGCACATCTGGAGGTGCGACAGTAATGCAGGTAACAACTGGCGGCAATCTATATGCCGCAGGTAGTATCGGGTCACCTTATGGCAATATTAAAGTTATTGGTTCGAAAAGTTTTAAGTTTTTCGCTGGTCCATGGTATATAAATCATGGTTATGAGGAATTTAAAGAAAGTAGAGATGGCTTGATTCAATACACCACGCATCAGGACGTCGACCAAATAAGATTTGAAATATCTGACCCCAATAATGAAAATGAAAAAGAGGTTATTTTAATAGTTGATAATCCTCCCATTGAAGGCCGGTGCTGGGATGGCAGAACAAATCAACCGTCAAATGATGCCGACGGTACCAATAGCCCTAATAATAGAGGGAATGAATGGAAATACATAGACCCGAAAAGTTGTATTGACGCTGATGGAAACATAAACACCAAAGGATTTAAGGTGAAAATGTTTGTTAGGAAAAGGCGCCAAACGGAGTATGAGCCAGAGCCCGACACGAAGTTCTGTATCCCCAGGGCAAGAACGCTATATCTTTATGATTCAGATGATAGGAAGCAACTAGAAAAAGATACTCAGCAAATTGATTCTGAGGCAGAATTCCTACAGAGCGCTGGGTTATTAGACTTAGAAGGTTATCTGGTATCAGGGGTAACCCGACAAAAGATCAATTTATCTCTATTTAAACCAGAACCTGATGCTTCTTCTCAGCCCGAGTTAGCTTCTCTTATACCACCATTCAATGATACAAGAGTTCCTAAGAAGGATATTGCTTTCTGTGATTTCAGATTCAGAAACGACTTAATAGATGACTGGACATTTGATAATGTTTTTAATAAACTAACTGCCAGAGGAATACTTATTTCCGGTGGACATGGTGTAAGAAATATAATTTGGCTTAATAGCGGGAAGCCCTATGATGGATTTACAAGCAATGCTACTCCTCCTGCGAGACTGATCTATATAAAATCACAGAAGTTGCACGGCATGAAAATTTTCCTTGACCATTGCAATTCCGCTGATACATTATCGGATAGATCAATAGCACAAACACTTAGTGACGTAATAAACCAATACGGTGAATATTCTGTCAATAGCGGAATTGTATGGGGCGTAAATGGGGCAAGCACACAAACCATAGATGCCAAATGCACTACACCAACTGGGGCTAATGCATTTCTGAGGGGAGAAGCTAATGATGTCGGATTTATTAACGTTTATGATTGGTTATTGCATACCCAGTCTGTTTTTGACCGTAATGCATATGTTAATAAACTTCTAAAAGATAAGGGTTTCTTTGGTCATGATTTTAAAATGAGTTATACTACTAAGATAGGAATAACGGAACCTTTCCCTAAACCTGAATAAAACATGATGAAATTTATTGAAAAAGGAGGTGTAATATGAACGCAAAATGGTTATTAACAGGGCTTGTGGTAATTGTATTGGCTACGCTTAACGTGGGGAGTATTAGATGCGAAGAACAATCATCTAATGAGATTAAAGATGAATACGATGGTTTAAGAATCTCCGTCCAGACCGATAAAGAATCTTATTTAATTGGCGAGGGAATTGTAATTACCGCGACGCTCACCAATGTTTCTTTGCGAGACTTGGATGTCACATATGATGTTTCATGGATAGGTAGTGGCACAGAAGATGTCGTTAAATTCAGGAGATGGGAGAAGGAGGCCCCACGCCAGTTATTAATAGGTTTAATTTCAAAGACTTACACGGAAGGGGGCGTCTCTAAAAATGGGATGGCATCGTTTGGGAAGAGTGAGAAAGTTCACATTCCCATCGGTAAATCTTTTCAGAGATATTATAAGCACATTGCTAAGGAGCCCGGTACAGTAATTATACCGGCTGATTTTTATTCTGTTTTACTAAGTCCGCCAGATAAAGAGGATAAGGAAAAATATGGAAATTGGTTCGGCAATATCAGGGCAAACAAGAAAGTAGAGGTTAAAAATGAAATACATCCAGATGTGATTAAGGTACTAGCCGAATCGGAAAATATAATCTTATCCTCCTCTAAGGATTCAAAAGAATATGATAAGGCGATAGAAAATGTTTTGCGGATAGGGTTCCCGGCCAAAGACATACTCCTAAGATTACCGCAGCGCCCTATTGTAAAAGAAAATGAATATGGATACGATAGAATTATATATTGCTTGGCTAACATAAGCAATGAAGCATTTGATGAGCGATTATATAGAGAGCTTATTAATTTTGCCTGTGACTCATCGCAGGAAGTACGTAACCGCCTACAGGTGATGCACAGCGGCAGGATGTGGAGCTGGAGTTCCAAATACATTGGAATAGATGTTTTTATACCGCCGGAATTCCACAAATGGATGTTACAGAAATTAATTTCCTTGAAAGATGACGAAAATAAAGAAATAAAAAAAGTGGCAGTAGAATTATTACAATCGCGTACTAATCAAGAGTTTCTGGAAAAGTTTGGTATGAATGACTTACTAAAATGAATTACGTAAGTCCAAAATGGGAAGGGTTTTTAGAAGGAACTTCTATGCAAAACTCTTTTGCCGTCCAGATTGTCGACCAGCAAAATAATCCGGTTACAGATACTGAGATTTCATTTACGGTCAGTCCTACCGAAAATGCCTATGTAGTGCCGGAAAAGGTTACTACCAACGAAACCGGAATCGCCTACTCGGCTCTGGTAATGAAGCAGATGGGGACATATACGGTCACGGCCCGGGCCGTGGAATTCCCTGATATTGCCCCATTGACATTTACCGCAGAATGCCGGCAATTGCCGGTAACCGGGTTTGACACCAATAATCCCACTCAAATCATACAAGCGGGCTTGCCGTTAATAACGCTGGTTAAGAGCGGCCAGGCGCAAATTGCCGTCAGCGGAACCAATCTGGCATTACCGCTGGTAGCCGAGGCGCGAAATATGTTTGGCCAGGCGCCGCTGTTAGAAAGCGCGGTGGAATCACTTTTAGCCGCATATTATAGGAATTATCTGGGCGATTCGGAGATAAAGTTTGTAAGCGTTGTATTCAGGGCAAATTCATATATGGAATTTAAAAGAATTGAAGGCGCAGGAGAATTTGAAGGCGCGCCCGGCGTTAGTTCAATCAGAGTTCCGTTAAGCGGCGGCAATAGCGGTGATGCCCAGACCCAGTTCATCTTTGGAAATAATCCTATTAACCCGGTGGTGATTCAATGCGGGGCAGGCGCATCCCCGCCATATTATTTTAACTTGGTGCTTAATGATGAAAATCCTAACAGCGGACCGAGTATCAACGATGTGCCGAGACCTAATCTTTATTATTATTCGGCTTATGTATCATTCTTCGCCATCAGCCCGCCGGAGATGCGGTTTGTCAGGCAGTCGGGCAGTAATTATAATGAACTCAGCCAACTCTCCACCTACGGCGTCTTTGACCGGAACTGGCAGCCGCTTCAGCAGACACCGCCCGAGGCGTTATACAATGTGGAATACCTTTTACCCTCCAATTATAGCGGAACACCGTCGTTGACATTACGCGCCTACGACGAATGCAGAAATCCTATTACTGAAACCGGCCGGGGCGTAGCCCAGATAAGCCAGAATATAAGCAACTTCACCATCGCCGAGGAAAATGAGCGGTTCAGACGCTATAGGAGCGGTCCAATCCAGAACACCCAGGAATTATTCCAGCCCAATATGGATAGAATCGTGATAACCGGCGGCCTGCCCAATAAGACCCTGCTCCAGGCAAATGTTGGAGGGTATACCTATGCTGAAGATACTATTTTAGGAGTAAGAGAAGACCCACCTAATAATGACGCATTTTTTGTCAGCAACCAACGTATAAAGCGAACTAATTTATGTGAAATAGATGGTTCTCCAGAATGGTCACCGCAACCAGGATTAGTATTCTATATATACGATAAGGATAATCAAACAACAGCAGAATCTAAAACACTAGAGGTACAAAGTCCAGTAGGGACAGTATCTATTAACTTGAAGCGCAAAGAACCAGGATTATTTATTTCGGATAAACCGATTGTAGTTGCAGATGAAAACCTAGATTTATCATTTTGGACTGAACAAGATGAATATTACTTAATCAGAACTCGTTCTAATACAAATAACAATTGTGAGTTAGAAATCATTAACAGCGGAAATAAAGTAAAGACATCTAAACCTGCGCTTGCATTTATGTCAATTGATAAGGGAGAGACGGAAAATTATTATAATAGCGAGATTTCATTGGATGCTGCTACCAAAGGGCTATACTATAAGCTTAACTATGAACTTTCTCGTCCATCAAAAATTACGCGCATGGAAACTAGTAAATTATTTTCTCCCGGTACAAATGTGCAGTACAATCTCAGTAAATATAGTGTATTATATGCGCGTTGTCACGGAAAAGCTTATGCTAGAGGAGGATACCCTAAGATTAATGAATTTGCTGGATTTTCTCTCGGTTGTATAAAAGAGGGGGAGTTTGTTTATGATAGTGCAAAAGACACTGTTGACCCTGATGCGCCTTGGGGGGATTTTTTAAAGATTTTATTTGCAGAAGAATTAGTAACTTATAGGAGGAACTCAATATTTAATCCTGATTACAAATTTGTATTTCTCGACGGTTGCCTTACAGCCGAAAATAATCTATTTGACCCAAACGAAGAAACACAGATTGATTATCTGATGTCAGATGGGGCTAAGTATATGATGGAAGCTCTAAATACCCATGCCTATATGGGGTGGCAAAAAAGGCCGAATTCGGCAGGTATGTCAGAATTTACATGGGCATTCTTCCGGGAACTAGTTAATCCTGAAGTAAATAATGGAAAAAATATACCCATTCAAACTGCACTGAACAATGCATTAGACCCTACGAAATATCCGAAGGTTGCAAAGTATCCTTATGTTAAACAAATGATAAAGCTAATTGTAGGTAGTGATGCCAGGGCCGGTTCTAACGCAAATGCACAAGAATATTATATAGATATAAGGAACTGATGACAAATGAAAAAACTTAGTTCTAAAATCCAATTTTTCTGGATAATAATGATTACTTTATTTTCCATAACTTCCTGCGAATGCAATACCGCAACTGTTTCATCAAAGAAGAACGAGGAATCGGAAATCACGTTACGATTTGCTAAATCACCAAAATCTAAACCTCGCCCCGAATTCAAATCACTCTCTAATGATGAAATTCTGACCAAGTATAAGGAATATTATAACAAATTGGGGTTCAGTAAGAAAGCCCATGGCGACATCCTAAAATTAATAATAGAATGGAATGATGATTATGGAAAGATTGTGCCAACCCCTTTTGAGGAGCCTGGGATTGCTCGTCGCTCGCCTGTGTATGATGATGTGTGGGATACGGTGATGTTTGAAGTTTATGGTTCAATATCCATGGGTATTGATGGTCAAAATGGTCGTTTGAGATGGTTGCGTAATGAGACTTTATATTGGCGGGTAAAAACAATTAATCCATTGCCTATGGGTAGCGTTAAATCTGCCAAGACTAAGGAAGAAATTATTCAGATAGCAGAAAAATATCGGCAATTGGCAATGGGTGATTTCCCTAAAGAAATGACTTATGCAAAACCAGAGGCTAAATTTTATTCTGACGATGAATATTCTAAGGGGCAATGGGAAGTGGTATGGCAACGGTTAATTAATGGATATAAGGTGTGGGGAGACAGCATACGTGTGACGATATATGATAAGTTTGCATCTGAATTAGGTAGTTTTAGCGATGGTCTCAAATATGAATCATGTTTAACTGATGTTAAAATCAATGAGAAAGAAGCTGAGCGGATTGCCTGGGCAGCGCTAGAGTGGATACGAAAGGAATATAATATGCAGCAACTTGAATTTACTCGTGTTGCAGAAAGAGATCTGTTGATTGTTACTCCTTATTATAATGTTGACGCGGATGCAAAAGCACGTTATGTTGAACTTTTGCATAATCGCAAAACTAGGTTAGCATATGTATTTCGTTTTTATTGCAAAACATGGGGTTGCAATACTCCAGAGATTCAAATAGATGCTGCTACTGGAGAAGTTTTAGGTATTAGTTTACCGGGTTAATCCTGTGCTTGTCAAGCGTCATCTGAACCACCTGTACCTGCTACGGACATCTGCACAAGCCAAAATACCCGAAAACTAACGGAAAATTAACCAATGTTAATATTTCAGAAGTGGAATAGTAGTAAAAAATGGTAAATATGACAAGCAAATTGTGTCTTAAAGGTCAATCCTTGAAATGCAGATAGATTAATCCTTCGGCTTCGCCCAGGATAAGTCTCTCCGGCGTATGCTTCAAGCCGCCCTATCCGAAACAAAGGCGTTTAGCATCCCATCCGCAAAACTTACTTTCCGGATATTCGGGTTGGAGACGGGGACAGTCCACATATTTTGTAATGCTTGATTTACTTGACTTATAAGGCAATGTTTTCTAAATTTGAGCCCGAAGGGACCTGCCTGTACGTAGCACGCAGACAGGCCGCGACGCGAACATTGTAATAAGGGCGTTAAAGAAAAGGCTGTTTTTATACCACAGCGTCATCAAACCCAATAAAATAGCGGGAAAGAAAATATGTGGTCTGTCCCCGTCCCGCATAAAGAATGCGTGAAATATTTTATAACAGGACCAGATGGTTCACTGATTCCTTTTGATATCCCCATTGGATATAAAAATAATCGAGATACAATATCAGTAAAGATTGGACCAAATGGAGAAGTCATAATAGTTGACCCTAACTATCCTATTAGTGCCGAAGCTGAATGGGAAATAATAAAAAAAGCTTATGACAATTGGCTCAATACAACAATGAAAGGTAAATCCGGAGGATGTGGTGATTGGCAAACTTGGACGTATGATTTTTTGAAAGCTAAGGCAATTGAATTATATGGAAAGCCTCAATTCAGATATTGGGATTTCGGTAAAGTTGAGTGGGACCCCATTGGAATTTCTTATGCTTGGAGATGGTGGCGTACGACGATTGGTGGTAATAATGAAGGTGCTATCCATCAATTTGTAAAACTATCAGCAAAAGGCGATCCGGCAAATACTAAATACTTACAGAATGGTTGGAAGTGGACAGCGTCATCTATGAGCGGAAGTGCGCCAAGAAAAGTCCCGGATTAAAAGGAGATTAATCTTATGAAAAGAATCGTTGTTCTCGTTAGAATAATATGCCCCATTATAAGCTTGATAAGTGCAGTGTTCGGGACATTATTAGTAACTATTTCTGAAGCCCAATATCTTAGAATTAACCTTTTCCGCCTGCATTATAATTATGGAATTGTGGAGGAAGAACTTTATGCTCCACAATCCCATGATATATTACTTAAAGCTTTTCACATCTTATTAATTTTGTGTTTGGTATGTATTTTTTTACCAATACTATCGAGTATATTTAAGTTGTTCAAATGGAATGAGGGGGAAAAAGCAAAATGGAAGCACACCTTATTGTTGGTGAATATAATCAGTATAATATTATTGCTTTATAGTGCTGCTACTGGTTATGGCTTTTCCCCGACAGAAAGATCTCAATTCCCAAACGAAACAGAATATGCTAAATATAGAATTTCGTGGGAATTGAATTTACTTAAAAACAAAGATAACCCTATAAGTTATTATAGTGGATTATCATTAAAGGTTTATTTTCCGGTAGATTCTCCATATAAAAAGTATTTACCAAGCATGGCATTAGAAGAGCAAAAAGCACTAATTAAGGAATTGGACAAATGGTGGAAGGAAAATAAGAATTATTGTATTTGGGACAGCGAGTCCTCTAAATTCAAAATTGACAAGGAATCAAAAGTTGCCGGTATCTGGACCGATGAATACCGTAAGGCCCATCCTTGGCCCAAAGAAGAAAATAAGAAATGAATTATGACAACAACCGCCGGATTACCGGCTATTCTCATTCCGAAATCAGCCATCCGCAATCTATCATCGCCGGATTTGAATACGGCTTTGACAAAGAGGACAACAAGCTCTTTGAGAAGAGGACACATGATGACAACAAGGGTGACGCCTATGTCTATGATTCTATATATCGGGTAACCGGAGTTAAGTATGGCGTGCCGAATCTTAATGCAACCACAGATTACGCAGATTACACGGATTACGAGAAAAAGGAAGAATTCAATCTTGACGGAGTCGGCAACAGACAAACGGTCCAAACCGACTCAACTGTCACAACTGTGCTTGTCAAGCGTCATCTGAACCACCTAAGATTAATAAATATCCCTGCTTTTAGGTGTTGAAGGGCAAAGTAATCTATCAAAATGATATTAGCCGGTAGGTTTGTATGTCTGAAAAGTAGGACCAAATCACCATCAAGATAGAGCACCGCCACTAAGCTAATTCCGTCCCTACGCCCCTACCCCGAAACAATCGGGGGGCGTAGGCCCGGGCGGTGGGTAGCCACCGTTGTCCTATCTGTAGTATTGCTACGCAACTTTCTTTAACCGATACGCCTTTAAAAGTCCATCACCTAATACTATTTTTTCAATCTGCCCTTTTATCACTTTAGCGTCTTTCAGCGGTTTATCCCTGGGTCTGTGTAAATAAACCTCATCTGGCACCTGTCCATCCAATGCTTCGTGCGGACGGTATTGGTTATAATAAACCAGATATTCTTTCAGTAATCTGTCCACTTTACTCCTTGAGAAGAATAAATATAGATTCAGTAACTCATACTTGAGCGAACGGAAGAATCTTTCCACCTTGCTATTGCCATTGGCCTGGCTGACCCTGGCATAGCGATGACAGATGCCTTGCTGTTTTAGATAACTCTTGAATTCTCCGGCTGTAAACTGCGTTCCATAGTCGCTAATCAGGTGCTTGGGCTGGCCATAGGCCTGACTTTTATCCTGAATGTTCCTGATAACCCAATCAGCCGTAGGATTAAAGGTACTAACCAACGTCATTACCTTTCTGGAATAGTGGTCCAGAATTGCCAGGATATATAACGGCCTAAAGAAAACATAGACCGTGGTCAAGTCAATGCTCCAGATATGATTTGGATACTTACCATTGATGGCTTTCATCTTTATCCTTTGTTGTTTATCGGGTCTATGGTAATCTGGTTTAGGCGAGTTCAGGATATTACGGACTGTGGAGGGTGAGACATAGACGCCGATTTTCCAGATGGAGAGAGCAATCTTCCAGCGTCCCCAATGCGGATTATCATTATGGATTTCCCGAATGAGCAGAGCGATGCTGATTGGTGTGTGATTAAGTGAGTTATGATAGCCCCTGATGCTGGGCAGAAGATTAAAAATGCCGCCCCGAAGTTGATTGAGGTAATTAATCAGGGCGGTTTTTGACACCGGCAGATAGCGGCTTATCTTACGCAATGATAAATCGAATCTGAGTTTGAAGTAGATTACCTGTAATACAGTAAATCCCGCTATTCAGCGGGATCTAACGCTCTGTAACATCCTAACGGATTAACAGT
>Ga0208373_1004809_pt1 | contig 11760 bp, 9 predicted proteins | sample RifOxyC2_FD_184036 | JGI IMG/M metagenome (GOLD analysis project Ga0208373, IMG submission 184036) | Soil microbial communities from Rifle, Colorado - Rifle Oxygen_injection C2 (SPAdes) | ecosystem: Environmental > Terrestrial > Deep subsurface > Rock core/Sediment | place: Rifle, Colorado... | reverse complement strand
GGATGTGCGAATTGTATTTGTTGTAAAAATTTAAGAAACAAATCTTTTTATATTTATAATAAAAAAGTTTCTAAAGAAGAATTTGAAGAATTTAAAAAATATTTAGATAAAGGAAATTTATTAAAAGAAAAGAAAAAATTTAATCAGTGGAAATTACAATTTCCCTGTGTTTGTATACACATTACAAATTCAGAAGATTCAAATGGGGATTATTTGGAACATGCTAAGAACTGTCATCAGTGTTTTGATATTGTTCTAAGCGCAGAAGATTGTAAATACTGTCAATATTCAGGTTGGAATGGGAAAGATATGATGGATGTTTCCATGTGTGGAAAAAATTCTGAACTTGTATATGAGATGCAGGCAACAGTTGAATCTTACAATTGCGCTTTTACGTTTTTTTGTAGAGATGACCAGAATTCTTATTATTGTGATAATATAAATCATTGCAAACATTGTTTCGGATGCATAAATCTTAGACATAAAGAGTATTGTATTTTAAACAAACAATACACAAAAGAAGAATATGAAATTTTGGTCCCGAAAATAATAAATAAAATGAAAGAAGATTTGGAATTTGGAGAATTGTTCCCAATAAGATTAAGTCCTTTTGCATATAACGAAACTTTGGCACAGGAATATTTTCCTTTAACAAAAGAAGAAGTTTTGGAAAAAGGGTATCAGTGGAAAGATGAAATTATAGAAGTTCTAAAGGTCGAAAAAATTATTCCTGCAAATTCATTACCCAACTCGATTTTAGAAATTCCCCGCCCTGAAGATGTCGGGCAAGCTGACGATATTTTAAATTGGGCGATTGAATGTGAAATCACCAAAAAACCATTTAAAATTATAAAACCAGAATTAGAATTCTATAGAAAAATGAATTTACCAATTCCACGAAGACATCCTGACCAAAGGCATAAAGATCGAATGGCCTTACGCAATCCAAGAAAATTATGGAAAAGAAATTGTATGAAATGTAATAGTGAGATTCAAACTACATACTCGCCCGATCGAAAAGAGATAATTTATTGTGAAGATTGTTATCTTCAAGAAGTATATTGATTCGATCATTCGAGCGGGTGCTCCTGAAAGAAAAGAAATTGTGTATTGTGAAGATTGTTAACTAAAGGAAATTTATTGATTATTTTTAAAATATACGATAAAATTAAAATATCAATTAGATTTTATTCAATAATTTAAAAATTATGTATTATTTAAGAGATATTGAGCGAAAAATAAAACAAAATATAGATAATGACTATATATTACTACTTTTGGGAGCAAGGCAAGTTGGTAAAACTACTGTAATTAGGAAATTTTATGAATTATTAAATGATAAAAATCAGTGTTTTTTTATTAATTTGGAGAATCCTGAATACAAAGCTTTGTTAAATCAGCACCCAGAAAATTTGTTTAAAATAATAGGTGCCAGTGTTGCTAAAGAAAAAATATTTATTTTTATAGATGAGATTCAATATCTAGATAATCCAACGAATTTTCTTAAATTTATATATGATGAATACAAAACCAAGGTTAAATTAATAGTTACAGGTTCATCCGCTTTTTATATAGATAATAAATTTAAAGATTCTTTAAGTGGTAGAAAGAAAATTTTTAATCTTTATACGCTTAATTTTGGTGAATTTTTAGAATTCAAAGGAGAAAAACAAATATATAAAATTCTATCTGGAAAAAAAGATTTACCTTTAATTTATAAACAAAAATTCGATTTATTGTTTTCAGAATATATTACTTATGGTGGCTATCCAAGAGTTGTTTTAGAAGAAAGTTTTGATGAGAAAAAAAATATATTGGAAGCCATGTCTTATGATTATATTAAAAAAGATATTTATGAATCAAAAATATCAGATGAGGAAAAATATTTTAGTTTAATGAAGATTTTAGCTCATCAATGTGGAGGTCTTGTAAATGCCAATGAGCTTTCAAGTATTCTTGGTTTATCTCAGCCAACTATAGAAAATTATTTATATGTTATGCAGAAATCATTTCATATAGCACTAGTTAATCCATTTTATAAAAATATTAGAAAAGAAATTTCGAAGATGAAAAAAGTCTATTTCTATGATCTTGGTCTTAGAAATCAACTTATTGGAAATTTTCAAAATATTGAATTCAGATCTGATAAAGGTGAATATTTAGAGAATATCTTTTTTAAAGAATTTTTATTTAAAGAAAAAATAAATAGTATAAAATATTGGAGAACTATAAATCAAAATGAAGTTGATTTTATAATAAATGAAAAACATGCTTTTGAAATAAAATTTTCAGAAAAATTAATTAAACAATCAAAATATAAATTATTTAAAGAAAAGTTTCCTGATATTGATTTAGAATTTGTGACTTTTAATTCATTAAAAGAGAAATATATTTATGTTTAAACAGTGTAAAAATTGCCAACAAAGCTTTGAAATTATTGATGAGGATTTAAAATTCTATGAAAAAGTTTCGCCTGAGTTTTGTGGTAAAAAGTATCTGATTCCAGCACCGAGTTTGTGTCCAGAGTGTAGACAGCAAAGGAGACTTACTTTCAGAAATGAGAGAAAATTATATAAAAGGAAATGTGATTTATGCAAAAAAGATATTATTTCAATTTATTCTCCAGATAAGAAATATATAGTTTATTGTCCTGATTGCTGGTGGAGTGATAAATGGAATGATTTGGAATATGGTAAAAATTATGATTTTAATAAATCATTTTTTGAGCAATTTAATAAATTAATGTTATCAGTACCTAGACTTTCTATAATAAATAGAAATAGTCAAAATAGTGAATATACGAATATATGTGAAAAAAATAAAAATTGTTATTTGTTAATAGAAAGTAGTGATAATGAAGATTGTCTTTATTCTTATTGGTTACAAAAATCCAAAAATTGTGTTGATTGTTCATTTTGTAATGAATGTATTTTAGTTTATGAATCTGATAACTGCGAAAATTGTTATAATCTAAAATTTTCTCAGAATTGTCAAAACTGTATTGATAGCTATTTTTTACAAAATTGTATTGCTTGTAAAAATTGTTTTGGCTGTATTAATTTAAGACAAAAAGAATTTTATATTTTTAATAAAATTTATTCAAAAAAAGAATATTTTATAAAGTTAAATGAATTATTAAATAAAAATTTTCATGATTTTCAAAATATAAAAAATGATATTTTTCAATTTTTCAATAAATATCCAAGAAAATTTGCCCAAATAATACAAAGTGAAAATTGCTCTGGTGATTACATTTTAAATAGCAAAGAGTGTCTTGAATGTTTCCACGCACAAGAAGCAGAATACTGTAAATACAGTACGCATGTTTGGAGAAGCAGCAAATTTATTTTTGATTGTGACACGGTTGGTATAAATAGCGAATTGGCTTATGAATGTATAAATACAGCAATAAATAGTTATAATAATAAATTTTGTAATAGATGTTGGACTGTTACAGATAGTTTCTATTCAAATGATTGTGATAATTCTACTAATCTTTTTGGATGTGTTAGTTTGAAACATAAACAATACTGTATTCTCAACAAACAATATACAAAAGAAGAATATGAAAAATTGGTACCAAAGATTATTGAATCAATGATTAAAAATGGTGAATGGGGAGAATTTTTCCCTTCATCAATTTCTCCTTTTGGTTATAACGAAACTGTTGCACAGGAATATTTCCCATTAACAAAATCTGCTGTAGGGAATGCAGATCTGCATTCCCTACGGCGATTCAAATGGTCTGACTACGAACCAGAATTTCCAAAAGTAGAAAAAATAATTCCAGCTAATTTATTGCCAGATTCTATAAATGATATTCCTAATGACATTTTAAATTGGGCTGTCGAGTGTGAAATCACCAAAAAACCATTTAAAATCATCAAACCAGAATTAGAATTTTACCGAAAAATGAATTTACCAATTCCACGAAGACATCCTGATCTTCGGCACAAAGATCGAATGGCTTTACGTAATCCAAGAAAATTATGGAAAAGAAATTGTATGAAATGTAATAGTGAAATCCAAACGACATACAGTCTCGAAAGAAAAGAAATAGTTTATTGTGAAAAGTGCTATCTTGGAAGTATGTATTGAAATTAGAATTAGGATATGATATGATTTAATTATCATTAATGATAATTATTTAATATATGCGATTTTTGGAATTTCAAAAATTTTGTAGTAAAAATAACTTAAAGATTTTTTCAATAAATGATCTAAAAATATTATTTTCAGGGTATTCAATTGAATATTTACGTCTCAAAATTAATCGTTGGATAAAACACGGATATTTAAAAAATTTAAAAAAAGGATTATATGTTTTTAGCGATGAAAATATTGATGAATTTGAAATTGCATCAAGGTTGGTTTGTCCGTCATATATATCTCTTGAATCGGCTTTATCTCATTACAGTATTATTCCAGATGTAAGCTCTCAAGTAACTTCAATCACTACAAAAAATACAAATAATTTTATAATTAACAAAACAATTTATAGTTATTCTCATGTCAAAAATGAACTTTTTTCTGATTTTATTGAATTAAGAGATGGAATTTTTATAGCTTCTCCAGAAAAAACAATTCTTGATTTTTTGTATTTTAGAAATCCAACTGAAGATGATCAATTTTTTGAAAGATTAAATCAAGAAATTTTAAAAAATTTAAATATAAAACAGCTTAAAAAGCTGTCAGAAAAATTCCCTCTAAAAACACAAAAATTAATAAAATTTTTAATTTAAAACTTCCAAAATGTTATCAATAAGTGATTTATTAAAATATGGTGAAATAGAAAAAATGCCGATTCAAAAAAGAAGAGGGCTTATTCGTGAATATTTACAAACATTAATTCTGTTTTATTTCCAACAAAGTGATTATGCAAAAAAAGTTGTTTTTATAGGAGGTACAGCTCTTCGATTTTTTCATAATATAGCTAGATTTTCAGAAGATCTTGATTTTAATTATTTAGGTGTTTTGAAAAAAGAAAACCTTGAAGAAATTATGATTTTTTTTCAGAAATCACTTTCTAAAGAAAATATCGAGTGTGATTTTTCTATACATAAATCAATGGAAACTTATTTTCATTTTAAAATTTACATGCAATTTAAAAATATTTTACAGTTTTATGGATGTAGCGGGAAAATTTCAAATAAACTTCATGAGTTTGAAAAACTTTCGATTCAGCTGGATTTCCAAAATTTAGGAAGAAAAAAATATCCAATAGAGAAAAAAGTTATATTAAAATTTGCTAAACGTTTTATATTTAACACAACTAACATTGATATGTTTCTAGCTGAGAAATCAAATGCAATTTTGTATAGAAAAAATGAAAGAGCTAGAGATTTTTTTGATTATATGTGTTTAATATTTGCAGGTGCAAAAATAAATTTAAATTATTTGGCTGATCGTGATATCTTGGTTAAAGATAAAGATGAATATAAAAAGAAAATTTTGAAAAAAATTCAAAAAACTGATTTTAAAAAATTAACAAAACAATTATCACCATTTTTGTTGAATAATGAAGATATAGAAATAATGAATAATTTTAAAAATATAAGTGTAGATTTACTAAAAAAAATATAGATTATGTTCAAAATCTGTAAAAATTGCCAACAAAATTTTGAAATTAATGATGATGATTTGAAATTTTATGAAAAAGTATCACCGATTTTTGAAGGGAAAAAGTATTTGATTCCAGCACCGAGTTTGTGTCCAGAGTGTAGACAACAAAGGAGGCTTGGGTCATGTAATGAATTTAATTTTTATAATGGAAAATGTGGGATGTGTGGCAAATTTGTTTTAACAGAATTTTCTCCTGATATTAAACAAGTTATCTATTGTAGAGATTGTTGGCACAGTGATAAATGGGATAGTCGTGATTATGGTCTTGAATTTGATTTTAGTCGTTCATTTTTTGAGCAATTTATGGAAGTAAAAATGAAGACGCCAGCTTTAAATTTAAATAGTCAGGGGACAAATATTAACTCTGAATATATACATTACGCTGGTTCATGTAAAAATTGTTATTTAGTAAGGCATGCTGATTTTTGTGAAGATTGTTATTATGGATATGGATTTAAAAATAATATATTTTGCGTTGATGGATTTTATAATCTTCACTGTGAATTTTGTTATGACTCTATTGATTGTCATAAATGTTATGAATTAAAAGGATCTCAAGATTGTATTAATTGTTCGTCAAGTGCTTTTCTTCGAGATTGTATTGGATCTAAAAATTGTTTTTTAAGTGTTGGACTTAGACAAAAAGAATATTGTTTTGAGAATGAACAATTAACAAAAGAACAATATCAATCAAAAATTGCATCAATTAATTTAAGTTCATATGTAATTTATCAGGCTTGTAAAAATCGTTTAAAAGAATTGGAGAAAAATCATACGTTTAAAGAATATCAGGGATATAACACGGAAAATTGTTTAGGAGATCATTTGATTAATTGTAAAGAAGCACAATATTGCTTTGATTGTGAAGATGTTGAAACTGCCAAATTTTGCTATCAGGTAGTACTTGGTGCAAAAAATATTTATGATATTTATCAATATGGCACTAATTTATTAGAATCTTATGAAGGAGCTATTGTTGGAGAAAATAGTTATCACCTACTTTTCTGCAATAATTGTCATGTTAATTCTTCAGATTTGATTTATTGTTGGTATGCAGAAAGGTCTAAAAATTGTTTTGCTTGTAGTAATATAAAAGGTCTTAATTATTGTATTTTAAATAAACAATATACAAAAGAAGAATATAACAAATTAGTACCGAAAATTATAGATCATATGATGAAAAGTGATGAGTGGGGTGAATATTTCCCTTTATCTTTTTCTACAATTTACGGATATAACAAAAGTTCCGCGCAATTATATTTTCCTTTAACTAAAGATCAAGCATTAGCAAAAGGCTTCAAATGGTCTGATTACGAACCAGAATTTCCAAAGGTTGAAAAAATCATTCCAGCAAATTTATTACCAGATACAATTTCAGAAATTCCTGACGATATTTTAAACTGGGCTGTCGAGTGTGAAATCACCAAAAAACCATTTAAAATCATCAAACCAGAATTAGAATTTTACCGAAAAATGAATTTACCAATTCCACGAAGACATCCTGACCTTCGGCACAAAGATCGAATGGCTTTACGTAATCCAAGAAAATTATGGAAAAGAAATTGTATGAAGTGTAATTCGGAAATTCAAACTACTTATGCTCCTGAAAGAAAAGAGATAGTTTATTGTGAAAAGTGTTATTTTAAAAGTGTGTATTGATTTTGGAAATATTTTTGACAACAAGGAGAGCATTTGATATACTGATAGTAAGAAATTTTTTTACTATCAGAGCTTAAAATGGATAAAATCGAAACCTTGCTTCATACAAAAAGAACTGTTTTTAGGATTGATGATCTTAGAATTTTTTGGAATGAAAGTAATCCAGACAGACTTAAATCTGTTGTTAAATATTATATAAATAATAATAGATTAATCTCTTTAAATAAAGGGGTTTATGCTATTACAAAGGATTTTGATCTATATGAATTAGCTCAGAAACTTATAATCCCTTCATATATTAGTCTGGAAACGGCACTACAAAAGCATGGGATTATTTTTCAAAATATAAATTCAATCACATCCTTTGCTCAATATACAAAAACTTTTTTAATTAAAGAGCAAAATTATAAATATCATGCGATCAAAGGTGAGTTGCTTTTGAATCCTTTAGGCATAAAAAAAGAATCAAATTATTTAATTGTTTGCCCTGAAAGAGCTGTTACAGACACACTTTATTTATATGGAGAATATTTTTTTGATAATCTGAATATGATTAATAAAGATAAAATATTAGAAATAGCTAAAATTTATAATCAGAAAATTTTAATCAAAAGAGTGAAAAAACTTTTAAAAGAATAATTCCCAAATCTTAATGTTAAACACAATTTTACATCGTCAAATTTTATTAAATATTCTTAAGGATATTTATAGTGATAATAAAATCGCTCCATGTTTAGGATTCAAAGGCGGTACTTGTTTATATTTTTTTCATGATTTAGACCGATTTTCAACTGATCTTGACTTCGATTTAACAAACGATCCGAAAAAATTTGACATGTTATATCTAGAAAAAATTTTAGAAAAATATATTAAGATTGAAGATAGTTACGAGAAGCACTTTACTTATTTCTATTTAGGTTCTTATGAGCAAAGTCATAAAAAGGTAAAGGTAGAAATTTCCAAAAGAATTACAAATAATGAATATGAAATAAATGATTTATATGGTTTAGCTGTAAAATGTATGACAAAAAACCACATGTTTGCTCATAAATTATGTGCAATTACAGAAAGAAAAAGTTTAGCTAATAGAGACCTTTATGATATCCATTTCATGTTTTTAAATAATTTCGATATTGCTCAGAATGTTATTAAAGAACATTTCGGCATCAATATTAAAGAATATTTTCAAAAATTAATCTCATATATTCCAAAACATATATCAAAAAGAGGTGTTTTGGATGGATTGGGAGAAGTATTGAATTTAGATAGAAAAAAATGGGTAAAAGAAAAATTATTAAAAGAACTTATGTTTTATTTAAAAAGTTATGAATAAAACCTGTAAAAATTGCCAAACAAATTTTGAAATCATAGATGATGATTTGAAATTTTATGAAAAAATATCGCCAGTTTTTAAAACAACTGATGGCTTAAGCCTTCAGTTGAAAATTCCGCCTCCAACATTATGTCCACTATGTAGAATGCAAAAAAAATTAGCATTTCGAAATGAAAGAAATTTATATAAAAGAAAATGTGATTTTTCAAATAAAGAAATAATTTCTATTTATCCGCCAACAAGTAAATATAAAATCTATGACCAAAAAATATGGTGGTCAGACTCATGGGAGGCTAGTTCTTATGGAAGAGATTTTGATTTTAATAAAACTTTTTTTGAACAATTTAGCGAACTTTTACTTGATACCCCACAAATTAATTTACAAAATAGAAATAATGAGAATAGTGAATATTGTAATGACACAAATGATTTAAAAAATTCTTATCTTTGTTTTAATTCAGAACATGCAGAAAATTATTATTATGTAAATACTAGTGGATTTAATGGGAAAGATTGTATGGATTTATTATGGTGTATGGAATGTGAATTGTGCTATGAATGCACTAAAATTTTTAAAGGCTATCATTGCTTTTGGTGTTTTAATTGTAATAACATTAGTGATTGTTATTTTTGTGAAAATTTAATTGGGTGCACAAATTGTTTTGGATCTATAAATTTAAGACATAAAGAATATTATATTTATAATGAATTTGTAGGAAAAGAAAAATTTATTGAATTTATTAAAGATTTTTCTTTCTCAACTAACAATATTCTCGAAGCGAAAAATAATTTCGAGAAATTAAAACTAACAGTTCCATATAAAAATTTAAAAATCGAAAATAGCGAAAATTGTTTAGGGGATTATATTTTGCATTCAAAAAACTGCATTGAATCTTTTGATGTAATTCAATCAGAAAATTGCAAATACATATGGGATGCAATTCTTAATAACAGTTATGATTGTTTTAATTGTGGCATAAATTCAAATTTTATATATGAATCCGTTGCGATTTATAGAAGTAATAATATAAAATTTTCTCATAAATGTACTGAATCATCTGATCTTTATTATTGTGATTATTGTTTTTTTGATGAATATCTTTTTGGTTGTTGCGGTTTAAAGCATAAAAAATATTGTATTTTAAATAAACAATATTCAAAAGAAGAATATTTTAATTTAATTCCAAAAATTATTGAGCATATGAAAAAAACTGAAGAATGGGGTGAATTTTTCACAAAAAATTTATCTACATTCGGATATAACGATACTCTTGCTCAATATTATTTCCCATTATCAAAAGAAGAAGCATTAAAGCAAGGATTTATTTGGAATGATTTTCAATCAGAAAAAATAGAAGGTATAAAAAACATCCCTGTAAATTTATTACCAAAAGACATTAAAGATATTCCCCGCCAAGAAGATGTCGGGCAAGCAGATGATATTTTAAATTGGGCTATTATTTGCGAACAAGATCAAAAATCTTTTAAAATTATTTCTCAAGAATTAAATTTTTATCGAAAAGAAAACATTTCTATTCCTCATTTTTGTCCAGACTGCAGGCATTACTCTAGAAAACTAAAAATGAATCCAAGAAAACTTTGGAAAAGGAATTGCATGAAATGTAATACCGAAATTCAAACTACTTATTCACTAGATAGAAATGAAATAGTGTATTGTGAAAAGTGTTATTTGGAAGCAGTTTATTAGCTACAGCTATTCCACATAATTTCAAAAGCTTGTTTTTGAGTATTTGCTATGTCTTCGTTTTCAATAATTACAGCGATTAAAGTTCTATATGAAATGAATATTATTTTATCATGAAAAATGAAATTATCAGTAAAAAAACTATATTTTTTTGATAAAATTTTACACTTATGATTTGGATTTTTTATTTCTTTTATATATTTTTTACTTAATGGTCCATAAGTGAGAAGTTCTCTTATGAAAAGATTTTTTTTTGCTGAATGTTTTTGAAAATCCTCAATTGATTTTGGGAAAAGATTATAAGCTTCATCTGGATTAAAATATGCATCAAAAGGCTCTTCCAGTGTTTGAATAAGTAAATTTCCAATTGCTTCTTTCCCTTGATAAAAGCTAACTCTAGGTTTAAGAGCATAAGGATCTTTGAGACTTTCAAGTTGAGGTAAAATTTCTTCTAAATTATGTATATTTTTTTCTACTATATCTTTTTGTTGTTTTTGTGAATAAAGAATCTTTTTTGGATCCATAGCGCTGAAATATTTGACATTTGATTTGCTAATCTCACTCAAAAATCCCTTTTGACTTAATTTTTCTGCAACATTATATATATTAGTTCTTTTTGAACCTATTTTACGCGCTATTGTACTTACAGAAGCTTCCCCCGTTTTCAAAAGATTCAAATAAACCTCTATTTCTAAATCTTCAAGTCCAGCATCTAATAAAACTTTTTTTATATAGTCCATTGTATATTGTCAGAGTATATTGACATAAATATTTTACTTGATTTTAAGCCATTTTACAATATATACTAATAATATAGTCACGTACCCTTGACAAATATAATTATATAGGATATAGTTTATTCTTAAATTTTAAAAAATAATTATGCAAAAAATCTGTAAAAATTGTTCTCAAAGTTTTGAAATCACTGATTTGGATTTGAAATTTTATGAAAAAATTAGCGTACCTGCGCCAACTCACTGTTTGAGATGTAGAAAAATAAAAAGATTGGCAAGAATTAATCAATTGAATTTATATGAACGAAAATGCGATGCAACAGGGGTAAAAATAATTTCAAATTATCATCCAAGTTCTGCTCATAAAGTGTATAAACAAGATTATTGGTATAGTGATAAATGGGATGCTTTGAAATATGGAATGGATTTTGATTTTAATAGATCTTTTTTCGAACAATTTAATGAATTATCACTTAAGGTGCCAAAACCAGCACTTTTTACAGCCTATGAATTTGATGAAAATTCAGAGTATACAAATCATTCTGGAAAAAACAAAAATTGTTATATGATATTTGATTCTGATGAATCTAGAGATTGTTTATATAGTTATAGCATTAATAAGTGCAATGATGTTATGGAGTCATATAGAGCTAGGAAATCTGAGCTTTGCTATAATTGTTGTGATGTTCAGAATTGTTTTAATTGTT